>Ga0214472_10000649_pt1 | contig 42279 bp, 41 predicted proteins | sample RVTome_6_FD_207662 | JGI IMG/M metagenome (GOLD analysis project Ga0214472, IMG submission 207662) | Soil microbial communities from uranium-contaminated site in the Upper Colorado River Basin, Wyoming, United States - RVT140D175 | ecosystem: Environmental > Terrestrial > Soil > Contaminated >...
GACGGGGTCATCTCGAAAATTCGTAAGCTGATCTGGCATTATAATGAAGGCCGGCTGGTGGCGACGATTCGATTCAACTTCAGCGCCTATGTCGAAATCTTATAGGTCTTTCCGCACGGGCGCTTATCCCCTCCGCATGGTGACGCTATGCTCCCAAGCGAGTATTTAATTTGTGCACAAAATCAAGAGCTAAGCATCGGGGGAAATCAGTCAGTCAGTCAGTGGGTGTTATGGCCATAAATGTTGATATTATAGACAGTAGAACCAAGCGGGAAGGTTCTGGGCGTCAAGTGCAATAATTAAGTATACCTCTGCCCCGACCAGACTGAGGTGAGATGCGGCCGAAGGGTGTCAATGAGACTATCTGGAGAGAAGTGAATTATTGCTGATCTAAACGGAAGGAGAATAAACCCATGCCCACCGTCAAACTCGGGGCGAGCCGTCAGATTGTGATCCCAAAGCAACTTCACGATGAGCTCGGGCTCGAAGCGGGGTACATTATAGTCGTGACTACATCCGCGATGTATTGAACGAATAAGGAGAAGCGATCCCAAGGTCGTGGTGGGATGGTGGAAAAGTGATGGTGGCGCCTGACGGTGAAACGATCGTGGGCTCTGGAGCATAGGATGAAACTATCCTTTATGCTGATGCTGACGCATGGCAACCCCACTATCGAAGAACTCTGACGCTCACCCGATCTCGCGTAGAGGCCTCAGCAGTCACCAAAAGGGGAGGGCTAGCCACATGGCGGCATGGCAGTATACCAGGGGATTACACGAGATTGGCAATGGCATCTACGCCTATTTGCAACCGGATGGCTCCTGGGGCTGGAGCAATGCCGGGCTGCTCGTCGACGGCGATCAATCGATGTTGGTAGACACCCTCTTCGATCTCAAGCTCACCGAGGCGATGCTCCGTGAGATGCGCCGGGCCACGCCTGCTGCCGAGCACCTGAATACCCTGGTCAACACGCATGCCAATGGCGATCATTGCTGGGGCAATCAGCTGGTCAAAGGTGCGGAGATTGTCACCTCGCGTTCGAGTGCAGCGGAAATGGCTGAAGTGCCGGCGGCGATGTTGGCGCAAGCGATGCAAATGGCACCCCACATGGGGGCAGTGGGCGAGTATCTCCGGCGCATTTTCGGCGATTTTGACTTTACGGGGATTGGCCCGGTTGCACCCACGCGCACATTTGACGGCGAATTGACCCTTCACGTGGGGGATAAAGACGTTCAGTTGATTGAAGTGGGACCCGCTCACACGCGAGGCGATATCCTCGTGCACCTGCCACAAGAGCGCGTGGTGTTTACTGGTGATATTCTCTTTATCAATGGCCACCCTATCGTTTGGGCCGGGCCGGTGAGCAACTGGATCAAGGCATGTGACCGCATCATGGCGATGGATGTAGACGTGATTGTGCCGGGGCATGGTCCGATCACCGACAAACAGGGCGTGGCCCAGGTCAAAGGCTATTTGGCGTATATTGGCGCTGAGGCACGGCAGCATTTTGAGGCGGGACACAGCGCCATGGAAGCGGCAAAAGCCATTGCTCTCGATGCCTATGCGTCTTGGACCGATGCCGAGCGCATCGTGGTGAACGTGAACACGCTCTATCGTGAGTTTAGCAGTGACAGCTCGCCGGTGGATTTTATGGGGTTGTTTGGCCAAATGGCCTTACTTGCTTAGGCATAACCCACAAACCACATCTTTAAAAAATATTGAGGCTGTGATTGGGAATCGGGTGCCAGCCCGATTCCCCCGGAAAAGGATCGGAGCAAATGATCACGCTGCGACCTTCTTTGACTACCATTTGAAAATAGTCGGGCCGCTCAGCATATGAGCTGGAGACGTAAAAGCGCTCTTTATCCGTCATAATAATGTTCATGGCGCGGACATACCGGGTGCGTTTGTGAAGTTGCTCCGTGCCTTTTTGCAGGGCCGCCCCCAGATCGCCCTGGCGATTAAAGCGTTTAATAAAGTTAAAAATCTTCTCGGCGCCAATGCGGCCCTCTTCCCGAATCCTCACGCCTTGAAGCTCGCCATTGAAGACAAAAATAGAGTCGTCGTCGTAAAACGGCATATTGTTTTCCACCACGATGCCCTCATCTCGAAAGGCGCTGCGAGCGTGGGCAATGAGCATATCCGTGGGCGGGAAACGGCGCATATCATCTTCCCAGATCGGGTTGATGTTTTTATCGTGGGCCCATTCTTGGCCGTCCACGCGATAAGCGATACCCCAACCGTGGCCTTGGTATTCCGGACTCTGCTGCGCAATGCGGGCAAACTGCTCTAAGTAGGAGGTCATGGAGATTTTTTCGGGATGACGTATGGCGAACAATCGGCACATCGCAAGCTCTCATGTGTTGAGTGTGGAGATGAATCCGCAAAGATTGACATACCCCGGCCAATCTGTCAAAGATTCGGTAGCCCTCTGGAGGTTGACGAGATCGGTGGTTTTGCGCATACTGCTTGCGGCATTTTGCCGCGTCGAGGGGCCCTGGCGCTCAGGAGGTCATCGAGCCGAAATGTCATGAAAATTGAAACGTGCAGGAGGACAGAAAGATGGAACTGACCGACGCACAGATTGTAGAATTTCATCAACAGGGTTATTTGTTTCTCCCCGAACAGTTTACGCACGAGGAAATCGAGCCGCTGCGCCGGGAGGCGGATTGTATTTTTGCGCTCGAGCGCGAGGAGATCTGGCGGGAGACCAGTGGGGTGGCCCGCACGGCCTTTGCGGCCCATACCTACAGCGAGCCTTTTCGACGCCTGGGGGCGCATCCCCGGATGATCAAACCGGTGATGCAGATTCTCGATGGCCAGGTCTATATGCATCAGTATAAAGTCAATGCCAAGGCCGCCTTTGACGGGGAGGTCTGGCAGTGGCACCAGGACTATGGCGTGTGGCAGCGCGATGATGCGATGCCGGAGCCGCGAGCCATGAATATTGCGGTGTTTCTCGATGCCGTGACGGCAGCCAATGGCCCGCTGCTGTTTATTCCTAAGAGCCACAAACTCGGGGTGTTCGAAGCGGGCCACGACCTTGCCACCACCAGTTATCCGCTCTGGACCTTGGACCGGGACACGGTCACGCGCCTGGCCGACGAGGGTGGGATTGAAGCGCCCACTGGCCCGCCTGGGTCGATGATTATGTTTCACGGCAACCTGGTGCACGCCAGCCCCCCCAACATCAGCCCCTGGCACCGCACGATTGTCTATCTAAGCCTCTGTGAAGTGCATAACCATATCCGTCGCTTCACACGGCCGGCGTGGATTGCACACCGGGATTTTAACGCCATTGAACCGCTGGCTGACGACTGTCTCCTGACGCTGCCTAGACCGGAGATGGGATAAGCGATGGGCTTAACACAATTGCTTGAAAAACGGCTGGCGTCGGTAGGACCCGTGCGCGTCGGGTTGATTGGCGCGGGTAAATTCGGCTCCATGTTTCTCACCCAGGTCCCCACGACGCCAGGCCTGGAGGTCGCGGTGATTGCCGATCTCGACCCACAGCGAGCGCGTCATGCCTGCGCCACGGTGGGGTGGGGCGAGGATCGCGTGACCCGCACCCGATTCACGGATGACAGCACCGAGCTCCTTGCGGCCCCTGATGTCGATGTGGTGGTAGAAGCCACCGGCAACCCGGTGGTGGGCGCGTCCCATGCCTGTGCGGCCTTTCGCGAAGGCAAGCATCTGGTCATGGTCAATGTCGAAGCCGATGTCCTGGTGGGGCCCCTATTGGCCCGCCAGGCGGCCTCAGCGGGGGTGGTGTACTCCATGGCGTATGGCGATCAACCCGCCCTGACTTGCGAGTTGGTAGATTGGGCGCGGTCTTGTGGCTTTGAGGTGGTGGCCGCTGGTAAAGGCACGAAGTATTTGCCCGCTTACCATGCCTCAACTCCTAGGACGGTGTGGGACTCCTACGGCCTGACAGCGGCGCAAGCCGAGGCGGCAGGGATGAATTCCCAGATGTTCAACTCCTTTCTCGACGGCACCAAGTCGGCGATTGAAATGGCGGCGATTGCCAATGCCACCGGCTTGCTGCCGGCCCCCGATGGCTTGAGCTTTCCGCCCTGTGGCACGGATGATTTGCCCCATGTTCTGCGGCCCTGCGACGCCGGGGGAGTGCTGCACCACAAGGGCCAGGTGGAGGTGGTATCGTCGCTCGAGCGGGATGGCCGCCCCGTGTATCGCGATTTGCGGTGGGGGGTTTATGTGGTCATTGAAGCCCCGAATGATTACGCCGCGGCATCTTTTAAGCAATACGGGCTATTGACCGACGAGACTGGCCGTTACGCGGCGATGTACAAGCCGTATCATCTGATTGGCTTGGAGCTGAACGTGTCGATTCTGTCAGCCGTCTTGCGCGGTGAACCCACCGGCTGTACCACGGGTTTTCACGGCGATGTGGTGGCGACTGCGAAACGGAACTTGGCATGTGGAGAGCGACTCGATGGCGAAGGGGGCTATACGGTATGGGGCAAGCTCATGCCGGCTCAGGATAGCCTGGCGATGGGGGGGCTGCCGATTGGCCTGGCCCACGGCGTGCGGTTAGCGCGAGCAGTGCCCGCCGGCCAACCGATCGGTTGGCGTGATATCCAACCCGCGGCACCGAGTGAGGCGCTGCGCCTGAGACAACAAATGGAGCGTGAATTCCAGACGCTGCCAAGGCTCTGAGGAGCACTCATGAAGCTTGATACCCAGATGCAAGTGTTTGCCTTTGATGCAATTACGCGGGAAGCACAGCGGTTTGAGCGCATGGGATTCGATGGTGTGTGGACGTTTGAGGCCGCGCACGACCCGTTCATGCCACTGGCGCTAGCGGCAACGGCCACGCAACACTTGCAGATCGGCACCAATATCTCCGTGGCGTTCGGCCGCAGCCCGTTCGCCATGGCGCAAACCGCCTGGGACTTACAACGGGCGAGTGGAGGGCGTTTTCGTCTCGGTTTAGGCACGCAGGTGCGGGCGCATGTGGAGCGGCGATTTTCCATGCCATTCGACCACCCGGCAGCGCGGGTGACGGATTACATCCGCTGCGTACGGGCGGTTTGGGACACGTTTCAACATGGCACCCGGCCGCAATATCGAGGGCCGTATTATCAGTTTAGACTCATGAACCCGTTTTTTAATCCGGGTCCGATTGAGCACCCGGACATCCCGATTTATCTCGCCGGAGTGAACCCCCGCATGTGCCGGGCAGCAGGTGAAGTAGCCAATGGGTTTCACGTCCACCCCATGCATTCGGTCAGCTACCTCAAAGCGGTGGTGCTGCCGGCCCTCGCAGAGGGGGCCCGTCTCCACCACCGCAGTGTGAACGACATTGAACTCTACGCCCCGGTGTTTGCCATCAGCGGCGAGACCCAAGCCGAGAGAGAGGCGGTGGAGCGGGAAGTCCGGCAGCAGATCGCGTTTTATGCCTCCACGCCGAACTACCGGGTGCTGTTGGAGCACCACGGTTACGGGGGGCTGGGGAAACAACTGAGCGACCTCATGCGCAAGGGGGAGATGGCGGCGATGCCGAAGCTGGTGCCGGACGCGCTCATGGAAGAGATTGCGGTGGTGGCTAGCTCGTCGGAGCTGCCCGCCAAGCTGCGGCAACGCTATGAGGGTGTGTTGCAGCGGGTGTCGCTCTACGCTCCGATTCCCGAAGGCGCGCCCGAGGCGGCATGGCAACAGTTTGTGACGGCGTTTCGCGCCGCCGCTTAGACGCCATCTCGATGATGAACGCCGTCAGCCACCTCGGGGCGATTCCGGATCTCGATGAGAGCAGTACGACAGGCGGATTTACGGCGTCGGCACTGGAGTTACCTGGATGGTAATTTGTGCCACAGGATTGCGCCAATCGTAGGTCGCCGCGTCCAAGTCGGGGCTGCCATGCATGCCGCGATGGATGTGAACGAAGCCTTCGGCGCCCTCACGACTTGGATTAAAGGGTTCGCCGGCGCAGACATCTGGGGGTCCTGGAATATTCGCACAGAGCTCGTCATTCGCTTCCGTTCCGGCATCATAAGCCGGTACCCGGAGGGTCTCAGACGTTTCCGGGATGTGGGCACTATTGAGCGCCACGAAGCCATCATTCGTGGGGACGAGCATCCCGATGACGCTGATGTGCGAGGCTGCCAGATCGGTGGTAATCTGCACGGGCGCCGAGGTCGCCCCGGGGAGCAACGGCTCGGTAAGGGCGACGATGCTGAGGGCGCCCCCTGTCGTCATGAGTTCGGTGGCCAGAGCACTCGTGTCGCCGCCCTCGGCCATCTGTTCCAGGGCTTCGCTAGCCGGTTGGCCCACTTGAAACAGTTGTGTGTCATGGGGGTGACTGGCGATGAGGAGCGGGGTAAAGACTTGATGCGCGGTCAGGTTGGTCACGGTCACGTCATAGGTCTGTTGGGCCATAGCGGCCCCAGCGGCCAGTAGTAGACACCCCGCTGCGATCACGGCGGTTAGACAGGGGCTTAGTCGTGTTCTCATGCGTCCTCCTTGAAGCCATGAGTCATGTTCGATGTGCCAATGGCTGTCGCGGGTCGATGCCGAACATGCGTTTCAATGATCGCGACAGCTCTCTGATCTTGCACTCGCCAGGTGGATTGTCAAGGCATCCACCAAGATCGCTCTGAAAGCGTTAAGAGCTTTTCCCAGGCATTGATGACCTGCTGGAGTGCATCTTCAGAAGACAAAGGCATGTGTGCATGTTTTTATAGACCCAGTTAGTCCCGCCTTTCCGTCTTTTGCATGCACATTAAGAATTTTTATTATAGCGCGGTGCCCAGATTATGACAGCGAAAAAGGGAGTTTGCCGCTAAGATGGATAATTAACTTTTTGCTTTACATTACCTCTAAATTGTGATAAGGTTAGAGATTATTTTTAGCGTGTAAAAGTCTTGTTCAGCTCTGAGGAGGTAGTATGATGCATTGGCGCCAGTATCGACGGGGAGACCCCGTCATTTTCCGGGTCACTAAATCGAGTTATCGCCCTGGTCCTCGAGCTTGCAATGTCCATCCTGCGCCCAATGGTGAATCATACAGCTACGCAGTTGACAAATTTTGGACGGTGGTGGAGGATCTCGGCAACGATATGCTTCTCCTGCGAACTCGCCGGGGTAAAACACACCGTGTCCATACTCTCGATCCACAGCTTCGCCATGCCACTTGGTGGGAACGGATGCGGTATGGGGCCCGGTTTCCACAGCCTAGCTTTGTCGATGAGCCCCGTGCTGAATTGACTTCGTAGAATATCCTCTCCGAATCCCCTATGGATGGCGTGTTGCAGGGTGAGGCCAACCCACCGATAGACACGCCATGCCATCTCCCCGTACGTTTCACTCTGGATTTCGTCATCAAAATGCCGTATACCTCTGCATGTCGTGATGCGTCAAAATCGATAATCTGGGGAGGACATAACTCATGCGAACCAATACGTTTCGAGAGCGCCTTAAGGACGGCAAACCCACCGTGGCCACGCACATCCACACCACCTGGCCGTCCGTGATCGAGGCCATTGGCCATACCGGCTTGTATGACTACGTCGAATTTGTTGGCGAATACGGCCCTTACGATCTCCACGACCTCGACAATATGTGCCGGGCAGCTGAGCTTCACGGGATGGGCTCGATGATCAAAATCGATCAAGAGCCACGCGGTTTTCTCGCCTCCCGAGCCATTGGCTCGGGATTTCAGAGCGTGTTGTTCTCCGACTGCCGCACGGCTGCTGAAGCGCGCGAATGCGTCCGCATCGTACGCCCGGAAACCCCTGAGGACGATGGCACCTACGGGGTGGCCACACGCCGCTTTACCTACATGGGGTATGGGGGCTCACCCGAGTACGTCCAGGCCCTGCGGGATATCGTCGTGGTATTGATGATCGAAAAGCGCGGGGCCGTGGAAAATCTCGAAGAAATTCTAGAGATCAAAGGCGTGGATATGATCCAATGGGGTGGCTCGGATTATTCCATGAGTGTCGGCAAGGCCGGTCAACGCAGCTCGCCCGAGATGAAAGCGGTGGAGAAGCAAGTGATGGAAATCGCTTTGAAGATGGGGATACCGCCCCGGGCCGAGATCAATACCGCCGACCAAGCCAAATACTACTTGGATTTAGGCGTGCGCCATTTTTGCATTGGCACCGATGTCAATATCCTGTTCAATTGGTGGAAAGAGCACGGCGACGACCTGCGTAAAGCGGTGGAAAGCGCCTAGGATTTCGCCGAGGCGCACGTCGAGTGGGCGCCTCGGCGAGAGGGACGGTAGCCGCCTAAGGCAGGATCGAGCCGAGCCTCATGACGGCTCCTCCCCAATCACAATATCCGCTTCGCGCAGGGCAGCGATTTGGCCCCGATCAAAGCCGAACTCGGCCAGCACCTCCCAGGTGTGTTGACCCAAACGCGGCGCGGGCTGGCGGTATCCAGCCGGCGTGGCTGAAATCCGCGGCACCGGGGCATGGTGTTGTACCCACCCCAATTCATCGTCGGGCAATTCTTCAAAAATACCCCGTCCCACCACGTGCTCGTCTTCAATCAAGTCCGAAATATCGTACACCGGGGCGGCCGTCACCGAGGCCTCGGTAAATGCCTTGAGGGCTTCTTCTCGCGTTTGCTTGCCCACCCAAGCCCCGACAATTTCATCGATTTCCTCACGGTGCTTGACGCGGGATGCATTGTCTTTATAGCGCGGATCGTGATTCATATCGTCTCGCCCCACCAGACGCAGCACGCGCTCAGCCATGGCCTGCACGGAGCCGGAGAGCGCCACCCATTTGTCATCCCTGGTTTTATACACATTGCGCGGCGAAGCGGTGTTCGAGCCACTCCCTACGCGATCCTTGATCTGGCCGGTGAGCGTATAGCCGGCGGCCTCCGGGCCGAGAATCGAGATCATGGGTTCGAGGAGTGACAAGTCAATCACTTGCCCTGGCGCCTCGCCACGCTCGCGCGCCCGCAACGCCGTGACCGTGGCAAAGGCGCCGTAGAGTCCGGCGATCATGTCGGCCATGGCCAGCGGTGGCAAAACCGGCTCACGATCCGCAAAACCATTGCGGGAGGCAAAGCCGGACATCGCTTCCACCAGGGTGCCGAATCCCGGGCGCGGTGAATAGGGCCCGGATTGGCCAAAGCCGGAGACCCGCACGATGATTAACTTCGGATTGGCCGCAATGAGCGTGTCCGGGGCCAGCCCCATTTTCTCCAAAGTACCGGGACGAAACCCTTCTACCATGACATCCGCTTGGGTGGCGAGATCGCGAATCAGGTCCGACGCGCCGGCGGCGCGAAAGTTAAGCCCCAGGCTACGTTTGTTCCGGCAGTAGACTTTCCAGTACGTCGAATAGCCGTGATCGCGCCACGACCGCAGCGGGTCGCCGTTGGGCATGGGCTCGATCTTAATCACATCTGCCCCGTGATCGGCGAGTTGCAAGGTCACCATATTGCCGGCCACCACGCGTGAGAGATCGACCACTCGCACGCCATTGAGCATCCCCTTAAAATCAGGATTAAAGGATTTGCGTTCCATCATTCTTCCTTGTCGCTGATCATCCCCATACTATATTGGCCTATACCCCGTTGGCACGCTATCTTATCATAAATTACCCTGCGCAATAGTGGCAAGCCCAAGCAATACCGTCTATATTAGGGCACCGGGAGCGCGAATTATAGATGTGAACTCAGACAACCAGTTTCACAGACAAAAGATGAGGTTTGGTATGTCACAACCGCTATGGACGCCCGCCCCCGAGCAGGCGGCGCAAACCCACATGATGCGTTTCATTGCCTACGTGAATCAGGCACACCACCTGGCCCTCAAGGACTACGACGGCCTCTATGACTGGTCCATCTCCAACATTCCAGCCTTTTGGGAGGCGGTGTGGAGGTTCGCTGAGATCATCCATTCGACGCCGTATACGTCAGTGCTGGACAATCCGGTCATGCCCGGCGCCATCTGGTTTCAGGGGGCACAGTTGAACTTTGCCGAGAACTTGCTGCGCTACCGAGACGACCGGTCGGCCCTCGTTTTTGTGCAAGAAGGCGGCCTTGCGGTGGCGGCGCTCACCTATCGTGAACTCTACGGCCAGGTGGCCCGTTTAGCGCACTTCCTGCGGGAGGCGGGTGTACACGCGGGCGATCGGGTGGCCGGCTTTATGCCCAATCGGATCGAGACGGTGGTCGCCATGCTGGCGACCACCAGCCTGGGGGCAATTTGGTCATCGTGCAGCCCGGATTTCGGGTTTAAGAGCGTCATGGATCGCTTCGGACAAATCCAGCCGAAAGTATTGTTTACGGCAGACGGCTACACCTACAATGGCAAGGACGTGGACTCGCTGGACCGCGTCTCGCAAGTGGCTCATGAGATTGAGGCAATCGACCACGTCGTGGTCGTCCCAGTGGTGTGTGAGACCCCAGAGCTCTCGAAAGTACCACGAGCCTGCCTCTGGTCTGCGGCGCTGGCCAATGAGGCGGTGGAGATCGACTTTGTCCAATTGCCGTTCGACCATCCCCTGTACATCATGTACTCATCGGGGACCACTGGGGTGCCCAAGTGCATTGTACATGGGGCGGGAGGGACGCTGATCCAGCACGCCAAAGAGCATCTTCTGCACACCGACCTCAGGCGAGATGACGCGATCTTTTACTTCACCACCTGCGGTTGGATGATGTGGAACTGGCTGGTCAGCGGCCTGTTCGTCGGGGCTAAGATCGTGCTCTTCGATGGCAGCCCTGGGTACCCCGACATGTCGGTGCTGTGGCAGATGGCCCAAGATCAACAGCTCACCGTCTTCGGCACCAGCGCCAAGTATATCAGCATGTGTGAAAAGGCGGGGGTGCGGCCCGGCGCCGAATTCGATCTCAGCCGCCTGCGAACGATATACTCCACCGGTTCACCCCTATCCGTCGAGGGGTTTGAGTGGGTGTACCGGGACGTCAAAGCCGATGTGCAGTTGGCGTCTATCTCCGGCGGCACCGACATCATCTCGTGCTTCGTCCTCGGCTCGCCACTCGATCCGGTCTACGCCGGCGAGATTCAGAAACGGGGCCTCGGGATGAAAGTCGAAGCCTGGGACAGCGAGGGACATCCCGTGGTCAACGAAAAGGCCGAACTCGTCTGCACGGCGCCATTTCCATCCATGCCCATCTCCTTCTGGCAAGACCCCGGCAACGAGAAGTATCTGGATGCCTATTTCCGCGACTTTCCGGGCGTGTGGCGCCATGGGGATTACATTGAAATCACCTCGCGGGGCGGCGTCATTGTGTATGGCCGCTCAGACGCCACCCTGAATCCCGGCGGGGTACGCATTGGCACGGCCGAGATTGATCGGCAAGTAGAAGCCCTTGAGAACGTGGTCGACTCCCTTGTCGCGGGACAACAATGGGACGGCGATGTCCGGGTCATTCTCTTTGTGGTGTTGCGTCCTGGTTTGGCATTGACCGAGGAGATGACGGCTCAAATCAAACAGCTGATCCGCAGCAACTGCACGCCGCGCCACGTGCCCGCCAAGATTATCCAAGTGCCGGATATCCCGCGCACCCTGAACGGCAAGAAAGTAGAGATCGCGGTCACCAAGATCATTCACGGCGACACGGTGGGGAACCAGGACGCCCTGGCCAATCCGGAGACTCTGAGTTATTTTAAGGAGTTGGCTGAACTCGAAACCTGACGATGATCTGCACAGCCCTCATCTGGCTCGCTCCCACGACATTGCTTTTTTCCTTGAGCACGCAGCCGTTTTGTGCTCAGATGCCCCCAAGACGCTTTGCAACGACACCTTCCGCCAACCGACCGTGGGCAGCGACATGGCATGTGCCGAGCAGCGAGAGCCGGAAGGATCTGAGAGGGGGCAGCTGGGTTTAGGGAAAGGATCGACTGATGAAATATGACCACATCGTATTAGGGGCAGGATCTGCGGGTGCGATCGTCGCTACCCGCCTGAGTGAGGACCCACAGCGCTCGGTCTTGCTCCTGGAAGCCGGGCCCGATTACCCCAACATCGACCACTTGCCGAGCGAGCTCAAACACGGCTATGCCACGGGTACCGATATTATGGTCAGCGATCACAACTGGCAGTTTGTCGGCCGCGCCACGGACAAAGCGCCGCCGATGCTCGTGCCACGGGGCAAGGTCACCGGTGGTTCAAGCGCCATCAATGGCCAGGTCTTTCTACGCGGCGTGCCGGAAGATTATGATGCGTGGGCGGCGATGGGTAACGATCAGTGGCACTATGAGCATTGCTTCGAGTTTTTCCGCAAGATCGAGACGGATACAGATTTTGGCGACAACGACTTTCATGGCGCCGATGGCCCCATTATTGCCCGGCGTTTTCAGCCGCACGAATGGCTGCCGGACCAGCGGGCCTTTTACAACGCTTGTCAGGCGGTCGGATTTCCCCTGAGTCCAGATCACAATCATCCCGACGCCACCGGTATCGGACCCGTGCCGTGCAACAATCCCAACGGCATTCGCTGGAGCACTGCTCTGGGCTATCTCAACTTGGCTCGCCACCGGTTGAATCTGACCCTCAAGCCGAATTGCACGGTCAATCGCTTGCTGTTCGACGGCAAAAAAGCGGTTGGGGTAGAGGTGGAAAGCGGTGGGCAGACGTTTACGGTCGAGGGGGAGGAAATCATCCTGAGTTCTGGTGCCATTGGCTCGCCTCACATTCTGATGCGTTCCGGAGTGGGGCCCGAAGACCAGTTGAGAAGCTTTAATATCCCGGTGGTGCAGCCACTCCCAGGGGTGGGACAGAACCTGCGAGATCACCCGATTATTTACATCACCTGGCGCACCAAGAAGGACTATCCGCTCGACGGTCTGGCCCCCCGCATGCAAATGGCGCTGCGGTGGACGGCGGCGGATTCCCATCTGCGAAACGATCTGATGATCTTCATGCAGTCATTTGCCACCGAGCGCGTCGATCGGGGCGGCGACCGCATGGCGCCGTTGGGTATCCGCATGCTAGGCGTCCTCGACCTGGCGATGAGCGCGGGAGAGCTACGGCTGCAATCCGTCGACCCCCATGTGCAGCCCCATCTCGAATACCGCTACCTCGAAGACGAGTTTGACCGCCGACGCATGCGGGAGATGGTTCACACCGCGGTGAAGCTGGCCGAACACGAGGAGTTCCGCGACATTATTGATGCACGCATTGAGCCCACCGACGCCGAGCTGGCAACGGACGAGGCTCTGGATGAGTATTTGTTGCGGGAGGTGACCACGGGGCAGCACATCTCGGGGACTTGCAAGATGGGGCCGGCTTCGGATGCCATGGCCGTGGTCGACCAATTTGGCCGCGTCCACGGTCTGCAGAATCTGCGGGTGGTCGATGCCTCGATCATGCCCAACTGCATTCGGGCCAACACCAATGTGACCACGATGATGATTGGCGAGCGCATCGCCGATTTCATCCGCCAGGGTCGATAACCTAACGTCATGTCCGGCATGGGGAATAGGTATGTTTCAAGTCCTTGATTCCGCCACTTTGTTTCAGCTTTTGGATGCCACCCCAGAGGCGGTCTTTCACACCATCGAGACGGGTGGCTGGAGCGGCTGTGTCTGGCCTGGGAATGAGGAGTGGGAGAGGCACGAGCCGTGCGCTCAAGTGCGCTCCTTGACGATTCACTATGCGACTGTGCGGCATCCCGGTGCGGAGACGCGGCGTTACGAAATCCTGGCGCAGGCCCTGGCCAGCCAGGTCTGCCCCCGGGGTCCCCACGGGCACCTTGATGCCGATCCCCTGGTGCAGCATACTCTCTTGTGGTTATGGGCCTTATCAGGCGGGCCGTCCCCCCCTGAGAACCCTGAAGATACCGCGCCGATCCCACTTCCCGGTGGCGATCCGGTGGCGTTTACCACGACCTCGGTGGCGTTGTTGGAGGCGTTCTTGTTTTCGGGAGAGGTCGCGGCCCGGCAGGTCGCGAGCCTTTTCCTGCAGCAGCAACCCGATGAGCTGGCCCACCGCGCCTTGGAACTCGTGACGATCCTCACCCGGGAGGAGACGGCGCAGGCGGTTGACGATGAGGTTATCTGTACGGTCTGCGGGGCCGGCGGACTGGATTTTTGGTACAGCGGACAGACCTGGGGCGAGACGCTGTGTGAGCCGTGCTATGAGGCTCGGGTGCAAGAGGGACAAGCCCGTTCACCGAAGCCCTAAACGTCTGCGATACAAAGTCGTTAGTGGCTAGTGAGGAGTGACAGGATGGCGACACAAACCGACCCGAATCAAGTCAGGTTGACCGGAGAGAATCAGTACATGCGCTTGCATGAAGAAGAGGGCGGGCCGATGACCACGCGCTGTGGCCACTGGCGCGTGCTGTTTTCACCGGCGGGCCCTGGCCATGTGATGTTTCTCAGAAGTGATGTGACGGACCATCAGGTTCGCATCTATACCGATAGCCAGGCGCTGGCCCGCTGGCTGCAGCAAGAGATTGTCACCAGCGGCGAGTTTGCGGATCAGACCCTCGACATGACTGCTGCGCGCTTTTCCAGAATGGGCGATACGCAGTCGTTTTGGACGGAGATGGTGGAGACTGCCAGTGAGCACATCGTGCTGACCTGGCGGGACTTTGGAGAACCTTTTGTCATCACGGTGCCGGTGGGTAGCGATCCCAACCGCCCTCTGGGATGGTCCAGTGTCTTTGTGCCGGCGCAAAGCGCCCAACTCTCCTTGAACGGCAAGGTAGCAGTCGGCAGGCCGTTTCCCGAACCGCGTGCCGAGCGTCTCAGCAGCACGGCCGGATTGGCGCTTTCGGAAACCTGGTTACGGCCTTAGGATATCGACATTAATAGGACCTCAATGGGATAGAGATACATGTCAACAGCACCATGCGATATCGGTTACTATCTCGAAACGGCTCACGAACTCGCCAGCCGCATCTCAACCCACACGGATCGCATCGACGATGAACGTCAACTACCGCCGGAAATCACGAATGAAATGGCCGACAAAGGCCTTTTTCGCCTGCTGATACCCCGCTCGCTAGGGGGTGCGGCGCTAGCGCACCCGGATTTCCTCAAGATTGTCGAGATCTTCGCTGCGGTGGATGCCAGCACCGCATGGTGCGTCAACCAAAACAATGTGTTTGCCATCAACTCGACGAGAATGCCTCAAGAGACCGCCCAAAAGCTGTACAACGACCCGCGGCTGGTCATCACCAACGGCCCACCGACGCCGGCATCGCAAGCCGTCCCCACGGCGGGTGGCTACCGGCTTTCGGGGCGCTGGAATTTTAGCAGTGGCATCCCCCATGCCACCTGGGTGGCGGCGCTGACTCCCGTAAGGCGCCCCGGCGATCCACAACGTCCGCTGTTCGACCGCAGCACCTCACGCATATTGCTCGTCCCTAAAAAAGACGTGCGTCTGATTGACACATGGGATGTCGTCGGCCTGCGCGGTACCGGCAGCTTTAGCTTTGAGATCGACGACCTGTTCGTCCCCGAAGCCCACACCTTTGACCCCGCGACAACGCCTAGCGCAGACGGGCCAGTTTGTTGCATTCCCCCCATGCTACTTTTCGCGGCAGGCTTTGCGACCGTCGCGCTCGGTGCTGCCCGAGCCGCTTTGACGGCGGCGATCGAACTCTCGAAAACCAAAGTTGAAATGCTCGTCGATCACGCCCTGCGAGACATGTCAACAACCCAACGCATGGTTGGCGAGGCGGAGGCCATGTGGGGCGCCGCCAAGGCGTACCTGCGCGAGGCAACGTTGGCGGTATGGGAAGGCGCGAGCGAAAACCGCTCCCTGACGGATGAAGAGCGTATCCGACTGCGGCTCGCCGGCACCCACGGTATCCGCTGCGCGAGCCAGGTGGTCGACATGGCGTACTCTCTATGTGGAGCGGGCGCCATTTTTGCGAGCCATCCGGTACAGCGCCGATTTCGGGACGTGCACACCATCACGCAGCAGATACAGGGCCGCCTTTCCCACTACGACACGGCTGGTCAGTTCTTTCTGGGCCTCGAACCCGAGGGACTTTTCTGAAGGGAGTTACCGATTGGCATCACATGCCATGCCGTCCCTACTCGAAATACTTGCGCGGATCGGTAATACGGCCTTCGATGGCGCTGGCGATCACTGTGGCCGGGCTGGCCAGGAAGATGCGCGCGTCGGGCGACCCCATACGGCCTTTGTAGTTGCGGTTGCTGGTGCTGATCATCTTGGACTTCCCCGACATCACTCCCATGTGGCTGCCAAAGCACGGCCCGCAATTTGACGATTCCACATTGGCTCCCGCTTTCACAAAGACTTGTAACAGTCCCTCGTCCATGGCCCGTTCATACACCTTGCGGCTCGCCGGAATGACGATCAGATTCACGTCTGGATGCACCTTATGGCCGCGCATCACCGCGGCCCCGGCCACCAGGTCTTCATACCGCGCATTGGTGCAAGACCCCAAAAACGCATCGGTAATGGTATCGTCATCCACCGGCACGAAATCCGGGGTGGGTTCGCGCTGACTGCGCTCGATCATGTCCTGCAGCTTGGAAATCGGCGTGGTGTTGGCCGGCTTATTGGGAAACGCCACGGTCGGCTCGAGCGCTGACAGATCGATGGTGTAGGTCGCGGCATAACTGGCATCCGGGTCACTATCAATCGGCTCCACCGGCCATTCCGCCCGGTCTTTCAGGAAATCGGCCATCACCTCGTCGTATGCCATGATCCCGGTGCGAGCGCTCATTTCCACCGCCATGTTGCACATCGTGGTGCGGGCATCCATGGTCAAGCTGCGCACGCCCGGGCCGGTGAATTCGGCGACGCGTTTGGAGCAGCCGCCGGCCCCCATCATGCCGATGATATGCAGGATGATATCCTTGGAAAAGACGCCTTTGGGCAAGGCGCCGGTGAGTTCGAACTTCACCGATTCCGGCACGACGAAATCGTAGAGATGCCCGGTGGCCATGGCATACTCGGCATCCGTCGTGCCGACGCCAAAGGCCAGGGTGCCCAGCGCCCCGTTGGTGTCGGTGTGGGAGTCCGTCCCCAAGACGATGTCCCACGGCACAATCTGGCCGTCTTCAATCAACACCACGTGTTCAATGCCGTCGCCTTCCTTGTAGCACTTAATGCCGCGCTCTTTGGAAAACGACTGCATGAGCTTGACGCCTTCCGCGATATGGATGGAGAACGTCGGCACCGAGTGATCGGGCAGAAAAAAGACCCGCTTCGGGTCGAAGACCTGAGCCGGCTTACCCGCTCGATCAAAAATTTCCCCAAAATCGGCCATAAAGTTTTCGATCGCCGGGGGGCCGATGACATCATTGAAAAACAACTTGGTGATCGGTAACCGCTCAATCTTCTCGCCGATTTGGACCCGACGGCCCACCTGGTGCGAGACGATTTTTTCGACCATGGTCTGTCCCATAACTCACCTCTCCTTTGTCGTGTCACAGGGCTTGTGACGACGTTTTATTTAGCTAACAGTTCTTCGAGATGGCGACGTACACGGCCCACCATGCCACCCTGTTGAAACGTGTTTTGATCATCGGGGTTCATTTCAAAACGAATCGTCGTGCCTTGCGTTTTGTTCTCAATCGTAAAGTTGTCGAGATCCACATTCAGCTCATCGCCCATGTGGAACGCCGAGGTATCGGGCACCGCGATCAGCACGAGGCCGTTGCTGAGCGAATTGCGATAAAAAATGTCGGGATACGATTGGGCGATGACGCACACCACCCCGTTTTCTTTAAGGGCGTACACGGCCTGCTCTCGACTGGAGCCACAGGCAAAGTTTTCACCGCCAATGACAATGTTGGTATCCGTCTCTTTGCAACGGTCGCGAAAGGCCGGATCATGGCGGTCAAAGGCGTATTCTGCAAAAAACTTTCGATCCGTGCTTTGCTGTAGAAACGACGCCGGAATGATGTCATCCGTGTTAATGTCATTACCGTAGACAGAGGTGATTTTTCCCGTCATCATGATCTTTCTCCTTTGGTTCAATACAGAGCGCCCTACATGATACATGAGTCGCGAACAAATATCATCCTACTGGATGGCGGTCTGGGCGGAGACCCTTGAAGATTATCTATCGCCGGTGCCTTGCTCCATGGCCTCCAAATGCCGCAGCCGCTCCTCCGTGCCGGGATGGGTCGACAAAAAGGCCGGCAGCAGTTTACCGCGTTCCCCAAACAGCCGTTGTAGGATGTCGCGCAGAGGCTTCGTCCCCCAGCCTTGTCGCAGCATATACCGACCGGCAAACGTGTCTGCTGCCGTTTCAAATTGGCGGGAGTAACCCGTCTCAATGAGGATAGAGGGCAGGGAGGCGGCCGTTGAAGTCAAGGAGGTCACGTCGCCCAACAACATCGAGATGAGCAAAAAGAGGCCGGCACTTTGATACGTATTCCTCAAGCCATGTTGCTGTTCCACATGGGCCAGCTCATGGGCCAGAATGCCCAGAAGCTCACGGTCATTCTGCGCCAGGTAGACGAGTTCGTCCGTCATGATGAGCAAACCTGAGGGGAGGGCAAGGGCATTGGCGCCCATCTTCGGGCTACTGCGGAAAACCAAGCGTGCATTGACGCTTGAGCCGCTGTCTTGGATCAGGTTTTGCAACTGGTCCTGCAAGCGGTCGATACGCCCTGGGTCCAGGTGCGACGGGTCGAACAGCTGCTTGTCGAGAAAGGCGAGAGACTGATTGGAGAGGGTGTCGATCAGCGGCTTCGGGGTGGCAAAAGCGGCGCGTTTTGCCATCCAGGGGATACCGTATGCCACCAACCCCCATAAGCCCAGGAGCAGGCCAGCCGTGCAAGCGATCACCAGGTGCCAGTGGCTCTCCAACCGGTGCACCCGGTGCAAGCCCTTTTGATGTTCGTCTCCTCGCAGGGCTTCCAACTGCTGCACCGCGTCGAGATCGGAGGTTTCGCACCGCGCGCCTCCGGGGAGTTCCAACACGCGCCGGGTTCTACCCAGCGGCGGGGCCACGGACAAATCGTCCAGCCGCAGGTCGACTCTCAAACCATTGGCGTCGTTTCGCAGGGATATCAAGCCCCCCGAACAGACGACGCTAACGGGATGGGCTTTGGAACTTTTGCCGTCGAAATACGTGCCTTGAAAGGCGATCATAAGCCCACTTCAATATCGAAAAAGTCAGCCGACACATCGCCCAACGCATGATCATCCGCACCTTGCTCGGCGGTAAAATGGTCGAGATCGCCGCTGACCATGAGTTGGATGTGCTCTAAAAGATAACGGGTGCGCCGAATTCTTGCCCACGGAATCAGCAAACCGAGTGAACAAAGAATCGCCAACAGATTGGTAATCCGAATGCGCATCAAGGGCCATGTCTTGAGGGAGCTGGTAAAGCGGACATGACCCAGCGTGCTGTGGTTCCAACCATAATTGGTGGATTGGGTATAGAGATACTGCTGGATTAGGGATGCCATAAAGACAAACCCAAGATACCCTGCGGCAACCAAGGTCATCATCGCCGCGGGATGGTCTAGCTTCCCCTTGCCAAGCATGCCAAACACCATGCCAGACAAGGCCAAAGCGATCACCACGCCAACAATCGAGAAACACGAGACAGCAAGATACATCGTATAGAACTGCCGAGGTGCACCGTCAAACCGGTTATGGGTGGTCCCGTAGGCCATATGGTCAAACACGTACTTTTTTTTCCGGTAGGCCAGGTAGGGGAGAACTAAACCCAGGGTTAGCGGCAACAGCAAAGACCACCAGAAATAAATCTGGTAACTCTCCCCAGCAGAGCCGTGAAAATGCATGCGGATATGGCGGTAGGCTGAGTTGTAAGCGCGGAACCGTAGTGATGTATAGATCAGATAAGGTATGACGGCATAAAACCCCAAGACAATGACGCTATTGAGCTTCGGGACATATTGCTGAGAGATGATAAACAAAATCAACCCGGTCGCGATAATTAAGTTGCCTTTGAGAATGGCAATGGGATTGGCCAGGTAGTCAAAGGCATATCCGTCAAGCGTGGTATGGGCATAGAAGTATCGCCGCGTGCGGACTTTGGCCCAGGCATTATAAATCCCCAAGGTGATCACGGTGAGGAAAACGTTGATGATCCAAATGCGAAAGTATTCGCCGGCAGAGCCTGTAAACACCAATGGGTAGGTCTGCTCTGAGCGGGAGGTGGATTCAGGTAGCAGTTCCATGGATTCTTTCCTTAGGAGTTGACGATGTCGTACACCCCGACGTTTGCCATTCCAAGAAGAGCGTCATTCAACGGCATGAATCCCCCACCCGCCCATCTCCCAAGACCCTGCGAATGGTCCCGGAGAGATCCTGGGTGAGCAGCGGTTTGAGACAAAACGCATCAAACCCTAAGGCTTTGGCTCGCTCCGATGAAATGACGTGGCTATAACCCGTGCAGAGAATCACCGGCACGTTCGGTCGAATACGTCGGATCGCCACCGCCAGGCTTTCACCAGTCATTGAGGGCATGGTTTGGTCGGTGATGACCAGGTCAAAGCGTTCCGGATCACTGGCAAAGGCAGCGAGGGCCAGATCACTACGCGTATAGACCTCAGCCTGATAGCCCAGGTGATGCAGCATACTCTGGGCCAAAAAGGCAATGGCTTCTTCATCGTCGACAAACAAAATGCGTTCGCTACCTCTAGGCAGTTCCGGCGCCAGCAGGGCCTCTGCCGCCACGGCCGGCTCGTCGAGTTGCGGCAGATAGAGTGCAAACGTCGAACCTTGGCCTGGGATACTCTCTACGGTGATGGCGCCCTGATGGCTGGCGACAATCCCATGCACCACCGACAGCCCCATCCCCGTCCCTTCGCCTGGGGGTTTGGTGGTGAAAAAAGGCTCAAAAATTCGAGCCACAACCTCAGGTTCCATACCGCTTCCAGTATCGCGCACGATCAGGCGCAAGTGAGCGCCCGGCCGCAAATTCGGATGGCGTCCCCCATGCTCCAGGGGGATGTGCACGGATTCTAGCTGCACGTCCAAGACGCCGCCCGTCAACCGCATGGCATGCTCGGCATTGTTGCACAGATTGAGCAGGACTTGCTGGAGCTGGGTCGGATTGGCCGCCACGGTGCCGGCCGGGGCGGTCAGGTGGGTGCGAATCTCAATCGTCGAGGGCAGTGAGCTGCGCAACCATTTGAGTGTCTCATGAATCAGCGGCGTGAGCAGAATCGGCCGGTGGTCGGATGAATTTTGGCGACTAAAAGCGAGGATTTGTTGTACCAAGTCTTTGGCGCGGCATCCTGCCGCGAGCACTTCTTGCAAGTGCGGGCGGATGGCGTGCTCTGGCTCAATCTCGTTTAACGACAATTCCGTAAAGCCTAAAATGGCCGATAAAATATTGTTGAAATCGTGCGCTATACCCCCCGCCAAGGTGCCGATGGCCTCAATTTTTTGCGTCTGGCGCAGATACGCCTCCAAACGCTTGCGTTCGGTGACATCGAGCATGACGCCAATCACGGCCCGCTTACCTTTGAAGTCCATGGCCGTGCCGTGGACTTCAACATCGACGTCATAGCCGTTTTTGTGAATCATTTTGAACGTATATTTCAGGGTGTCGACCTCGCCGCTAAGGCGGCGCTGCACGTTGCGCTGCACCAGATCCCGGTCCGGCTCGGCGATCAGCTCACGACAATGCCGAAGCTGGGTGATTTCTTCCGGCGTGTGGCCCACGATCTCGGCAAATTTAGGATTTACGTAGCGATAGCGACTATCTTGGATGATATAGAGCCCCACCAGCGACTGTTCCACCAGCGCCCGATAACGGGATTCACCCTCCAATGCCACGTGCGCGGCAGCCTGTGGTTTCGCGATCTCCACCGCCGTCATTTGAATGGCCGGTTCGCCCTTACCGTAGATCCGTGTCAAGCGGTTTTCCAGCCAGACGAGAGAACCGTCTTTCCGCACCCCTTGATACGCTTGAGAGGGCAGCGCTTCACAATCCGACAGACATGTGCGGATACGCTTTGCCATCCGCTCCTGCTCATCAGGTGCAATAAGGGGCAGGATGGTGGCGATGCTGAGAACCTCTTGTGGGGTGTAGCCGTGCATGGCCGCCCATTCGCGATCCACCAAGAGGGGTTTAAAATCTCGATGGATCAACACCCCTCGACCTTCCGACTCCACATGAGCGGAGACGGGTGCGCTATCTTTGCCTGCCAACCTGATCAGATATTGGCGCAACGCATGGAACTCCCGCACGAGTTGCCCTGGTGATTTTGCGGAATCGACCATTTTATAGCCCCAATTGGTTAAATTCGCTTTGCAGCTCCAGTGCAACATCCGCTACAAGGAAGAATCGCTTAGCCTTCGGCAGGGTCTAGGTATACAGTGATCTTATCAGAAGAGGGCCATATCATGAAACGAACAAGCTCTAAACAGGGAAATATATTCATGCAAATAGTCACTGATCTGATCAATAGCATATCATAAAGTCCGCCTGCAAACGCCACGGCATTCTCTCCTCCTCTGGCACGGCGGCACGGCGCACTAGACGCGGTGTCAAAAATGCGTTAAAACTGCCCCAGGCTTCAGTGGCGCGCATAGATCACCATTCCTCTTTTTTTGTAGGAGAGCACTCGTGAAAGTGACGTTCGGTGTGGGGCTGAGTTCAGGGGACGTGTTGCCTCGTCAAGAAAATACACAAAAGTTTATGGATCTCGTCAAGATGGTGGATGATTTCGGCGTCGCGGCCATCGGCACCTATGACTCCGCCTTTATCGGCGGCGATATGTATGTCCGGACCACGATGATGGCCATGGCCTCCAGGCGTGCCCGCATTGGGCCCCGGCCGACCAATCCCCTGACGCGTGAGCCGCAGATCATGGCATCGTACCTCGCATCGATCGACAGCCTCACCAATGGCCGGGCGTTTATGGACATCGCCACCGGCGATAGCGCCGTGTTCAATATGGGGTATAAGGCCGCCACCCGGGCGCGTTTGGAAGATTACATCACCTGCATTCGAGAGCTTCTGGCCGACGGAGAATCCACCTATCAAGGCCGCCCGCAACGCGTGCGCTGGGCCGGTGAAGCGGTGCGCCGCCGCATTCCCATGTCGATTTGTGCCGAGGGCCCCAAGATGCTGCACCTGGCGGGACGCATCGGCGATGGGGTGATTGCGGGCACGGGGCTGACCCGCGAGGTCATTGAGAATACGATCTCGCGCGTCCACGACGGGGCTCGTGAGGCCGGACGCGATCCGCAAGAGGTGGATATTTGGTTTACCACGCGGACCTCACTCCATGAAGACAGCGCCACCGGGATTGACCATGTAAAAGCCTCGGTGTCGTCCATCTTGAACCATTCGATGCGTTTTGGTTTGGAGGGCAAAAACCTGCCCGAGGAACTGAAACCAATCGTGCAGGAGTATGTAGACGGCTATGTGCTCTACGATCACGTGCTGCACGGTGGTGAAAATCCCAAGCGCATGGAGGCCATGGGATTGACGGATTACGCCCTCAATCGTTGGGCCTTGGCCGGAAGCCCGAGCGATTGGATCCAACGTATTGAAGTGCTCGCCGAGGCCGGGGCCACCCAATTGTGGATTGGCTCGGTAGCGGGCGATCTGGATCGGCAGACCCATTACATGCGTCTGTTCGGCGAGCAGATCTTACCGCATTTTCAGTAGGGCAGTGGCGGCGGTGAGCCCGGTGTCGATACGGAAGAGGGGCTGCTCGCCTGGGGGTTTTCCCGTGCGGACATCGACCACCTGCGCGGGGCGGGTGCGATCTTGTAGCGTGACTCAACGGCGCCTGAAAAGCGCCAGACTTCGGTCGTCGGGCTCCCCGGCGCCCTGGAGCGCGAGCCAATCCAGTTGGGCCACGTCGAGGGTACAAGGCCCATAAGTGGCAAGGGTCATCGGGCGTCGGTGGGCCTCTCGTTTGAGCCGGTCGAGCACGGCTTGTAGGAGATCGCCCCGGAACGGCGTGTACATGAAAAAAACGGTGCCGTCGGCCACCTCGGCCTCGCGGGCGTCGGCATTGATAAAACGCACGCGCGGGACCGGCAAGTGCAGGGCACACCGTTGCGCGTAGGCGCAGTGACCCGGATCGTATTCGATGCCTCTCACTTGGGCCGACGTGAGCAAGGCCACCAGGAGAGCGACGCGGCCCAACCCCGAGCCCAAATCGTAAAATATATCGTCCGGCCCCAGCGGGACGCGCTCCACCAGATCGAGGATGAAGCGGGCAGGGGTGGCTTGATAGCCGATCATCCCCGCCCGTAGAGGCCGGGTTTCTTCCGGCTCGGTGTCGATGCCGAACACGCCATTGATGAACACATCCAGGTCGTCGTAGCCCACCGGGTCGCGCACGGTGCCGCTCCCGACATAAGTGCTGATCTGCTGACGCAGCGTGGCGGCCGGGTTGAGGCTGGCCACCAAGGCGTCGCGCAGACACTGGAACAGCCGTTCATTGATGTTTGTCAAATGCTCCCAGCGTTGCACCGCGCGCCGATACAACAAGGCCAAATCCGTCTGATGACCGTGAACGTACATGATATTCTCAATCCGGTCGAGAATCTGAAACTCAATCGTTTCAAGGGCGTCAAACCGCTCGGCAAATCGGGTTCGATCCAAGAGCAAGTCATTCTGTGCAATGGTATGGAGGATGCCTTGAATAGCCTCAGTCACATTGTTATTCATGCTGATTTTCTCTTCGCGGCTCCAGTCTCTCTGATGCGGCGCCATCGGGTTGTATCGCGATTATCATCGTTGCCGGTGTTGCCCAGAAGAGAGACAATAGCACGGTCTGCATGGAGAAACGACCGCGAATCACCCACCATGACCAGGCGCCACTAGGGAGAACGTTACACATGAGCCATTCCACGCCATCGTATGACTGTATTGTGTTGGGCACGGGTGGGGTCGGCAGCGCCACTCTGTACCATCTCGCACAGCGGGGGGCCAGCGTCCTGGGCATCGATCGCTTTGCGCCCGGGCACGACCGCGGCAGCTCGCACGGCGAAACGCGAGTCATCCGCCTGGCCTATTTTGAACACCCGGATTACGTGCCGCTGCTCCAGCGCGCCTATACGCATTGGGAGGCCATGCAGCGTGCGCGCCCCGAATCGCTCTACGTGCAAGCCGGCATTCTCGAAATGGGGCGAGAAGAGGGCGAGATCGTTCCCGGCGTCCTCAAAGCCGCCCGGCAGCACCACCTCGACGTAGAGGCCCTGTCCAGAGCGGAAATCGAAAAACGCTATACGGGATTGCGCCTGCCGGAGTCTTTCGTCGGGGTGTTTGAAGCGCGGGCCGGATTTCTGCGCGTCGAAGCTTGCGTCAAAGCGTATGCCGACGAGGCAGTGAAACACGGGGCGCACTTACAGACGGGCGAAACCGTGCTGGGGTGGTCGCCCGATGGTGCAGGCCTCATGGTGGAGACGGATCGCGGGCGCTACCGGGCCGCACGCCTGGTGGTCACCGCCGGGGCCTGGGCGCCTGAGCTTCTGGCGTCCCTGGGGATCGAATTTCGCGTGCTCCGCAAGCCGTTGCTGTGGTACCGCACGCAAACGCCAGACTACCGGCTCGACAACGGCTTCCCGGTCTGGGTCATGGAAACCCACTGGGGCGATCTCTACGGCTTTCCCGAAATCGATGCGAGGGGCTTGAAACTCGCAGAACATTCGAGTGGCACCGAGGTCGCCGACCCCTTGCACCCCGACCGCGACCTGTGGTCCGAGGATCGGCGTCCACTCGAAACCCTGCTCCGCGCGCATTTCCCCGGCGTGACCTCGGACTGCCTCCATCATGCCGTTTGCCTGTATACCATGTCACCCGATGGGCACTTCATCATCGACCGCCACCCGGAGGACGCGCGGATTTGTTTTGTCGCCGGCCTATCGGGACACGGTTTTAAATTTGCCAGCGTCCTCGGGGAGATCATGTCCGACCTCTCCCTCGACGACGAGACCGCGATGCCCATTGAGTTTCTGGGTCTTGAGCGGCTGCGAAGCGGAGCGTGCGGATGAGTCCGCCTAATGTCCTCCACCATCTTCATCGAGCTGGATATCGAGATCCCGAGTGTGCTCATGCACATGGAGAACCGCAGCGCTCAACTCGACGATTAACTTTAATCGGGCAGCACCGCTTCTTCCAGGATTTGTTGAAGCACCTCAAGCCCTGACGTCGAAGCATGACTCACCACATGGTCTTCGGCCCCGTCATGGAGGTGGTGGGGAAAGGTAGCAATCTCACGATAGTGAGGCGCGTTATCCCACCGCTTGATCAATCGACCCGTCCGATCTTGCCAATGATGACGATACTTGCTGACCTCGAGCACGCCCTGGACTTCGAGTACGCGTTCGGTCATCTCGACTAGGGCACCGTTGCTCAGCAGCACACGATAGCGGTAATGCAAAACCTTTTCGAACTCGCTATCCCGAATCGACCGCCGTACGATCGCTACGTCTCGCACCAACGTACTGGTGCTCAGCAGTTCATCAAGACGGTGAAGATATGCCTCAATCATGTCTCAAGGGTGGCTTGTAAAGTAGCAAGACGATCTTCATACAGCAGCACATCATCATAGAGCCCCATCCATTCCATGATGTCGGCACTATCTCCCAACTCCCCCGCCATAAAGCGCCGGTGACCCTCCGCTGAATCCATCCCGTATTGCTTCTCAAAAGGCTCTAATTCCCGTCGTACGTCTGCTAAATGTTGTTCATACTTCTGCGTATGGATATGGATGAGCTTCTGTAATGTCTTCTCGGCGACGTCTCCAGCACCCACTTTTTCTATGGCTGCAATTTGTTGTTGCAATATACTCATAGTGCTTCCGTTATCCTTCTCACTTGATCCGGACTTCTGGGGGCATATTCCAGCCCATGCTCGATTGAACCTTCCCCATGACGTCTGACCTGGAGTTCAGTATGCGTCTTGTCGGACTGACATTCAAAATCAGGCCAGATGCAGGATGCGCTGTAAATATCAGGGAAATGGTGCACTGCTCGACTAACGCTCCGACTCCGCCAGCCCTTTAATCCCCTGCGTGGTCAATTCCATGTTGCGCCGCAGCGTCTCCCGGCGCGCGGCCAGAATGACTTTGTCATTATCGGGGTCGCTCTCCATGGCCCTGGTCGTGCCGGACATGCCGGGCCCCATGATCATGCACTGCCGCAGCCGCGTGGTGTCGCCCACCCGGTCCAACTCAAAGCGCCACTGCGCCGCGGGATTGTCGGGGTCAACGACGTTCCAGGCAAAGACGGTCGGCGCCTCACACGCGACCACGTACGACGTCGTCTCCCAACGCCGCTCCCCAATCGCGTTGCGGCCCACGAACCGCGCGCCAACCTGCGGGCCACCGCCATCGAGCCATTCTGCGCCTTGAAACTCCTTGCTAAAGCGGGCGGGCAGATTGATGTCAGTGACGAAGTCCCAAACGCGCCGCGCCGGTGCGGCGATATCCACCTCGACGGTCACTCCCGGCTGCGCCGCCAGGAGCGAGCTGCCATCAAACGGCTTGGCGTTGGTATGGCCCCAGTGGTCGATCCAGGTAATTTGAGATGCCGGACGCCGAGCCATAGGCTTAAAATCCGTGCCGAGGGTCCAGGCGACAGGCAACAGCGCAATGGGGGTTACGCCAGCGGGAATGCCCAGGATCTCAGCCAGTTCACGCCGCTTACTGAGAATCATCGTGGTCCAGGCCGTGCCCAGGCCACGCGCCCGCAGCGCTAGACAAAAACTCCAGGTAGCTTGCAGTACCGAGTCGAACAGCCCCGGATTGCCACTGCCGTCGTGCTCGCCCCAGATGGTCGGGATGACCAGCACGGGGACGCGCTCCAGATGCTGTGCCAGGTGCGCGGCCGACGCGGTCGTGCGCTCCCGGTGGGCGCCAGTGCCTTTGAGCTGTTCCGCCGCTTTGATGATCCTGGCACCGCCGGCCTCACGGTACAGATTGGCAATCTTCGCTTTGACCTCGGGATCGCGGAGCACGAGCCACCGACGGCTGGTGATGTTGGCGCCGGAGGGCGCTTGTTCCGCCAGGTCAATACACTGGGTGATGATGTCGTCGGGAACCTCGCGCTCTAGATCGAGACGCAGGCGCACGGCCCGGGTGGTGCTCAGGACTGCATCGATTTGATCGACATCGAATATCATGGGTCACGCTCCTTGTTTGCCGCCTCCTAGCGCCCTTTGAACTCCGGCTGCCGCTTTTCCACAAACGCCTTTGACGCTTCAAGGTGATCCTCGGTGCTAGCGGCCACGCCCATGGGACCGGTGATCGCTTCCAAGGACGACATGAGATCCGACCGCAACGCCTGATAAACGGCGCGCTTCGTCAGGCTAATCGCCACCGTCGGGCCATTGGCGAGCCGCTCGGCCAGCCTGTAGATCTCCTCCATGAGCTTGTCATCCTCAACCGCTTTGGAGATCAGGCCGATGCGCTCGGCCTCTTCCGCGCTGATAAAATCGCCGGTCCAAAACATTTCCAGAGCCTTCGTTAAGCCGATCAAACGCGGCAATAAAAACGCGCCACCGTCGCCCGGCACGAGCCCGACTTTGACGTAGGTTTCGGCAAACCGCGCGCTGCGCTTGGCATAGCGAATATCAGCTAAGAGCGCCATATCCAGGCCCGCGCCGGTGGCCGGACCATTCATGGCACACAGATAGGGCTTTTGCAGGGCATCCACCGCCCGCGCCACCGGATGCACATTTTGGCGCAAATAGGTGCTCATCTGCAGGGCGCGATTGCCGTCGCTGCGGCTAAAACCCGCCACATCCCCACCGGCACAAAACACGCGGCCATTGCCGGTCAGCACCACGACGTGCACGCCGTCGTCGGCCTGGCATTCACGCAGCGCCGCCGCCCAATCGGCCAACATGCCATCGTGAAACGCATTGAGTTTTTCAGGGCGATTCAGGGTAATCGTGGCAATCTTATTTTCTTTGGCAAATAACAACTCATCAGCCATGATGGTGGCTCTCCATGTGTCTAAATTCATTCGGTGCGTACAGGTGCGCGCGGGGCTGCGAACAAGAGAGGTTCAGAGTGCCAGCAAAGCGCGGTGTAGTCAAGGCAGGAGGGGCACGGTAAACGTGTTATGATAGGAGGAGAGCCACAAGCGAGAGCGAACTTATGCGAGAGGAATGACCATGAAAGCCGTCCTATGTGAACAGTTGGGATCGCCACACGACCTCGTCGTCCGCGACATGGACTCCCCCAGCCCCGGTGCGGGCGAGGTCAAAGTGGCCCTCAAAGCCCGTGGCGTCAGCTATGTGGACGTGCTGCAGATTGCCGGGCAGTACCAGGTCAAACGTGAGCTCCCCTTTATTCCGGGCAGCGAAGCCGCCGGGGTGGTCGTAGAAGTCGGGGAGGGGGTGGAGTCGGTACGACCTGGCGACCGGGTGCTGACCCCCGGTGGGTTTGCGGAGGAAACCGTAGTGGCCGCTAGCGCCGTCACCCTGCTGCCTGAATCCGTGCGCTTTGCCGCCGCTGCCGCCTTTAAATCCAACTACACCACGGCGTACTACGGCCTGCAGCGAGGGCGCCTCAAAGCCGGTGAAGTGTTGTTGATCCACGGCGCCGCCGGCGGCGTGGGTTTGGCGGCCGTGGATATGGGGAAGTTATTCGGGGCCACCGTCATCGCCACCGCCAGTACCGAGGAAAAGCTAGCCGTCTGCCAGCAAATGGGTGCGGATCACCTGATTAACTACACCGAGGGCTTTCGCGACCAGGTCAGAGAATTAACTGGGGGCCGGGGGGCAGACGTCATCTACGATCCAGTGGGCGGCGATGTCTTCGACGAGTCGATGCGCTGCATCGCCCCCTATGGCCGCATCCTCATCATCGGCTTCACCGGGGGCCGGCCGGCCCTGGCGAAAACCAATCATTTGTTGATCAAAGACGCCGAGGCCATCGGCTTCACCATCGGCGCCCTGAGCCGGCACGATCCCGCCTGGGCCAAGCGCAATTTCGAGCACCTCATGGGCTGGCTCAGCTCCGGCCGCATCTCGCCCTACGTGTCGCACGAATTGCCTCTGGAACAGGCGGCAGAGGCCCTGCAGCTGATCACCGACCGCAAAGTCATCGGCAAGGCCGTGCTGGTGTGACTGGCCAGATGAGGGAGGCGCTCAGCGAGAAGCTGAGCCATCCCAACCTGTGTTACCCCCGAGGCTCTGGACGAGCGCCGCTCCTTTGCCTGTGATGACTGACGACTCCCTTCACTGCTGGCGTATGATCAGTATGAGATCCTTGCAGGCATTCCACATGCAGATTAAGAGGATTTCCTGGGGGTAGCGAGAGAGTCGTCACCGATTCACATCAGGTCCGATTTTCCGCTTCAAGAACCGTGATGCGATCGCGCAATGATTGTATGATGTCACCGCTTTCTTCTTCCGTGTATCGCGGTGTGATGGGTTGCGGGCAATTGGCGTCCCATGCCTCAATGGTGAACACGATGGCGCGTTCTGGATGTCCCTGGTACTGGGGGTCAACCCACTGTGCCATCAATGCAGCAGCATCTTCGACCATTTGAGCGCGGCCCCAGAGCGGGTGGATTCCTCTCAATCCCCCTTTACTTTTGGCACTTCGAACTTGCGCTGGCGGGGTAGGCGTCCGCTCAGGATAAGTGACCCATCTTGCCGCTTTGGTAATCCGCGATCGCTTGGTGAATCTCCTGGGCAGTGTTCATGACAAAAGGTCCGTGTCCCACGATAGGTTCATCAATTGGCGCGCCGCACAGCAGGAGCGCCGTCGCGTCTTTCGCACCGTCAATGCAAATGCTGGTTCCCGAGCGGTCAAACAGTCCGACCTCCCCCGCCGCGACTGGCTCGGAGCCGTTCACACGCACCGCTCCATGGAGCACCACGAGCGCCGTGGTGTAGCCATCGGGCACCGCCAGATCCGTCCGTTGGTCACTCGTGAGGCGCAGGTCCCACACGTGCATGGGCGTGAAGGTCTTGGCCGGTCCCCTGGCCCCCGCGAACTCGCCAGCGATGACGCGCACCGTCCCCTGACCCTCAGGCAGACTCGCGGCGGGAATCTGGCGACTCACAATGCCCTGGTACCGCGGCGGCGTCATCTTATCCTTGGCTGGCAGATTCACCCAGAGCTGCACCATTTCGAACAGGCCGCCGCGGCGCGCGAAATCGCGACCATGAAACTCTTCGTGGACCAGGCCAGAGGCGGCAGTCATCCACTGCACATCGCCGGGACCAATCTTTCCCCCGCCGCCCGAGGAGTCCCGGTGTTCCACTTCGCCCTCGTAGACGATGGTCACCGTCTCGAACCCGCGATGCGGGTGCTCGCCGACGCCGCGGCGCTCGTCCGTCGGCGAGAATTCCATGGGACCGGCGTAATCGAGGAGAAGGAACGGACTGAGGACTGACCCCAGGTTCGGGTAGGCAAAGAGCGTGCGCACGGGGAACCCGTCGCCGACCCAATGCTGGTCCACACTGCGCTGAATGCCGCGGAGCTTCTTGACTGACGTTGCTTCGTTCGTTGATGGCATGGCTGCCTCCCTCGTGTGGGTATCAGATATAACACCAATCGTGGTCATTGTACCAGTCTCGCGGTGGAATCACGATCATCTATCATCAAGCTCCTTTGTCAAAATCAACTCCAAGCTTCTGGTGGCTAGCCGCGAAGCTGGCGTTGTCAACGTTTGACAAAATCACGAGTTTGTAGTGCAGTTTGAGATACTGTCGTGCTTCTGCGGAGTCCGGAAAGGCGGGCCAGCCCTTGACCGATTCACCGTAGCGAACGCAGTCCTCTCAGCTGACCATGGGCTCCTATGCCGAGCAGGCCGTAGTCCCGGCCCACCGGCTCATCAAACTGCCCGAAGGGGCAGACGCGACTCTGTTCACCGTATGGACCTCTCATCACCGGCCAGAACCTGGGCCGCTATCACCGCACGGGTGGCCACATAATCCAGCCGCGCCGCCCGCTGTGGCGCACCCGGAACAGATGGCCGCCGGCGGTCGTGATGTACAGCGTGCGTTGGTCGGGATCTCCAAACGCACAGTTGGTAGGCGAATCGATGCCGGGCGGCATCGGATGGGTCTCCAGGACGCGGCCACTGGGGTCCCAAATGTAGATCATCGGGCCGGGGCCACTGGCGTAGGAGCCCGCCGTGGCTACGATGTTGCCATCGGCATCCAAACACATGCCGTCAATACCCCGCTGCGGTCCCCGGTGGTCCTGGCCGAATTGATGCAGCACGGTATAGGAACCGAGAGTGCCATCTGCCAAGATATCATAGCCCCGTAGCTCCCGCAGCTCCGGGCTGGTCTGGATCATATACAAGGTTTTTTCGTCAGTAGAGACCAGAAGGCCGTTGGTCCCGGTCGTATCGGTGGTCATGCGCCGGCACACCCAGGTGCCATCTGGTTGCGGGTCGGCCCGGAGAATGGCGTTGCGGCCTGGGATTTCGCTCTCGCTCGGGTCGATATTGCCGGCGTTCCAGGGGTTGCTAAACCAGATGCGGCCCTGGCGATCGATCGCCAGATCATTCGGGGTATTCAGGGATTGGCCGTCCAGGCTGTCGACAATCGTGGTCGTGCTGCCGTCCGGCTCAAAGCGCACAATGGCGCGTCCCCCAGAGGAACAGCCATACAACCGGCCTTCCGCGTCGAAATTGAGCCCGTTGGTATGATGGGTATGTTCGCGGTATATGCTGATCTGGCCGCTATGAGGCTCATAGCGCAGAATACGGCTGGCCGGGATGTGGGTAAACAACAGGGCCTCGCCATCCCAAGCCGGTCCCTCGGTTAAACGCGGGTTGAACGGACCTGCGACCATTTCAAATTCCCAAGCCATACGACTCTCCCTCCTCTCATAGTTAAAACAAGGCCATGGGGTTGACCGGTGCACCCGTCACGTGGCGCAAGCGCAACGGCCCATGTTGATTTTGTTGGACGAAATCAAGGTGCATTAGACCACAAAAAAAAGAGCTGCTCAAGGACAAGCAAGTGTGAGACACTTGGCATTGTGGCGCTAAACGTCGCCAAACGTCATAGATGAAGGAGATAAATTGGATCTGCAAGGGGTGCAAAGGCACGCGAAGCAAAGTGGATGTTGCATAGGAGCGATCAATGGCGAAGCAAGTGATACAGACGGATAAACTCTATACGGAATTCGGGCCGTACAGCCATGGCGTGCGGGTGGGCGAGATGATCTTTTTGCACGGCGCCGTGGGCTTTGATCCCCGTGGGAACCTACCCGGCTCCATCCCGGGACGCGCCGATATGCAAGGGCAGAGTCATCAGACCATCGACAACATGGCCACGGCGTTGGACCTCCTCGGCGGCAGCCTGGGTGATGTGGTCAAAGTCCGCGCCTTTTTGCCCAATCACTGCCGGCCGAGCCACGGTGGACAACCGTCGTTTGACGAGACATTTGACGCCATCTATCGGCAGCGTTTTCAAACCCCACATCCGGCCCGTGCGGCCTTGCAACACAGCCTCTTTCTGGAAGATTTGCTAGTGGAAATCGAGGCCATGGCCATTGTCAATCAGTCCAAACAACTCATCACCTCCGACCGCCTTCCGCCGCTGCAGCGCCCCTATGCCCAGGGCGGCATTCGCGTGGGCGATTGGTTATTTCTCAGAGGGTTTACGTCGCAGAATCAACACAACGACTTAGTCGGCCGCGGTGAGATGCGCGCCCAGACCGAGCAGGTCTTTGCGAATATGGCGGTGGTGTTGGACGAAGTCGGGGGGTCGTTGGCCGATTTGGTGCAGACGCAAGTGACGCTCACCGATTACCACAGCTATGCGGCATATAATGAAGTCTACAACCGCCAGGTCCGCGAACCGTTTCCCACCCGCACGACTTTTCAGGGCGGCCTCGGCCGAGAGGGTTTGCTCATTGAAATTGAATCCATTGCGGCCCTCGGTGGCGAGCGGCTGACGATTGACTCGTCCACCCCCGAGCTCCTGCAGCGGCGCGGCGATGTGATCTACACCGACGCCTTGCCACCGGCCTCTGCCGCCTATGCCAACGGCGTACGGGTCGGTGACCTGATGTTCATCGCCGGCCAGGTCGGGGTCGACGCCCAGCGGCGACTCGTCGGCCCTGGAGACGTTCGGGCGCAAACGCGGCAGGTGATCGAGACTATTCAAACCAGCTTGCGACTAGCCGGGCTCGACCTCGACGACGTCGTCAAAACCACCGTCATGCTCGCCGATTGGCGAGATTATGCCGGCTATAATGAGGTTTATCAGACTTATTTCAGCGCGCCTTATCCGGCTCGCTCGACCATCGGCGGCGGCTTGGTGCACCAGGGGGCGCTGATCGAAATCGATGCGATTGCGGTGGCGGGGGCGAGCCAGACGGCCACGGTGCTCACGGGTATCCATCACGGCTAGGGCAGGGTGGGGATTTGTTTGCGGTATTCTTGGACGCGTCAGGGAGGAACTTTACGCCGCGCCCAATGCCTTGAATACGGCATCTCGGGGATCGGCATAGAAACTGGTCTGAAATTTGGCGAATAACTCGCCAGGGATAGTCGGAATGTCGGCTACGCTCGCCATCGGCAGGAGAATCCGTTTGGCCCCAGCGTCGAACGCCACCTGGAGGGACTCGGCAAGATTCTTCACATGGATGCTGCTACCGCCCAGGCTCATGCTCCCTAAGATCACAAGTTGTGATTGCACGGGTTTACTCAAGATGCCCGAGCACAGGGCCACGAAAGCAGCCAGCGTCATCGCTGTGGTTGGCCCAGTGTTATGCAGTTCGACCACGTGCAGATGGAAATCGTGGTCACCTGGTTTAGCCAAGGCGCTGACCTGAGACATATTGGCCTTGAAATAGTCGAAGCCGACCTTGATGGCTTCTCTGGCTGTCGTGTTGCTCCCCAGGCCCGATGTCCTCAAAGCGCCATTTCCCGCTGTGACCTGTGTTTCCAGCCGATAGAGGCCCAGATGACCACTGCTCCCATGAGCTACGGTATGCAGCACACCAGGATTCAACGGCCCGTCGGGAATGAGCGCACCGCCACCTTGTTCGAGAACGCTGACAAACTTCTCTTCCATCGTCTCCTGGTCGAGGTAGGAGAAGTGGACATCGTAGAACTCCATACCGCCAATTTTTTTCAGTTGCTCTTTGACCCGACGTCGAGCTTCTAGTGCGTATTCTAGGCACTTCCGAACGGCCTCTTTGTCGTATTCCTCATTGGGGTAGAGAAGTTTTAGTAAACCGGAAACCGTGTGTCTGACGGCGATGGTGTCCCGCTGATTTAGGTCTCGGCCTAACTTAAAATACTTGTTGATGGCATCGCCAAAATTGCGCTTGCGCATGTCGCGCAGCCACTCGGCGAGATAGTCGGTGATCAGGCCGTAGCGATTGGTGAAGAATTCGGGCCGCATCTTTGGAATTTCCCACCCAGGGATATAGGCATGAAAGCGGTCGAAGAAAGCGGAGTCGATCATCGGTTCAGGAAATGGGGCCAACAGGTGACTGGTTTTGACCAGTACCTCTACGTTATCAATGTTGCCGACAAACACCATCGAGGCATAAGCGCTGATCGAGTCACGGCCTCTGGCAAATGAGCCCGAGGCCATGTAGTCCTTCATGATCTGGACGCCGTCTTTGTCTCTGAAAGCGATACCCGCGACCTCATCAAAGGCCACGACATCCCAGAGTCCCACCAGGCCGACGGTATGACGCGCCAGGTTATAAAAGAGATTGGCAACCGTGGTCTGCCCACCTGAAATGAGGATGCTATTGGGGCTGATTTCTTTGTAGATGTGACTCTTCCCCGTGCCTCGGGGACCGAGTTCACAGACGTTGTAGTTATTCTCGACAAGGGGAACCATACGACAGAGCAAATGCCATTTCACCCGCTCATCGAAGTGACTTGGCTCAATCCCACTGGAACGCAATAGCACATCAATCCATTGTGCTTCCGTGAAAGCTCGACGGCCCTCGAACAGTTCTTCTAGGTCCATGTTGGGCATCTGGATCGGTTTAAGGTCGCGGATAAGAAAGGGTGACCCTCGTTGGCCTTCTTCATAGAAATATTCCAGGGTGATGATCGACCAGATGCCACCGACCAGGAGCTTCTCATACTTTTTGACGGTATGGCTGTCAACCTCGACGCCCTTGACACCGAGATTGGAGAGCAGAGCCTCATAGATATCCCGCCGCTCGTTTAGCGATACGGTCACCTTGTCGATAATTTTATAGCTTCCCCGCTCTCGAATGGTGGACTTCACCTTCTCAGCTTCATCAGGCCGCACATAATTCTCAGATAAGATGCGCTTGACCGTCTTCAGCCCCTCCTGGATGACTGCCTCATCATTGGAGGCGCAATAGGTGCCCAGAAGGTACTCTAACACATAGACGGGGACATTGGCTCCTTCCTTGACGAGCTTGGTCAAGTCTTTGCGCACCACTCTACCCGCAAAATTTTGATTCAGCAGGTCGTCGAGACTCGTATCGATGGTCGTTGTCTCAGAAATCATCAGCAAATGCCCTATCAATAATAACGTCGACACTCGCCTGTTCGATCCCCGTTTCCTGGTCTCGCAACACCAGACGGTAGGGTATCGATTTATGGTATGAGCGATCTCGCAACACCAGAGGGATCCATTTCTTACGTTCGTCCATGTTGCCTGACGCACTGTCAAACGTCACCGTCTCGACGTTGGTGACGGGCTCGTCACCTTCGTAGACCGCTACCTTGAGGGTCATCGGCTTGATCCGCTCACTGACGGGTTCCATCTGGAGGAGTTCAAATCGGTGTCGCGGTGCGGTGATCTTGTGACTCGTACCCAGCACATGCACAGTGACAGGTTTGGTCTTCGTTGCAGAGATCAATTTGCCTTTAACTTGGCGGACCGTAATGACGGGCACTACGATCTCCTGCAGCATGGCCCCGCCATGGATGAACCGTGCACCGCCGGTAAAGTGAAATCGGTTGGTGCCCTTCGGCACCCAGAATTCCATGCCACCTTCGGCAATGGCGGTGGCCATCGTCGAGCCATGCCAGGCGCTATCGGAGTCGGGCAAGTCATAGCCGACCAGGTAGCGCTTCTTGGCGGTCACCGTGCCTGAGGGCTGCTGGGTCAATTTGCTCTTGTCAGGCTCGCCTGGAGCCGTCTCGGTAAACAGAAACCCATGGTCGGCAGTGACGACCACATAATTGCCATTGAGACTGTTGATAATGTATCGCACCGTGTCGGCGATTTCAGTAATGGCTTCGCGTACTGCCTGGAATGTATCCGCTTCGGTCGAAGCCGAGTCGCCAATCGCATCCACCTGATTGTGGTAGACATAGACTACCCGTTTGCCGCTGATAAATTCTCGGCCCTGTTCCTTCTTCATCGCTACCAATTCATTGGTGCGGATGGCCACACCGTCTACTGTACCCAGAATGGCGTTGCGCTGATCGAATGAAGATGTCGGCTTGCCGTCAACCAGAATGGTCCCGTTGTTCTTATATTCCAGCAGCTTGTGTGGGAGCAGGCTGGCCATCCCCAGGGCCGTATAGGAAGGTAATACACCGAGCTGTGACGTGAGATCGGCTTCGAAGCGGTACGTTCCATTCAACATCTGGGTGAGTTCCTGGGCGGCCTCGTAGCGGAACGCATCGCTGATGACGACAAACACCCTGCGGTTTTCCGCTTCATCGAGTCGTGTTTTGACGTACCGCTGGTAAAACTCGTGTTGATTGGGGACCTGGTCGATCTTCCAGTGGTGCAGGAGATCGGTTCTAGATGGATCGACGAATTGACCCCAGGCCAGGGCCTGATGGGTCATGTACCCGTGCACATACACGGCTTCGATCTGCTCGCGTAATTCTTTGAGCACATCCCAATTCTGGGATTCAGCGAGGTCAGCCGCTTCACAGAAGTGCCGATAGAGCTGGTCGAATTTATAGAGTTTCGTCTCATAGGCCCGATACATCGCCAGCGCGGTGTCGAAACGAAAGCCATCGCTATAGTGGTTGCGCAGAGCGAACAAATCCGCCGCTGCCACCAGGGCATCGTAGACCGCATGTAAGGCTTGTCGGGGTATAGTTGATGAAGCTGAGACCTTCAGGGACGCCCAATGGCCATCTTGTCGACGTGTGGCGAGGTCTCGAACCGCTTCGGCGTCGATGGTATCAGCAGTGCTCATCACACGATCTCGCAGACCCCGTACAATAGCCCTCTCCACCTCCAGAAATGTCATCCCATCGAGCAAGGTCTCGATTTCCAAGTTGTGGACGTGATCCTCGATATGAACGATCTGAGCTACCTCAGCGGACAGCAGATCATAGCTACTTCCCTTACTGCTGCTGTCCCGCCATTGGGCCAAGCACACCACGGTGTTCGACCAGCCAGATTTGGGCAAGAGCAAGTTGTCGAGCGATGGTGGAACGGTGTCGCGCAGATGATGGGCGTAGTCGGTCACCAGAAGACGAATCAGCAGGTTTTGCAAACTCGGTAAGTCCTCGGTGTAGCCGAAAGCGCTCTTCACGAAGTGCCAGAAAGGTTCGGCGAGGTCAAACTTTTCAATCTGATCCCAACAGGGCGGTGGATGGCCCAGGTCGATGTCATCCTCATCCTGGACTTCGGTGAAGGCATGGAACAGGGTGCGGATGGTGGTGAAAAATTCCGGTTGGTCCGCTTTCACCACCACGGCCAACATCTTGCGATCCAGGTCATCGGCGGTATCGTGGGAGGCGACGAGGTGTTGGAGCTTCTGGAGCCGCTCTTTGTTGTCAAAGAACGTGCGACGTGCAGCCAGATGTTCTCGCAAATGCTGGCTCTCCAGGCCAAGTTCATCGAGGATAATCGACGCGCGGTCGGCTCGGAAGCTGCGGCTGTAAAGACGGATGTCGAGCAGCCAATCGTCTTCGTAGTCGGGCTCTTCGGTCGGCGAGTACACCAGAAACTGCCCTTCGGGGCGTTCACGTTCCAGGCGCAGCTTGGCTTCCAGGCCACCGACCTGATCCAGGCGGATAATGTGCACGGTGGTGTGGTCGAAGGTCAGAAACAACAACCGATCCAGGAAGTCGATAAATTCGTGCTCTGGATCGTTCCAGAAGACGATGCGTTCCTCTTCGTCTACGAAGAGTTTGGCAAGTACATCGTTGAGTTGTTTGGTATCCATGGGTAAGGCACTCCGCTACCAAAGGAACGCGTGGGGGTCCAGCAGTCACCTCATGGCATATACGCTTTAAAATTCTTCAAGTGCTCGTCATCTTCTGCATGAATGATCAATATACCCTTTGCGCTGCCGAACTTGGGCGACTGTCGTGCCAATTTTGACAGGCTCACCAACTTTGCCACTGGCTGGTCGTCCCGGGTAATGATCACCTCCTCACCGGGACCAAGTCTCTTAATGATTTCCGGCAATGTCGCCTGCACTTCTTCAATGCTCATGGTGGGTAACATGGCTTTGTGCCTCTGTCTATGCAGATTCACACCTGCACCACCAGACGGTGCCTCGGCTTGGGCAAGGGCAGGTGCAGCTTCTGCAAGCTCTCCAAATGCAGGTCAAGCGCTTCGCAGGCGTTCCGAAAAGCCGTTCCAGTGCCTCCAATATCGTTTGATTTTGAAGTCCCTTTTCCCAATGCCATGCGCTTCATACCAATGCACCTCAGCCTGGCGAAGGGAACTGCTGGGAGTACGAACCAGCGCCTCGCCTTTCATGTTTCGCCAGTTACCAGTAATGCAATTCTATCCCTTCAGTAAGACCGAACTGTGCTGTTTACAGACCGAGGATAGTACGCAAAGCTCTGGCGACTTCTTCCATGTGCATATCATCTATATGTCCAAGCACTCGTGTGATACGGCGTGTATCAATCACGCGAATCTGCTCACAGAGCGCCACCGAATCGTGAGTTAATCCCCCAATGCCTGCGGGGATGAGCGCATGGGAAGATAATACCGCGCGTCGGATGCGCGTGGTAAATGGCACGATAATGGTATGAGGGCTGACCGTATTGGCGCGATCAATCTGGACGACGAGGGCTGGTCGCATCCCTGCCTGCTCTGTTCCTACAACAGGGTTCAGGTCACATAAGACCACATCACCCCGGCGCGCTGTTACCATCGTATGCCTCCGTCGGCTAGGCGCTCTTCATACGCCTCAAGATTCTGTAAGTAATCGGTAAAATCCGCTTCTGCCAGGGCCAGCGTCTCATTGAAGTGGGTCCACAGCTCCCAACGCGTTTGGTCTTGCTTCACCAGAAGAAAATCGATGAAGTCGCTCACTTCTTGCGCGAGAGATTCGGGTAGTTGCTGAATCTTACTCATGGTTTGTTCATGGATTGTCACAATGTCTTCCTCATGTTTCCTGTGTGCTTCCGGTCACGGCCTTGACCTCGGCCAGCAAATCGCCAAACTTGGCGTAGTTGACTTTCACGCCATCGTCCAGATCGAGGCGTATACGTCGGTCCGCATAGTGACGTAGTTTTTCATCGAAGGTCTGGAGTTCCGCCTGCTGTTTGAGGAGCTTGTCCCGTTCCTTTTCCAGCCTTTTGCGATATGACGTCGAAGTCGCGGCGTCAACGTCGTCTTTCAATTGGTCGATGCGAGATGAGATTTTTCCCTGCAATGGAATAACGTACTCGGTTCGCATTCGTGACAAGGTACCCTCGTTATAACGGTGCAGGTAGACGAGACACTGAAAGGCCCGCTGTTTGCCGCTGGAGAAGAGCCAATAGATCGGCCTGCGCTTATACATCGATAGATGGTGCTTGTAGAAGCCAGTGGCCAGATAGCGGCGGATCGTCTCACGGGGCTGCTCGTTCCGATTTGGACCGAGGCTTTCAGCGACGAACTTGAGATTCTCTTCCAGGTGCTCTTTCGGCCAAGCTGTGGCAATGAATGCTTCTACCCTGTTCGCGGCGTCATCAGGAAACCAATCGTCGTCCGTGATCGGGATGATCCCGTCGTCGTCCGCCGAGAACGTCTGGTACTGACTGGAATCAAAGCCCTGGTTGCCGCTATGAGCATAGATCAGGCCAGGTTTGTCGAGGCTGTAGCGGCCCATCATACAACCAATAGCGTAAGAGATGAGGCGTTTAATGTCTTCTCCTTGGTCTGGGCGGTAGAGGGTGATCTGGTCGTCGGATATGTCAGGAGATACTTCGCCTCTGAGGTGAAAAAGTTCGGCAAATATACAATTGTTTTGCTCCTCTAGTTCTTTAGCGCTCGTTATTGCAATGTCACAATTGTTACTCCATTTAGAGAATGCCTTCTGCACTGTATCTGATTGGATTGCTATAGCTTGAAGAGGATTGCAGCAGAACCCCCAAGATATCTCAAATGAGTCCCAATCCTGTCGATGAAGTTCAACAAGTTTAAAAGCGCATTCAGTAGCAGCAGAACTTGCTTTTCTGAATGGGAGATCTCGCACTTGTCCAATCTCGAAGTGTGCGGCTGGGCTCAGAATGGAAAAAAAATGTGTTACTACACAACTGTTAAGGTAGGCAAGCAGTGAAAGCGGATTAAGTACGTGTGTGTAAATTCCTGGTCCCACATGAGAAATAATGAACCCTTTATCAAACAATCGGAAGGATGGAAGCCCAATTGAGACACTTGACCATGTTATCCCCTCTCGAAAATAAGCTTCTGCATTACGGACGACTGCTCGTGGTCGAAACGCCTTAATTTCAGATCCATTGTCTTTCCAATTGATCAAATGTGTATAGTTCCCAAACCAACGGCGATACGGCCCGCCTTTTAAGAAGGGGAACCAAGTCTTGGTGAATTTGTTTGCTTCAGTCTCCGATGTACAATCAAATTCGATGTTACCCATTGATACTTCATGCCAAAGTCGAAGAAAGCGATTATCATCAGCTGTCGCGAGACCTTGCTTTGGCTGAGCTACTTTCCAAAATGGTTCGCTGGAAATAAATATCTCTCGGCTTTTTTGCGAAATCCAATATGCGATGACCTCACCAGGGAGCATACTGAAATCAACTGGTGAAGCAAAATGGGTTGTGGCCCTGAAAAATCGCTGCACCAAGTCCTCATTACTGGCGACACTTCCTTGTTTGGTGAACAGCCTGCGGAAGCTTCCTTTGAAGGCAGGGAACTTCGCATTCCGAATGGTAAAGCTGCAACTTCCGAAATCTGACCCCCAAATACCACGACCATTGTGTACAAAAGTTTCGATTGTTTGGTGCTCAAGGAGAGTTTGCCGAAGATTCTCAAACGAAGACAGAAACATCCAATTCGGGATGGTAATCATTCCTGTCATTCCGTTCTCTTTGCAAAACGAGACATTGCGGAGGATGAAACATGCGTAAAGGTCAGATTTACCCTCTTTATAGTTTTCAGTCACGAAGTCTTTCAAACATTTGTTAAGTAGTTTTCCTCCCATATATGGTGGATTTGTCACTACCGCATCATACTTGACTGCAAGAATTCTAGCTTGCTTAACAAGCGGCTTGGATGACCTAACTGCCGACTGTTCCAGCATATC
>Ga0214472_10000652_pt1 | contig 42229 bp, 31 predicted proteins | sample RVTome_6_FD_207662 | JGI IMG/M metagenome (GOLD analysis project Ga0214472, IMG submission 207662) | Soil microbial communities from uranium-contaminated site in the Upper Colorado River Basin, Wyoming, United States - RVT140D175 | ecosystem: Environmental > Terrestrial > Soil > Contaminated >...
AACGCTCGGCCGCGCGCGCTGTTCCGCTCTTTATCCTCAACGGCGACACGCTAGCCGGTCGGCGCAAGCTGACATAATAGTCCCGCAACCTTGACAGGACCCATACCTTATTTTACAGCTCAAGACAGCGTCGTTGTGTGGAGAGGCTCTAAGAATAGTTCTTCAGGTTGCCGTGTGCCTAACCGCGGAGGCACTTAAGGCACGGAGGAAATCGAATGAGGATACTATTTGGAACAAATCCTCTGCGAACTCTGCGTTTCTGCGGTGAATATTCTTTCACAGTAAATGCGAAGGAAGCGAGCAATATTACCACCGAAGTGATGCGCAGCGCGCTACCAGCGAGAGCTTAATGTACGAATCACAAACTCAGCCCGTCAAAGAAGACGTCTGGATCAAATCCACCTGTTTCATGTGCTGGAACACTTGCGGCATCCGGGTAAACCGCGTTGACGGCGTGATTGTCAAAATCGAAGGGCAGCCGGACTGCCCGCAGAACTGGGGCAAGACCTGCGCCAAAGGGAACGCCGGCTTCATGTCGCTTTACGATCCCAACCGTGTCCTCCATCCGATGCGCCGCACCAATCCGGAAAAGGGTTTCGACATCGATCCCAAATGGGAGCGCATCTCATGGGAGGAAGCGCTCGAAATCCTCGCCGAGAAGCTCAAAAAAATCCGCGCCGACGATCCGCGCAAGCTGGTCGCTTCGACCTTCGATACGCGCGGCCAGTCCGGCGTTTTCTTCGCTGCCTGGAGCGCGGCCTTCGGCACGCCGAATCACTGGGGCGGCGGCGCGCAATACTTTTGCGGCAACGGTTTTCATCCGGTCACCTATCTCACACACGGCACATGGTTTGGCGAGCCCGACACGCGCTACTGTCGGTACCTCATGCTTTTCGGCACGCAGAACGGCTCGGTGTCGAATCATCTGCCGATGGATCTGGCGGCCAAGATGGCCGACGCCCGCATGGCGGGCATGAAGCTCATCGTCATCGATCCGGTCGGCATCAACGCCGGCGCCAAGGCGCATGAGTGGGTGCCGATTCGTCCGGGAACCGACGCGGCTCTGGCGTTGGCGATGATCGATGTTCTACTCAATGAGGAAGGCCTTTACGACAAGGAATTCCTGCGCAAGTACACCAACGGCCCTTATCTGATCGCCGCCGACGGCCACTACCTGCGCGACGAAAGCAGCGGCAAGCCGCTCATGTGGGACGCAAAAGTGAATTGTGCCCGCCCCTTCGATGATGGATCATTCGGCGAAATCGCCCTCGAAGGACGATTCGCCGTCAACGGCAAGGAGCACCCGACCGCCTTCACGCTCTTCAAAGAACATGTCCGGCAATACACGCCGGAGAAAATGGCGCCGGTCACAACGATTGCGGCGGAAACGATTCGCAGGCTCGCCAAGGAATTCGGCGCGGCGGCGCAGATCGGCGGCACCATCGTCATCGAAGGCCAAGAGCTGCCCTTTCGTCCGGCGGCGGCGAGCTGGTACCGCGGCGCCACGGCGCACAAGCATGGAATGTTGACCGGCCTGGCGATTCAATTCTTAAACGTCGTCGTCGGCGCCATCGACGTGCCCGGCGGCCACCTCGGCTCGAATCCCGTCTCCAAAACGGCGCCGCTTCACTGGTCGCCGGCTCCGTCCGCCGACGGCTTGATCATCCCGCAGGGCTACGCGCGCCGGCGCAAGCCTCCCTATCCCGCAACCAAAGTGAAAGCGCCGGAGCGCTTCGATCTACTCGACCTCTGCCCGGTCGCGCCTTACGGCGGGCCGTTTTTTACCGAAGCGATTCTCCATCCGGATCTATTCAAACTTTCCTACTTCCCGGAGATGCTGATCGTTTGCCGGAGCAACCTCCTGATGACCTGCGCCAACGCGGACGTGATGGCGGAGTCGCTGAAGAAAATTCCTTTCGTGGTCGCCTTCGCCTCCGAGTTGAACGAAACGGCGGAGTTTGCCGACCTCCTGCTGCCCGACACCCACTATTTGGAGCGGCTCGACGCCATTCCCAACGAGCCGACGGAATTCGTCGCCGCCGGCCAGGGCCCATGGTACTGGATGGTCCGCCAGCCGGTGGTGCCGCCTATGGGCGAGGCGCGTCACTGGGTGGAGGCGCTCTTCGAACTCGCCGACCGCGCCGGCTTTCGCGGCGATCTATACACGCTGCTAAACGGCACCCTGGAGCTTAAAGAACCGTTCGCCTATAAGACCGAAGATAAATACGGCTGGGACGAGTTGGCGGACCGCTGGATGAAATCCTGGTTCGGCGCGGACCGGGGACTGAGTTGGTTCAAGGAAAACGGCTTTATCACCACCGGCGAGAAAAAGATCGAAGAGGCATACCCGCGCCCGTTCATCACGCCGCGCCTGCCGCTTTACCTCGAGTATTTTATCGATGCCGGCAATGAAGTGAGAAAGACGGCCGGTAATTTAGGCATCCCGTGGGACACAAGCGATTACCAGCCGCTGGTGGCGTGGAAACCCTGCGAAGCCTTCGAGGTGAAAGACGACCACGATCTGATCGTGGTCAATTTCAAATTGCCCTTTCACTCCTTGAGCTACACCACGCACAACGCGCTGCTCGCCGAGCTGAGCGAGAAAAATCCCCACGCCTACTCGGTGCTCATCAACACGGCGACGGCGCGCCGAAAAGGAATCGGCGACGGCGACCGGATTCGCCTCGGCACCGCCGAAGGGTACGAGGCCATCGGCGAGGCGCTGCTGACGCAGTGCATTCATCCCGAAGTGGTCGGCGTCGCCGGCTGCTTCGGGCGCAAAAGCGAGGGCCTCAAACTATCCCGCGGAAAAGGGATTCACTTCAACGGCTTTTTGCCGCACAAGCTCGACAGGATCGACTCGCTCTCGGCGGCGCTCGATTCCTGCGTGCGGGTCAAGGTGAGTAAAATTTAGCCAAAAGTATTTTAAAGTCGGAAACGAAGACGAGATCGGAAAAATCATGTCTCCCGCAAAGGCGCAAAGACGCCAAGAAAAATTTCGAAATTCGAATTTCGAAATTCGAATTTAAATCTTTGCGCCTTGGCGGGATAAATTTTCCTGGAGTCGTTCTGTTTAACATTTCCAAGGTGAGTATCTAAGGGAGCCGCGCGGGGGTTATTTTGACATGAGCGGAAGCGACGACTGCGCAAGAAATTCCACAGTGGGGCACACCACGGTCCGCGTTCTCTACTTCGGCCTGGTGCGCAACGTCGTGAAAGAGGCGGAAGAAGATATCCCAATGCCCGCCGGGGCTACGGTCAGGGAGCTGGTCGAAATGCTGTGCCGAAAACATGGAGAGGCGCTGCGCGATGCCTTGTTCACCGTCGAGGGGACACTGACGGCCAACACCATCCTCCTGCTCGACGGCACGAACATCCAGTACGCGCGCGGTCTCGATACGGAAATCGGCGATGATCAAGCGCTGCATGTTCTACTGACGACCACCGCGCTAGCGGGCGGCTGACGCGGAAAGGTCATGAGCGGCAGACTTCCTCAACTATGAGCAAAATCACATTCGGCAACAGGGTCCCCAATTCCGGGCCCCTTGCTTCCCCTGAGTCCATCGTCAGAGTCGCAAAAGAAACCGAGGCGCTCGGCTTCGATTCGGTTTGGGTCCACGATCATCTTACCTGGACCGCCGATATCCACCGCACCCACATCTCCTCCGGTTCGGACGAAGCCTTGCACAGCCAAGCCGACCCCGACTTTTTCGAAGCGATGACGACGATGGCCTTCCTCGCCGGCATTGTGACGAAGGCGCGAATCGGCATGGCCTGTTTGGTCGTGCCTTGCAGAAATCCGATCTATGCGGCCAAACAGGTTGCGAGCCTCGACGTTCTTACCGGCGGCAGGTTGGACCTGGGCGTGGGCATCGGCTCGCCGGCGACGATCAACTCAAGAGAATATGAAATTCTCGGCGTCGACCGGCGCTTGCGCGGCAAAATGTGCGACGACTATATCGGGGCGATGAAATCGATCTGGCAGACGAATCCTTCCTCATACGAGGGCCGATTTGTCAGCTTCAAGGACGCGGAGATTTTTCCTAAGCCGTTGCAAAAACCCCATCCGCCGCTCTGGGTCGGCGGCTGGACGGAAGCGGCGATGGCGCGCACCGCGCGGCTCGGCGACGGCTGGCTGCCCGCCTGGCTGAAACCGCGAAATATCGCCGCCTGCTTCCGCAAAGTAAAGGCGATGGCCCTGCAGAACGGCCGCGATCCGGAAAAGATCGAACTCGGCATCGAGGTCTACGTCAGCATCGACGACGATTCACGCCTAGCCAAAGAAAACGCTCTGGGAACCTTTCAAGCAAGCCGCGGCACCTATGAGCGGGAGATGTCCCTCGAATTTCTCCAGCAGGTAAGTCTGATTGGTTCGCCACAAGAGATCCGCGAGCAGGTCGCGGCTTACCGCGAAGCCGGCGTCTCTCACTTTGAGCTCAAGTTTATTTATCCGACGATCGAGCGTCTTTCGGAGATGATGCGTTTTTTCTCCGAGGAGATTCTAGGAAAAGTTTAGCCAAAGGTATTTGAAATTCGGAAACGAAAAAGAGATCGGAAAAACCATATCTCCCGCAAAGACGCCGAGAACAAAAACTTCGAAGCACGAAATCCGAAATTCGAAACAAAATCGAATGACCAAAATAAGTCAAATTCCAAACAAGCTTCCTTCGGATTCAGTGTTTTGGATTTTTCCGTTTTGAGATTTAATTGACTCTGTGTTTGTTTCGGATTTCGATATTCGGATTTCGAATTTTGTTTCACTGGCGCCTTGGCGGGATAAATTTTCCTGGAGTCGTTCTGTTCGACATTTCTAAGCAAGTATCTAGCGGCCGATTCGAGGAGGCAGCATGAAGATCACTATCGATAGGACGAAGTGCGAAGGCTACGCCAAGTGCCTTCAGGCGTCGCCGAAAGTTTTCAAGCTCGACGCCAAGATGATCGCCGAAGTGATCGACGCCAAGGGCGACAGCGACGAAAAAATTCTGCTGGCCGCCAAGATCTGCCCGACCAAAGCGATCGCCGTGGAAGAAGAGGGGACGGGGAAAAAACTGTTTCCGCCCGACTGACGCCGCCGGTTGCGGTATTGGGTTACGCCGATACCCCGAACCGTAAGGCCATGCAACGGAAGAACCGGTCTGAAACCATGAACAAGACTATGTTCACCACACCTCCTGACGACCGCTACTTCGAAGACTACGTTCCCGGCTCGGTGCACGAGTGCGGTTCCATCGCCGTCGACGAGCAGGAAGTGCTCGACTTCGGTAGGCGCTTCGTCCCGCTCTCCTACCATGTCGACAAGGAAGCGGCGAGGCGGAGCATCTACGGCGGACTGATCGCCAGCGGCTGGCACACCGCGGCTCTCGCGATGCGCATCTACAGCGAAAATTATCTTTCCCAGATCGCCAATCTAGGCTCGCCGGGCGGCGACGAGCTGCGCTGGCCGACGCCGGTCTTCCCCGGCGATGAATTATCGGTACGCGCGACCGTCTTGGAGGCGCGCCGCTCCGAATCCCGCCCCGACCGCGGCGTCGTCCGCACCTTCATCGAAGTTTTGAACCAGAAACGCGAAGTCGTCATGAGCATGAAAATGGTCAACTTCGTGCGCGGGCGGGAGCAGCGGCGCGCAACTTCTTGACATACTGGCGTATCTGACTGACCTTACAGCCGATTCCGATTTGATCGCTGGAGCCGTCTGAGAAGATAGGCCGGCTGACTTATTGATCAGCCGTATGGCAAAGTGTCACCAGATAGGTTACGCTGTGTTGGGTGATTCGTGGGTTCAAGCATAAGGGCTTGGAAAAGTTCTTTATTACCGGCACGAAGTCAGGCATTCAAGCCCAACACAGCGAACGGTTGCGAGTGATCCTGGGTCGGTTAAGCGCTGCGACGGCGCCCGCAGATATGAACCTTCCAGGGCTGGATCTCCATCAACTAAAGGGAGATCGCAAGGGAACCTGGGCCGTGAAGGTGAGCGACAACTGGCGGCTTACTTTCACTTTTGTCGGGAAAGACGCCGACGCGGTCAATTATGAAGATTATCATTAGAGGTGCAATATGCGCATGCATAATCCGCCCCATCCGGGCGAAGTGTTGAAGACCCTGTGCTTGGAGCCGCTAAAGCTAAGCGTAACGGATGCGGCAAAAGCGCTAGGAGTAAGTCGAAAAACCTTATCTGCCATTCTGAACGGACGGGCAGGGATCAGCCCGGAGATGGCGGTGCGCTTGTCGATGGCCTTTGGCACGTCGGCGGAGAGTTGGCTCAATCAGCAGACGCAGTTTGACTTATGGCACGCCGAACGGCGGCGCAAACAATTCCGTGTCCGCAAGCTGGCAGCTTAGGAGCAAAACCGAGGGGCTTGCAGACATGCAACGCTCTGTTCTCTTCCGCCGCTGGAGCAGTGGCATTAGTACTTTGCCGAAAAGAAGTGAGGCCCTGGCAGTTGACGTTTCGTGCACCGGTAACGAACTGACGGTAGTTCTAGCGGATGGTCGAACGGTTTCCGCGCCCGTTGCTTGGTTCCCCCGCCTCCTCGCGGCCACTCGTAAGCAGAGGGATGATTGGGAACTCATTGGGGGCGGCATCGGCATTCACTGGGAATCTATCGACGAAGACATCTCCGTTGGCAGTCTCCTCCAGCCGGAGAACTTCGTGCGCCTGTCTCCCGGGCCAATGCTCCCGGAGCGCAAGCCGCGGCTTGTAAAAGTCCGGCGGCAAAGCGCGCGCAGCTGAGGAGCGACGCCCCTGCGACCTGACCGAGATAGGCTGCGGGGCGTTAGCGAGATAGGCTGCCCACACCGGCGGCGTTTGACGGCTAGCAGAATCTTGACAAGTTTGAATAGCTGGCGGATATTGCAACCGATTCGGATTTACTTGATTAACTCGTGTTGGGAGATAGGCCTACCGGCACTTGTCGCCGCCTAATGCGGGTCACTTACTAGGCACAAGGACACACGCCTATGACTGAGTACGTTTGGCGACATCTTCCGTACGCTATCTATTTGGATACGAACGTGCTGCGTGCGGCCGGACCAAGGTTGGATGCTCCTTGGATCAACGAGCTGCTTTCTATTACGACCACATACGGGTTAAATCTGTGCATTTCGGAGCTTGTTCTTGCAGAATGGTGTGAACATATTACCGGGGTATTGGAGAACAACCGTCAGAAACTTCTGTCATCGATAACGTTGCTGGAGCACTACGGCATTTCGGTGCCGGGTATCAAACCAGATGAAATCGCCTTACCCGAGAAGAAAGGGCTTACCGCGATGGTGTCCGACAAACTGAGAGCTGCTGGGTTTAACGTGATACCGACTTGGGAGGCACCTCTATCACAGCTATTGGCTGACGCGGTTGCAAAGAAACCGCCCTTCGACGCGGGTGGTAAAGGTCTATGTGACGCAGTGATTTTGGAAAGCTATGTTCAACATGCAAGAGATAGTCTTGCCGAACCAAGAGTCCTAGTGGTCAGTCGTGACGCTGCAGTCAAGCGATCCGGGGATAGGTTCAAGGACCGCGGTATTGTTGTTGACTTTATGGACGAACAGAACATTGTTGAAAAGCTCAAGTCCTTGCTTAATGACGAGGTAGCGGCATTCATCGAAAAGAAGAAAACACGGTTGAGAGAATACATTCTGACCTACGAAGCTGCGATCTTGGACTTTGTAAGGAAGACTCCGCTAAAAGTTACAGATTGGATGCTTAATCCGCTTTTTGCTAAGGAAGAAGATCGCATTTACGGAACGATAGAAAGCATTCTTTCCGTCAAACCAACAAAGATAACAGACGTAATCGGGGGTGCTCCGACTTACGGCGAGGAAACCGCGCAAGACAGATATCCTGTGCGAATATCTGTCGAACTTGAATTAGATATCGTCGTCAGCGAGTATGGGCTTGGACTTAATACCTTCGGACTCTCCGGACAGACCAGGGCTATAGTTCAGCCGGACATGCTTGATAGTAGTTCGCCGGTGCCCTTAGAAAGAGCAGGACTTGACTTGAGACCTCGAGAAATAACCAAAACAATAAAGCGAGACGTGACCGTATTGGCAACTCTGGACGCGGAGAAAGAGAAAATGGGCATTTTAGACGATTTCAGGATTGAGAAAACCGTCTGAAGAAGGCTTGCCTAACCAGTGCGCTGCAGCGAACCACCGCCCCGGTTTGCGCTCAGTCGTTGTCGGCAATTCGGGAGGCAGTTCTACGCTCCACCGTCGCTCTCGGACGGTGGTCGCTGAGCGTGGACGTTCGGCCAGACCTATGAAATGCAGACTACATGCGGAAAGGACACAGCCAATGTTCTGGAAGAGACGATCGCGAGAGGACGCGGCTGACGTTAACAACCTGGATGCTGAGGAGATCGTAAGTAGGGTGGGAGGAGTATATGCCGACTTCAATGAAAAAGGGCAATTAATCAAACCACGCTCCAGTTTGCCGTGTTCATGGTTCGCTGCACGTGAGTGCTTTATGATCGCCTATGAGAGAGAGTATCTGCAATTGCCAGAAGACCTCCGACACTCCTACCACTTTGTGTATAGTGAACTCGCGTTTTTCGTCGATGACGATTTATGCAAGGGTTTCAACTACTCTTTGAACATCGCCGCCAAGTGTCGATCAGAACGAAATCGGACTCTGGGTATCCAGGAGGATGAAGCGTTTTGCAGGAAGTACATAGCCTCCGACACGGTGAAGATTCAAGACAGTAAAGAGATTTGGAGTCACTTGGCCAGCGAGAGCACGTGTCCAAGGCAACAGCTGCTCCTTCTGGCTGAGACTCTAGTGTATTGTGGTGCATCATATCGTGCGATGTACGATGAGTGGGCGGCGTTCGCAAATCTGATCGCATACCAGAAGAAGCAAGAAGAGTGCGTATGAGACGACCCCCGAACAACCGGCTGGTGGGTATTGTCGCTTGCGCGCCAACCCCACAGCCGGGACGTTAGGCACCATATGAGAGGGGAGAATGGCTCGTTGATTGAGCAAGAGATCATCGAATCGATTGAGGAGGTTTTCCAGGTCTGCACGAGCCTTGATCGTAAGGCACTCTGGAATGCTGTTGTACCAACCGACGCCGAACTGGGATCTGGACCTCCCCTTGGCCAGAAAAGCGTGACCTTTATACCGAGCTTCGAATTCTTTGAACTCGAGGCATTCATTGCTCTTATTGATTCGTTAGTAAAGAGTCCATCATTGCCGGAAAAGGACAAGATTCGGCTAATACTTACCGGCTATTGTCGGATCATGGAATCGGATCTTCCGCTCGCAATCGTGTGGAATCTGCTGCGAGCCGCTTCTGGTGATCCAGAGTCATGGACATTTACAAAAGTTTCAAAAGCAGGTGACACTCTGACGTGCGAGTACCCACGCGAGAAGATCGAGGAAATCTGCCGTTTGTCTAAAAGCCTGAGCATGAAGATAGGCGGTGTGCTCGATCAGCTTTGGGACCCCTATCTCCGAAACGCTGTGAGCCATTCACAGTATTTCCTGAGCGAAGACAGATTTTTACCGTCAGGCGGGCTTTCCCCGATCTCGCGAAAGCAAGGACAGAGCCTGAAAGTAAAGGGGCACTCCATGACCTTTGATGAGGTAAGGGTTCTCTATGAACTTGCTCAAACGTTCGTCATCGGCGTGGCCGATAGATGGAGACGGGCGTGCAACAGCCTTAATCGGTGAGGCACGAAGGCGAAAACTTTTTAAGCCTGACATGCTGTTTCAGACTGGTTGGTTAAGAGTTATGGCCGCTCCCACATCTCGGTAGATGCGACTGTACGAATTCCTGGCTGGGGCCGCGTTACGACCATACCGCGAGTTGGTACAGCACCATATCCGCCACCAGACCAAGGCACAGCTATTGGCCGCGTCCGTTGCTAAAGTCGACCGGCTCCCTCACGAACTCAAACCACTGGCGGAGCGCTTCATCGATTTACTGAACGAACGCATACTGAGGAACCGAGTCTTTTGGCAGACTGTACTTTGTCAAGACGCCGTTGATGCGATCGTCTCCCTTGCGAACGAACATTTTGGGATCTCGTTGCCCGTACCGGCGGACCCAAAGACCATGTCGGGCGTAGAACAGGAACTCGCTTTCGGTATGTTCCAGATTGCGACTCTGACGTTCGCCTATAACGCTGTGGACCAGAGAGATCTTAGGGAGTTCATGGGTATAAGGAAAGGGCTCTTCCGGTAAAGCCTGACGAGATTAACCTTGACTGGAGAAAAGGGCTGTTGCAATTATTGGCACCGTTGCCTAACAACCGGGTGGAGTCCGGCGCTCCCAAAACTCGCGCGGCTCACCCAGAACGTTCGGCGTGACGAGTCGTTGATGATCATGCTGACGTTCGCAACTCAAACGAATAACATCAGCCGCGGTGGCGCGAGTTGATCGCGTAAGCTTCGTTCTATACGCTGCTTATTTCTATGGGCGTCACCTATGTACAGGCGCGCCTGCGAAGGCCTGGCGGTGTGGACCAACGCGTAACGTTCGGTTTCTGGTTGACACGGGCGCCATCTACTCGGTGCTTCCCGAGGAAATCTGGCGTGCGCTACGACTCAAAGCAGAGCGCCAGGTGGAATTCACACTCGCGGACGGCACTCCGATCGAGCGGAGTGTTTCCGAGTGCCGGTTTGAGATCCGGGGCGAGGCAGCCACATCACCGGTCGTGTTGGGCGAAAAGAACGACGGCGCATTGCTGGGAGCGGTGACACTCGAGACCCTCGGTCTCATGCTCAATCCATTGACCCGGGAAATCCTGCCGATGCGGATGGCTTTAGCCCATCTGCGCAACTCCCAGTGGGACAAAGCAGCTTAGGTCAACGCCATTAGCGACGCATTCGGTCGAATCGTGATCTCGCGATTTAGTGTCCGCTCCTGAGCCACCACCCGTTCGCACTCCCTGCCTGTGACCGTACTTCACACCGTTCTCTTCTCACCCTTCTCGGCATCGATACGGTTTTCAGCGCGATTGGGTCGAAGCGCAGCGTCGTGTGGCAAAGAACTCACACCGCCGGCGCCAGCCGCCGCGATGCCGTGTTTTTTAGAGGCGTAAATTGCTCTCCCGCTAATACGCTGAATTTCGGCAAGAGGACGCGCCGGATGATTTTCATCCAGGCATACTGTTGGGCGGTTCGACGCGCGGCGTTTTTCAGCGCCCGTTCTCTGGCGGGGCTGGCCCTCAGCGCCGCGTACAGGCGGATGAATTCCCTCGGGTCGTCGCTCTCCATGACGATGGCGTTATACCCCGGGATGGCATAGTCCTCGCCGGTATTGCCGATGCACGCGACGCCCCTTACCGCCATCGTCTCCAATCCGACCAGCCCGAAGGGTTCATGGCTGCTGTTCGCTAACACCGCATCCGCGCCGGCGAATAATAGCCCGCGGACTTTCGGTTCCACCGGCGTCAAGAGATTCAAAACATCGACCTCGTCCGCATTGTCGAGAATGCTGAGAATGCCGCGCTCATCGGCAGAGAACAAAGCCCGCTCACGCACGCGTAGACCTAACGTCGCAGCGGTTCTTAGGATCTCGTTCCCGTAGGGTTCCGTGCCGCCGCGGGCAATCAGCAGGGGGCGCCAACCGTCGCTCTTCATCACCGCGACGGCGCGGATGGCGGCGAGCCAGCGCTTCGCCGAATCCCAGCGAGCCATCTTCGCGATCAAGGTTCGTCCCGGAAGCTTCTCGCGCAGCTTTCTGAGAGCCTCCTCCTCAGGCAGCAGGAACGCGTCGTCGGGAAGTCCGTTGGAGATGACGGTCGCATCTACGCCCCAGTGGTGCATCAAACCCTTCATGTACCGGCTGACCGTGGTGATGACCGCGGCTTTACTGAGTCTTTCCCAATCGATCCGCTCAAAACCGAAAGTGTTATTGGCGTTCCAAAGGAGCGTCGTCTGGTCGCGCAGCCCTCGCTGCCGGAGCAGCCAATCGAGATGTAGAATCGCATCCACCGTATGCCATTCCTCCGCCATCACGAGGACGGGCTCCTCCTTTATGAGCGCGTTGCCGAGGACTCGCGTGAACAGGTACGGCGGGAGAGACGACGCGTAGTCGATACGCTTTCCTTCCTCACCGTCGTAAACCCCGACGGGATGATATTGACTGATCCACTGGCACCAGCGATGGAGATGAAGTCCGGCGCGGTTTTCGTAACCGGGAAGCTGTGGATCGCCGACGAACCAGAGATGCGTTTCGAAGCCGGCCTGAACCAGAGCGCTGCTTAAACCTTTGATGCGGCTGGCAAGACCACCTGCTTCGGCGTACGCGTCGGGACCCTCAAAGGAAAGAAGGTGACACTGCATAACGCCTCGCTGCTGTTAATTTACATTTTATCGTTGATAGAAAACAAGTTTTTATTTATTTTTTCAAGCGGCGTAAACGGTTGAGTTCCTTTTTTGCGCGAATACGCGCTGCGCAAGGTTTGATTTCGCCATTACTCGTTGTGTATAGCAGCGAGTGTAACTCCGTATCATATAAGGTGTAGTTCAGAAATTATGAACAGCTCCGCTTTCACAGCCTCTACCGAACATCGCGACTTTGAAGACCCCATGGCCGGCGCGGCATGCATGAGTTCGGCACCATTGCCGTTGACGAATGGGAAGTCCTCGACGTCGGCAGGCGTTTCACTTCTTCGTCGGAGCGCCGAAGCAGAAGCGCGAAGTGGTGATGAGCCTCAAAATGGTCAACTTCGTGCGCAGCCGGCAAAGCGCGGGGGTTGAGCCCCACGGTCTTAGCCTACTCCGCCGAAGTAGCTTCGGCTACGAAGGCCGGGCGCCAAGGTTACGGAGGATACCCACCTCGCATTCATCCACGGGTTTACACCCGTGGCTTTCTGCGAAGGAGGGTAAAGTCGAAAGAACTTGAATTGGCGCTGCTTCGACAGCAGTATGAGCGGAAAATCGTCGCTGCCAGGAAGGCTGTTCACTATCAATGGGGCGCAGGGCGAACAGAGTGTTTTGCAGGAACCGGCGAAGCACCGTCCGTAGTGCGCCTCACCCGCAGAGCCTTTCGAATCCAAAGCCAACGGTCGGAAAGCGATCCGCTTCGGTCGAGTGGAGTTGTATTTCCCGCCGCGCCTGGGGTAGGCAAAAGGGGCAATGACAACGTGAAGGTCGAGCCCTTGCCGGGTTGGCTCGCCACCGCGACGGACCCGCCCAACGCCTCAGTGTACGCTTTGACGATGTGCAGACCGAGTCCGACACCGCCGTAGTTTCGCGTTGAGGAATTATCCGCTTGGCGAAACTTCTCGAATATAACAGGCAGCGCTTCTTTAGGAATTCCTATACCGGAGTCCTTAACCTCGATTTCGACGCTCTTTTTTTCGCCAAAGTGTCGGGCAGAGACTTCGATTTGTCCATGGTCCGTGAACTTGATGGCGTTGTTGATGAGATTTTGCAGGACGATCGTGAGTTTCAGTTTATCAGACCGTATCGTCGGTAATTCCGACGGTATCAACCAGCGCATCGACACGGGTTTGCCCAAAGAGGCGTCATAATAGAGGCGCAGCCCCTGAAAAAAATCGGGCAGTCTGATCTCTTCCCGCACGACCGATAGTTCCCCGGCCTCGATGCGAGCCATGTCCAATACGCTGTTCACCGTGGAAAGCAGGTTGTCGGACTGACGCAAAATTTTACCTAACGCTTCCTCTTGTTTGGCGTTTACCTCTCCTAAAGTCCTGTCCTTCAGCACCTGAGCGTAGCCGCCGATCAAGTTTAACGGCGTGCGTAGCTCATGCGATACGATGTCCAGCGCCTCTTTCCTAGCGCAACTTGTGAGCTCCGCCTGTTCCCTGTGCGTCTTTTCCATCCGGATGAATTGCGTAAAGTAGCCATAGAACAGAGAGACGATGAAAAGGAAAGGAAGCCGCAAGAATTCCGCCGGGCGCATCACCTGCGGTGAAATAAATAAGAGAGTCGCATAGATTATCGTCGCGAGAACGGCGACCACGGCGCGCAATTTAGCGTCGTCCACAATACAGCTGGCGAGAATGACGAGGAAGAAAGTCAAGTAAAACTCGTTGTCGGCGGTACCATTAATCATGAGCGAGAGTGTCAGAACAATCGTGTCTCCAATGACCAGAGGGTAGTAAAACGACCAGGACGTGAACCAGGTATCGTCTAAAAAATTGATCGCGACATTGGAAACCACAAAAAGAACAACGAACGTATTGAGAATCATCGCGGAAAGATATTCCCCCGACGGGAACAAAAACAGATAGGAACATATCAGCACAACGGGCCAACGAAGGAGAATGATGCTGGCCTTAAGTGGCAAACCAAAATGTGTCGCGGCGATTGACGCAACAGACGGGTTAAAATTTATCGGTTTAGGTATGTTCATTCGGTTCTCCATCACGGACAAGCACTATCGACCTGACCCTTTGTTCGGCGCCCCATTTTGAGCTCTGAAACCGGTCCCGAGTCGACCCGTGCCGCGAACCGTCTACGATCATCACTCAAGAAACCGCGCCGGGCTAAGATCAAGGTGCTGAGTCATCGGCCTTGAGTATGCCTGTGAGCAAGCCAGGGGCCAAGAAACGGACTCTTGAGATTGTGGTGATTTTCATTGTGATTTGTCCCCGATTGTCCCTGCATGTTCAGATGTATCTGCCGCAAAAATGGACAGTTTTGTCAAGTAATGACTGAATCGATTGTCGTGGGCGGGGTCGTGAAGACAAGGGAAGAGCCGGATGCGGAAAATTTCAGACGGGCCTGAGGAGAAATCGCCGCCCCATCAGCCAGCCGACCACTGGGTTCAAGCTCCCTCTTCCGCTTCGTCGTAGCCGTATTCCAAATCGTCGCGCTCGGTGTAGTTCTCGAAGCGAGTGTACAAGTTGAGAAACGTCAGAGTGACCGTGTCGATGGGGCCATTTCTTTGCTTGGCAACGATAATTTCCGCGAGGCCTTTTTTGCTTTCGTCGGATTTGTTGTAAACCTCATCGCGGTAGATGAACATGATGACATCGGAGTCTTGCTCGATGGCGCCGGACTCGCGCAGATCGGACATCATCGGGCGACGATCGCTGCGGTCTTCCACCCGCCGGTTGAGCTGCGACAGCGCGATCACCGGCACGCTCAGTTCCTTGGCCAGCGCCTTTAGGGAGCGGGAGATTTCCGAAATCTCCTGTTCGCGGTTGCTCGCCGTCCCCATGCCGCGCATCAGTTGGAGATAATCGACGATGATCAGCCCGATCTTTTTCGAGCGGTCGCGCACCAATCGTCTCGCCTTGGCGCGCAGTTCCAGCACGGAAATCGCCGGCGTGTCGTCGATATAGATGGGCGCTTCGTGGAGCCGCCCGGCGGCTTTCGCCAACTGCGGAAAATCGCGCTCGCCCAGATAGCCGGAGCGAACCTTGGAGCTGTCGACCCGCGCCTCCGAGCACAGCATGCGCAGCACCAGTTGCTCCTTGGCCATCTCGAGGGAGAAAACCGCCACGCCGGCTCCTGTGAACGCCGCGTTGGCCGCGATATTAAGCGCAAAAGCAGTTTTGCCCATGCCGGGCCGGCCCGCGACGATGATCAACTCGGCGGGCTGAAGACCGGCGGTGAGCTTGTCCAAATCGTTGTAGCCGGTGGGCACACCGGTCACCATTTCTTTGCGCTCGTAGAGTTTCTCGACCGTCTTGAGCGTGTCTTTGATCATGTCGCCGACGGCCACGAACGAAGCCTTGATCTTTTTCTCGGAGATATCGAAGATCACTTTCTCGGCGCTGTCGAGAAACTCTTCGACGTTGCCCTGCTCTTCGTAACCTCGGGTGGCGATTTCCGTAGCCGTGCTGATCAGGCTGCGCAGGATCGATTTCTCGCGCACGATGCGCGCATAGTGAGAGATATTCGCCGCGGTGGGCACGAAGTCGGCGAGGGACGCCAGGTACGCCGTGCCGCCGACGGCCTCGAGCTCGCCCCGGCTTTTGAGAAAATCGCTGAGGGTGATGAGGTCCACCGGGTCGCTGCGGTCGGAGAGTTCGACGATGGCGCGGAAGACTTTACGGTGCGATTCGCGGTAAAAATCCTCCGGGCGCAATAGCTCCAGCACCTGATTGACCGCTTCGTTTTCGAGCAAAATGCCGCCCAGCACCGAGGACTCGGCGTCGAGATTTTGCGGCGGAACTTTACGCAGATTGTCGTCTATGCCGGCCATGATTGTGCAGTACGCTTTGCGGAGGCGAAGAGAAAGAACTCGCCGAGAGATTCATCGCAAACACTTTTTGCTCAACAAACTGTAACCAAAGTTAATTAAAAAGCAAGAAAAATTTTCGCTTATGGAAGTTTTTTCGCGGCACGATTTGTCTGCGGGAAAAATCGCCCGCGCCGGGCCAGTGAAGAATGTGGATTGCCTACGAACAGTTCCGCATCGGCAATCACAACTTATGCACATGGTTATGCACAGCGGAGTGTTACCCAACAAAACTCGCGCGCGCAGAACGAACCGTGTACGGGCGCGATTAATCGCGCCCCTACTTCAAACGCCATCGGCGGGCGACTCAACGTTCGGACCTTTTCCCGGCATCATGGGACGCCGTAACCGTCGTGTGGATGCCGCCACGGACGTTAAAATCGCCGACCACGGTCATCGTTCTGGGCCCGATCGCGTGCACGAGGTCGTCCAGAATGCGATTGATCACGGCCTCATGAAACGCGCCTTCGTTGCGATAGGACCAAAGATAGAGCTTGAGCGATTTAAGCTCGACGCAAAGGTCCGTCGGCACGTAGCGGATACGGATCGTCGCGAAATCCGGCTGGCCGGTGCGCGGGCAGACGCAGGTGAACTCCGTGCACTCCATGCTGATCTCGTAATCCCGCCCCGGCTTGGGGTTGGGGAAAGTTTCCAAGTTTTTGCTCGGCGCCGTCGCCATAGAAACATCCTAACGTAGCGTGGCCGCGATTCCAAACGGCCCCGCAAACTTGACAGGGTTGGGGGGGCGATGATAACGCGTAAATAAACAAGAGGGTAATTTTTCCGGAGGTTGAAGGTGACCAAACCGAAAGAGCCGAAAGCCGGCGAAAGGCTGTCCGAGCCGGAGGCCAAAGCCTACGTCGACTATTTATACTCGACGCTCTACAAGGTCGCGTATGAAAAGATCCACAAAGGCTCTTTTATGACCCAACTGCGCGAGGGCAAACTGCCGATGCCGGTGATCCGACAGTTTTTCAAGAACTGGGGGCACTTCTCGCTGGAAGTAAACGCCCTCAACGCGGTTTCTTATTACACCCACCTGCCGTTCTTCGTCCGCAACTTCGATCTCTTGGGCCCCTTCTGCGCAAAAATCGCCGATGAATTGATTTCCCCGAAGGCCCCGGGGCATGTCCTGGTGCTGCTGCAAACCGCCGAGAAGATGGGCCTAACCAAGAAAGAAGTCTTGGAAGATCCATATCTGCCCGCGGCCCGCGCCATCAACGATTTTTGCCACAAGATTTTCATCGACGGCTCCCTCGTCGAGCTTTGGGGACTGCATGTTTTCGAGGAGTCGCTCTCGCAATGGTCGGGCGAGTGGTTCACCGCCCTGACCACGAAGTACGGTTTTACCAAGCAGGACGCGATTTATTTTTCCACCCACGAAGAAGCCGATATGGACACCCACAAGCTGGGCCAAGGCGATGAGGAGGCCATGGGCCACGGCGCCTTCAACCGCACCGTGCTCACCCGCGCGCTGCAAGAAAGCGTGGAATTCCGCACCGGCTATTCGATGGAATACTGCGCCCTGACTATGGTCGATTTGCACGCCCAGATGAAGCAGGCGGCGCTGGACCATCCGTATCCTTAGAATTCAGACTTCATCAACGCCAGCGTTCACGTCCGGATTGACTATCGGGTGCTTGGCGATATGATTGAGTGCGGTGATAGGTGAACCGGCAAAGAACAACGCCACCGCCGTAATTCTCGCCGGCGGCAAAAGCTCGCGCATGGGCCGGCCCAAGGCGTTGCTCCCGTTCGATAACGATCCGCTCATCGTCCACATCGTGCGCGCGCTCAAGTCCATGTTTGCCGAAGCCGTCGTCGTGGCCGCGCCGGAGCAGGAGTTGCCGCCCTTGCCGGCGCTTCTGGTGCGTGACGAGGTCGCTTATCAGGGGCCGGTGGGCGGAATCTATTACGGGCTCAAAGCGGCACAGGGGGAATTTTGTTTCGTGACCTCTTGCGATGTCGCTTTTACCAACCTTTCCCTGATCTCATATCTCATATCTCAAATCTCAAATTACGACGTGGTAGTGCCTCACTGGCAGGAGCGTTTTCAGCCCCTGCATGCGGTCTATCGCAGAAGCGTGCTGCCGCTCCTCAAAGAGCAGCTTGAGCGCGGTGAGCTGCGCCCGATTTTTCTCTACGACAAGGTGCGCACCCGAAAAGTCCACGAAGATGAAATTCGCCGCCTCGATCCGGAGGGCTTGAGCTTTCTGAATATGAACACGCCGGCAGACTATGAGCAGGCCTTGAAACGATGGGAGGAAAATAGACCTCCCACTTGCACCGTGGAGCTCTTCGGTGTGGCCCGCCTGTTGGCGAAGACCCGAGAGGTCTCGCTAGCGCTGCCGCAAGAAGCGACTCTCTCACATGTCTTTTCCGCCCTTGCAGAGCAAGTGCCGGTTCTGGTCGGCCGGGTCATCAACCGCGACAGAAGCAGTCTCGTGAGCGGCTACACATGCAACGTCAACGGCCTGGACTTTGTGCGCGCTCCGAGCGCCATAATTCATTCGGGCGATAAGATTTTTATCCTATCGGCGGATGCGGGAGGCTGAGCATGTACGGCTTTCACGGTCGCCTCCTGCACATCGACTTGAGCACCGGGCAAAGCTCCTGGCGCGGGCTTGAGGAGGCGCGCCTGCGCGCATTCCTCGGCGGCATCGGCCTCGGCACGAGCCTGCTCTACGAATTTGCCCCGCCGGGAGTCGATCCCTTTGCGCCGGCCAACCCGCTCATCTTCACGAGCGCGCCGCTGGTCGGTACCGGCCTGACGACTACGGCAAAATTCGCCGTGGTCACGAAATCACCGCTTACCGGGTTCATCGCCGACTCCCTCTCCTCCAGCCACTTCGCCCTGGAGCTTAAACGGCTTGGCCTGGATGCACTGGTCATCACCGGCCAGGCTCCCGCCACCGCCTATATTCATATCAATAATCAAATGGTGGATATCAGAGAGGCCGAACAGTTGCGAGGAAAGAGTCCCGGCGAGACCGAAGCGTTGATTCAGACCCAGCTCAACTCTTCCGCAGTACGGGTGGCGGCCATCGGTAAAGCAGGCGAAAACCGGGTGCGCTTTGCCACCATCAGCAATGAAGGACGCCACGCCGGCCGGGGCGGCGTTGGCGCGGTGATGGGATCGAAGAACTTGAAAGCCATCGCCGTCTGCGGCGGGCGCGATACGCAGGTGGCAGATCCAACAGGGGTCGAGGCGATCGCGGAGTCGCTGCGCCAGCGCAGCCTCGGCTCGCTCACCGACAAGTACCGCAAGATCGGCACGGTGGCCAATCTTGCGGTCTTTAACCGCCTCGGCACTTTGCCGACGCGCAATTTTCAGCAATCGACCTTTGACCACGCCGAGGCTTTGAGCGGCGAGAGCTTGACCGAGCACAATTTCAGCCGCCGGCATGGCTGCGCCTCCTGCACGATTCGTTGCGAGCGCCTATTCAAAGCTCTCAACGGCGCGGAACAGCGCTTGGAATATGAGACCCTGTTCGCCCTCGGACCACTTTGTGGCATTCAAGATCCCGAGGTGGTCCTGCAAGCCGCGCAGCTCTGCGATCTCTATGGCCTGGACACGATCAGCACCGGCGGCACCTTGTCCTGGGCGATGGAGTGCAGCGAGAAAGGATTATTGCCGGAAGCACGGGACCTGCGCTTCGGCGAATCGAAAGCTCTTCTCGCCGCCGTTCCGGCGATCGCCGAGCGCGAAGGGTTGGGCGCGCTCTTGGCTGAAGGATCGAAGCGGGCCGCGATCGAGATTGGCGGAGGAAGCGTGTATTGGGCGATGCACGTCAAGGGATTGGAACTCCCAGGTTATGAGCCGCGCAGTTTGAAGACCATGGCCCTGGGCTTGGCGGTCAGCCCGCGTGGCGCCTGTCACAATCGCTCCGGGGCCTACGAGGCCGACTTCTCGGGAGAGGTCGATAGGCTGCGCGCCGACTCCGGCAGAGGCGCTCTGGTTGTCGCGTCGGAAGATTTTGCCGCGGCGCTCGATTCGCTGATCGTCTGTAAATTCCTGCGCAAGTGCTTCACCGACTTTTACGCCGAGGGCGCAGAGCTGCTGAGCAAGGTCACCGGTTGGGATTGTTCAAGCGATGAGCTAAAGCGCATCGGCGAGCGCATTCATAATCTAAAAAAACTTTTCAACATGCGCGAAGGCTGGCGCTCGGCTGACGACTGGCTGCCGGAACGGCTGCTGAGCGAAATCCTCCCCACCGGCGTGGCTCAAGGCACCGGCCTGACGTCGAACGAACTCCGAGAAATGATCCAGGGCTATTACCAAGCAAGGGGATGGGATGCGAACGGATTTGTTCCTGAGAACAAGCTGAAGGAGTTGGGCCTTACGACCGTTTCGGGTTTGGAGTTCCGTGCTCCGAGTTAACCCGAAACCTTAAACCCGAAACGCGAAACTGCGACGACGTAGGAGGAGCCATGCCCACCGACGAAACGCGACGATTACTGAGGGTGTTCGGCGTCGCAGTGACGGCATTTGAGGACGCGGTCGAAAAAGGGGCGGCGCCCGAGGAACTGAGAAAAGCGGAAGCCGAGGTGAAAACGCGTCTCGAAGAAATCACGGTTCTCATCGATAAGCTGCGCGCCAAGAAACAATAACCGGCAAAGTTGCCAGGGTTGTTAACCTGCATCGCCGATCACCGCCACGGTTTTAGGGTCTCTTTATTCAGGGTCGTGGAAGTCTGAGAGTGTGTGAAAGAATCCGTTCATGGTTCGATCCTTCGGCTTCGCTCAGGACAGACAGGCTCAAAGGACGGCTTTACGACGTCGGCGGTTGGGGCAGTCTTTCGCGCCGGGGAAGTTGCGGGATGACCCGCGGGGCGGCGACGCCGGGCGGGCTGCCCGCCGCTGCCGGTCGCGCCGGTCCGGTTTGCGCCTTTGGACGGGCTATCGGTGCGCTAGCTTCGACCTTGCGAAAGTAATCAAGCGCCAGCTCCACTCGCGCGGCGCCGTTGGTGAACACAACGTTTTTGTCCTGTATCTGAGACAAGCTGAAACCTTCGAAGGTGTCGCCCATTTTGAAACGCATCGTTTGACTAGACTGTCCCTGAGCGGGCTTCCCGGCGGTTTGAGTGCCGTTGTCTTGCAGAATGGCGTAACGGCTCTCGCCCAGGATCGCCGTGCCGAGTAAAACCAAGCTTTTCAGCCTTTGCATCGCGCGCGAGTTGGCCTCGACCTCCTTGGTCTGCGTGGCGCCGCGCTCGGGGTCGAAGAGGTTTTTGCTGATGAGGAGATCGGTGGCGGCCAGTCGCGGTTGTGTTGCCGGCGCATTGGCTTGCGAGCTGGGGGCGGTGGATGAAACCTTCGGCGGCTGCGGCAAGTCCCACGGCCCATCGGTCCACAGAAGATAGGTCTTTGCCAGAATGAACACCAGCGCGCCGGAGAGCACTACGGCCAGCAGCGCGGATCGTTTAGGCATCACCCAATCCATCTGGCTTTGCTATTTACTAAATGTCTCGGCGTGTACTGCTTCTTTGCGCCTTTGCACCGCTAGAGTTATCTTGGAAATGTTGAACAGAGCGACTCCAAGAAAATTTATCTCGCCAAGGCGCTAAGTGACACTCGGTGTCATTTCGACCCCGTGGAGTAATGGGCCGCAACTCCACGGGGGAGAAATCTTTCTTAGATCCCTCGCGTCCACTCGGGATGACGGCCCTCCGCCCGTCACCTTTGCGGCCTTAGCGTCTTTGCGGGAGATACTCCGAGATTCGGTTGCCGCTCTGCCGCCCTGGGCCGGCCTGTCTGCCGTCAGGCAGGCGCGGTGCAACGTCCGAGACCTCGCTTACCCACAACACCGAGTTCCCCTAGAAAAGAGTCACGATGATGGCAATTCCGCTCGCGCCGTCGCCACCCTTGCCGGAAAGATACCCGTTGGCGGAGGCGCCGCCACCGCCACCTCCGCCACCGTAAAGTCCTCCATCACCCCCAGCCGCGGCTGGACCGCCCGTGCCCCTCGCCCCGCCGCCGCCGCCACCACCGCCGCCACTAGCTTCGTTGGTTGTAGCAGAAGCGCCAGCGCCTCCCGCAGTCGGCGCGCTCCCCGATGTCCCGCCAACACCCCCTGTTAACGATGTCCCTCTAAATATCGCCCCGGCTCCTCCACTTGAGGTCGCGTACACCTGTTGTCCACCATAAACGTCCGCTGAGCCGCCCGCGCCCCCGCCTCCTGCGCCGGGCGTAGACCCACCATTGGTCGCTGGAATCTCGACTAGAAATTCGGCGTTAGGGTCTTCCCAGTGGCGTGAACTCCCGCCACCCCCTCCACTAAACATCCCGATACCTCCCGCGCTTGCCCCTCCTCCAACAACACCGCCGGGGCCTCCGCCCCCGCCAAGCCAGCTACCGAAGGTGGTGTTGCCACCCGCACTCCCAGCGTTGCCCGCGTTGTTGTCCGTGGCGGCCGCCGCGCCGCCGAGCCCCTTCGCTCCCACCGTCACGTTCTCAGTTGCGCCCAATAGAGAGGCCGGCCATGAGGCGAAGCTCCATGCTCCCCCTCCACCGCCGCTGCCGCCGCGCCTCTCCCCGGCAGAAGCGCGCCGCGCTCCGCTGGCTCCGCCTCCGCCCCCGCCGATTAAATAGGCGAACACCTGCCTGGCGTTGGCCGGCTTGAACCAGGTCGCAGTGCCGGGCGTAGTGAATATTTGCACGTCGGTAGGTTCCGCGCTGTTGTTTTGAGGTAAGTTCGTGAGCTGGGAGCCGTCGCCTTGGAAGGCCGTGGCTTTGACTGTGCCGGTGACATCCAGCGCTTCGCTGGGATTGGTGTTGCCGATGCCGACGCGCCCGGTGGAAGGCTGGACCGTCAGCGGCGACTGCGCAAAGATCGCGCAGGGCGACGTTACGACCAACGCAGTCACGATAGTACCGATTGACACTGCGAACCCGAACCTCCGCGGACACCCGCTCGCCATGCGATTGTTGCCAGCAATATTACTCCTAAACATCGCTCGCCTCCTTGAACTCAATAACGTTGTTGGTTGTGATTGTCTCGTATCCCTATCCCCGACTCCTTACCCTTCACTCCTTACCCCTTACGATCATGAGCAGCGCCTCCTGATGTGGTGGAGAGATTACAAACGACTCTTTCTTCAAATGCGATCACACAGCTCGGCGCAAAGATTGTTTAGATGTAAAAGTCAGCCCCCGTTCCACAGACCCCGTTCCCAATCCCACTGCTGACTCCTTCACATCGTTCCAATCACCTTTTCTTTTCGCGCAAAAGAAATCGGACAAACAACCAAAATCCAATGGTCGCAATTGAAACCTCGGTTATATGTTTTAGGCCTTCGGTAACTAACAAATAGAAGATGATGATTCCCCCCAACAGAAGAGGTAGCCCTATGAGCACGTGTCGCCACACAAATCTTCTCGCCTCCATTTGATCTTGCGGAATCATTAAGGTCCCCGAGTAAAACTGATAACATGTACGCACGATGATCAATAGCCCAATCAAAGTGGCAAAAGCCGTGCCTGCAATAACGACGCTACCCGGCGCATCCAATACCCGGAACATAAACCACGGTGTGGTTATCAAACCTATAAGTAATACAACAAGACATGCTCGAAACAATTTCATTCTTGGTAGCGCACGCAAGAATCTCTTTCGATTTAGACGTTCCCTATTTACATCGGAACTGATCATCTACTCGACTCCTTCTAAACTCAGCGGGCGGGAACGCCGAATGGAGGATGCGGCTGCGTGTACGACTGATAACCGAAGTAGACTGCCGAACCTTCTAAAGCGACTCCGCCAAGGAACAATGTTACCCCTTTTAGGAAAACAATACCTCCGGGTACTGTTAATGGACCTCCAACCATATATGAATACCCCATCAATTTAGTTCCCCAATCCATGAATAAGGCTCCGATAGTAGCCGCGGCAGCTGGTGTTACGGCTTTATGGAGAGGATCCATAATTGTCTCCCAAGAGTTAAATACTCTACCAACATCGTTCTCCATTCCGCGCGCCAGCGTGTCTGTATAGACGGTGGACTCGCCGGATATCGCAGATGTCGGCTGCTCTGCATATTTTACAAACTGACCTGTCACCCGCCCAGATTCAGCCCACCGCATGAAACTTTCATTCGCTTCCACTTCTAAGCTCGCACTTTCCCCTGGTGGAATTTCACCGCCACCGCCGGGGCTTGTACCTGCGCCGCCTGAGGTGGCACCCAGAAAACCGGCCACGGCTGCTATCCCACCCAATATTTGACTTGCTCGCTTCGCGCCAGCTAGACCCGATATTCCCGAAGCGATATTGAATATTCCGGATGCGATCCCGGCTGGATTTAAAGTCAAAATACTGGCAATCCCCATAACAATTTGGAAGGCATGCATAACCTCGGGAGGCGATTGTTGCATAGCAATGAATGCGGGTCCAAATAATAAACCGCCAAATATTTTGCCGAAGATACTGTCGAAAAACCCTCCTCCACTGTTCTTGCTTATGTAAAAGTACCCGCTCGGGTCGATGTACCTAACCGGATTGTTCAGGGTGTAGCTGTAACGGTTGAGGGCTTGCGGATTGCCAGGTTTCGGGACGAACGGATCGGCAGAAATAAACCGGCTGATCTCCGGGTCGTAGTACCGCCCGCCGTAGTAGTAGAGTCCGGTCTCGGCATCGAGCTTCTGTCCGGTGAAGCGAGTGTCCGGATCGCAATTGCCAACCTGGTTCGACACGCCTCCCCACGGATCGTATTCGTTGAGCTGGCACCTGGCGCCGAGGCTGTCGGTGATAACGTTGACGCCGCCCAGATGGTCGTTGTGGTAGAACCGATACGACGTTGCCCCCGCGCTGGTTGTCTTCTTCGCGGCGAAGATCTCGCCGCCGACTCTTATGAACTTGGTGACGGTGCCGTTCGGGTCGATCTCGTAGCCGGCAAACGGATAGAGCGTCATCCCGCCGGCGCCGTCTTTCTTTACCCGCGCCCCGGTGTAGTCGTATTCCATGGAGGTGACGCTGCCGCCAAGGGTTACGCTGGTCACGCGATTGTCGACGTTCCAGGCAAAATCCCGCCCGCCGCCGGTCTGCGTGTTACCATTCGGGTCATAGTTGTAGGTCTTGCCGCTGGAGATCGAAGTTACGGCGGAGGGATGCATCGGGTCACCGTAGGTGAACGTCACGCCGCACTTGTTCATGATGTTGCCGATGGAGTTGTACTCGTAGGTGCAGTATTTTTCCGCTTGATCCTGCCCGAAATAGCCGTAGGCCGTCGCGAGACGGTTAAGCGCGTCGTAGGTATAGATGCGGCTACCGGTAAAGATATTATCGACTACGGCGGTGACATTGCCTATCTCGTCGTAGTGGTAGGCCAAGTCCTGGTGATTTCCCGAGCCGTTGGAGGAAGTGGTGTAGAGATAGCCGAGCGTGGCCTGGAGCGCGTAGCCGGTAGGGGGCGCCGAGGACGTGGTCAAGACATAATCGCCGGTGGCGGCGCTGTAGTGACGATAGAGCCCGACCGTGGCTGAATCGGCTGCCGTGCGCAGGTAGCCGAGAATGCCGTCTGAGACAAAGCCCGAGGGCGGATCGTTGGCGGTCGAATAGTAGTGATGGCCGGTGGTGGTGTTCGCGTAACGGCGTAGGGCGACGTTGCCCGTGGCGGTGTTTTGTTCGAGGTAGCCTACCAGGCCAGAAGCCGTGTAGTCGGTGGGGCCCGAGCCGCCGTTGTTATAGAAGTGGTCGGTTTGAACGACGACCGGGCTCTGCGGGCTCCAGAGATAAGCCGACGGGGTGCCGCTTATGCCCTGGAGCAAAACTCCGTTGCTCTGGACGAACGGACTGCTTCCACTGGGGCCGTCCGGCGCTGTGGTCGAAAGGTAGCCGACGGGGCTGCCGTTGGTGTCGAGACTGAGGCCCCATGCCGTGCAGCTTGCTCCAGTGGCGTAGCATGTGCTGCGGTAAACCGGCACGGTGCCGGTGCCGCCTGAGGTTTTCAGATAACCGATCTGCGATCCGATGTCCGCGTCGGCGGTAGCGTCGCCGCCGAGGCAGGCGTCGGTCTGGTCGCTGACACAGATTTGGCCGCGGTAAAGGTTCATGAACCCGCTCGGAGGCCCCGGCGGCTGGTCGGTCCAAGAGTTGGCCCACCCATTGAGTGGGATGCGTGCCGGCGGAGCGGCGCCGATCCCAGTGAGGCGGCGGGTGACGCGATAATTTTCCGGGTCGAAGCTCCAATCGGTCACGACGTTGTTGGCGTACACAAGCTGGGTTTTCTGCCCGCGCGCGTTGTAGGTGATGCTGTTGATGTAGCCGCCGGTAATCTCACAGATAGAACTGGGTGACGTTCCGACGCTGCACAACCAGCCGGCTGAATTATAGTTGTAAAAGGCGTTGTCGCCGTCCGGGAACGTTTCTTGCGTGATTCGGCTGAGCGCATCGTAGCTCTGAGACATCGTGTGCGGGAAGCCGTCACTAAGGATGCGCTGGGTTTGTAGCACGCGGCCCATTGCGTCATAGGCGAGAATCTTCGTTGTTACGTTCTCGGGCGGTTGAAAGACTTTTGTGAGCCTGCCCGTAGAGTTCGGCACCGGTGGATCGCCTTGATCGGCGGTGTCGTACTTCCAGGTGACGAGTGTAGTGGCGCCCTGGTTCTTGGTGCGTGGCCGCCCGAGTTCATCGTATGTGAAGGTGAGCGTCTGGCCTTTAGCGTCGGTTTGCGACTTCAGGGTGCCCGATGGATTATAGACATACGTCCATGTCCCCATGTTGGGGTCTGTCATGGAGGTTTTTCGTCCGGCGAGGTCATAGACGTTTACAGTTTGGTGACTCGCGCTGTTAGTCACCTTGGTCAACGCTCCGGCGGCGTCATACTCGTACAAAGTTTGATAGGTGTCGTTGCCGTTGATCTCATCGACCCGCCTTAGCTGCCCCAGGCCGTCGAAGAGTTTTCGTCTTTGCACATTGCGCTCGTCGGTAAAGGTGACGAGCCCGCGCTCGTAAGACGTCGAATTGGAAGTACCGTCAGCATGATACTCGAAAACCTTGCGTCCGAGCGGATCGTACATGAAGCCGGTCTCGCGCGAATTTTCTGTGGCGAAGTGCGGCGCGGACGCCAATAGCACCAATCCACGTGAGTCGAAGGCCTTCTCCGTTAGAATTACTTTGCCGTCCGGCCCTTCGGAACGCGTCTGATCGACGCGCCCCAGGCCGTCAAAGAACTGTTCGCTAAAAATCTCTCCAGCCTGACCGTGCTGTTCGCGCCGGAAGGTGATAACTCGTTGGGCAGCGGGCTCGCCCCAGTTTTCATACAGGTAGCGGATCGTGGGATACTGTGCGCTGTCCAAGGGCCCGATGACTGTCGTTATTCGTCCAAAGCCGTCGGGTTCGTAGACCGTGGGCTGGCGGTTGACATCGGTCTCGGTACGCTTGACGCCCAGGCCCGCGTCGAAAGTAAACTCTTTATAGTGGCCCAAGCAGTTGGTAACTTTCGCGGGGAATGTCTTCGTGGGTTCATAATCCGTCGTTGTGGGGCAGTCGGGCACACTGCCGTCCGCAGAGTTGTGGACCGTGACCGATGTCCGAACGCCAAAGGCGGGATCGTACCCGTAGGTTAGTTTTGGGTTGTTGGCATTGCCCCTGGGGTAGCCAGCGTTGGTTTCTTCCACGATGAGAAGGCCGGAGCTGTCGTAGTCGAACCATTTTTCCCTCACAGGCCCACCCGTGCCATTATTGACCGCCCGCCTGATGGGAAGGTGCAGCCAATTTGTCGTATCGACAGACCAGTCTGTCACTTCCTTGCGCTCATCGCCGGTCACAGTGATGTCGCCCTGATGAGCGACCTCGATCAAGTTGCCGGTGGCAAATGAGTCGAAGGTGAAATTCTGCTGTGTCGTTCTGCTCTGCGTCGGGCTGCCGTCGTACTCCACGGTCTGCACCTGCTTCGGCCCAACGAACTTCACCGGCGCCACCGCCGGCGCCACCGCGGTATAGGCGGTTTCGTTCCAGTAATCGCTCGTCTTGTCCAGGAAACGCGCGCCGTCGCTGGCGCGATCGATCTCGACATCGCTTGGCAGCCCGGTGAGCGGGAAGTCTTGGTTGAAATAGGTCGTAGTCTTGGAATCCGCCGTAAGATCCGTCATGGTCGTCTGGCGAAACCCCAGTAAGCCGCGACCCAAGAGGTGGGCCTTGGCGCCGGCGTAACCGTATTCGTAAAGGAAATCTTGCCCCGACCCGTTGGAAACCACCATATCGGAGACAACGTAGAGCGGGTACTGCAAATCCACATTGGGATACTGCGCGGCCGCTACGCCGGAATCTTTGATGTAAATGGTGTCGTCGGTGAGTGGTTTATAGATAAGTGTGGTGACGCCGCCATAGGCGTTGGCGATTTCCACCAGCAGATCGGGGGAGCCGAATACCTGCCCGGACCTTTGAATATCCGCCGGGGAGTTTCGCCCGGCGTACTTTGCCGACGAATACGAGAAGAAATCTGCTTTGTTGTCGCCATTGAAGTCACCGACAAGATTGAGGCCGAAAGGATTGATCGGCCCCTTCGGGGCGGGTATAACATAGACATCAAATCCGGCTCCGGTCGAGTAATACACTCTAGCCCCAAAAGCGCAACTGCCACCACAGTTTAAGTCCCCGGTGCCCATGATGATGTCGCTTCGATTGTCGCCGTTAAAATCACCAACAAAATTAAAATTGTAGGGGTCGAGAGCGGCGCTCCAAGTCTGAATGTCAAAGCCGGCGCCGTTGGACAAATGAACCTTGACCGCTCCTGCGGTATCCCAACTCACAATATCGGATAAGCCATCGCCATTGAAATCGCCTATAAGGTTCCGCAGCCGAGTACTGTGAAGGTTGGCTGCCCAGGTCTGAACGATGAATCCGTTCCCGGTTGAAAGGTGTACCGTGGCCGTCGAGGCATTAACCCGGCTTATGATGTCTGCTTTGCCGTCGCCATTGACGTCGCCTACGTAGTTGCAGTCGTTGGTAGCGTCCAGATTCATCCCTGTCAATGGAGGAGTTACCGTGGCAAACCCAGTAGGCCGTGTGGCGCCGGTGCCCGATAGATGCATGATGACCGAACTGGCCGTGGACCAACTGACCACGTCCGAGCGCCCATCGCCATTGAAGTCCCCGATAAAATTGCGTTTTTTGTTGCTGTGCAGTTGAGCGGTCCAGTTTGAAATCTCAAAATTCGTGCCGGTGGAATTGGCATAGTGCACATTTGCGGCCGTCGCGCCGGCTCGGCTGATAATGTCCGACTTGCCATCAGCGTCGAAGTCCCCGACGTAGTTAACCTCCTGGGTAGAGGTGTCCAGCGCGCCATTCCACGAGGAGAGTGAAGCGCTCAGACCATTGGACAATTGCATTTGAACCGCTTGACCGCTACTGGCTTGGCTTGCCACATCGCTTAAGCCATCCCCGTCAAAGTCGCCTACCCAGGTTTTCGTCGGACCGTTTCCGCTGTCCGGCCACTTGTTGCAGTCAACTACGGGGCCACACAACTCCTTCCCGAAAAAACCACGCTCCACTTCTTGCCAGGTAAATTGCCAGGTGGGTGGCAAGTTGGGCGTGGCCGTGTTCGTTGGCAAACACTTACCGGTGCCATCGCATTCGTTGACGCTTTTCAGCCGGCTGCGCAGCGTAGCCGTTCCGACCTCGTAGGCAAGCCGGTAATCGCGCACCGGCAGATTGTTCGCAGAGGTCTGGATGTTGGTCAGAAGTCTGGTGGTCAGGATCTTGCCGCCGCCCATGTAACGCGGACTCAAGTCCGAGCGACCGGTATATACGAAGTCGACCCTACGGCTGGCGCCGAGGTTGCCGTCATTTATCGTGTAATCGATATGCGAGGGGCGAAAGTCGCCGTTGGTAGTCTCGCCCGCCACCGATAGATCCTCGATGTAGGTGACACTGAGGTAGTTAGTCTTGCGGTCTTGAAGCTTGTTCAGTGCCCAGACCCGCACGTCGGCCCGAGCCGCGCCGGTCGTGGTCAACCCCTCGATGCGCGAGTCATTGGTATTGCCGAATTCCATAATGCGGCCGTCTTTGGTCCACGCTTTGAAATAGAGCGGACCGCTGCCGGCCAATCCATACGAGATTACTTTGATGCCGCTATCCACTTCGGTTCGGTATTCGGCTCCGTTGCCGCCATAAGAAGAGCCGTTGACGGCCATCAGCCGCATGCCGTCCATGCAGAAGCGGTCGTTGGCGTCGTAATTAAATCCGCCTTTAAAGCCATCCTGATCAACTGTCGCAGGACAGCGTTCTATCGTTGGCACACCAGCCAGCGACCAGCCGATCCCCACCAGATGGTTTCTCTGCGACTGGCTGTTGTATACGAGCGAGAGGTTGGGTCCTATGCCCGCGGTTGCGGGTGGAACAGCTATCGGGATGGAAAAAGTAGCCGCCCCGTTGTTCCCGACCTTGGTCCCCTCGGGCGACCGTTCGAGCGCGGGGGGATTATTCTCCGGACCGGTATTCTGGGCCAGGGCGGAAGCTGCTGTGAGGTGCAGAAGCAACGAGCAGAAAAAACCCGCAATATAAGCGCGGCCTGGTTTTGCAGGGTTCGGGGCGCGCGCGGGCCCGCCTGCCAGGGGGCGGGCAGGTCGCTTAACGAGTGGAGAGCTATGGCGCCGTGAAGCGCGGAGGCTTAGAACCTGGTTTACCGTCATAGTTGCGCCTCAAATTGCAGACTGTTTAATCGGGGCTACAGGTTCACTTCCCATTCCCCGGCTTTCGCAAGAAATCTTGAATCTCTTTCAGGCGATTCTTATTCAATCCGTAGATCTTCCCTGTTGATATGCGCGCGCGCTCGGTCACCCAACCTCTGGAAACCAAATCATCCAAAGCATCCTGAACCGTAATCTTCTCTCGACTGATGAAATCACGCGGCAACCACCAATCACGAATGCCCTCAAGTGTATCTTTGGCATCAGGACACTTGACCAAGTAGCCAAGAATCGCACGGCTCACCGTGTCGCTGCGACGCCGCGGGCGATCTGATTTCAAAAAAGCACCTTTGTCTGACCTGCGTTGCCGTTAGCGCAAGGGCGATGCCATTTTAAGAATCGCTGTCATTTCGAATACTTTCTTGTGGATGACGTCTCAATAGCATCGAGCAACTGCATCAGTTTGATGCACCTGCTCGACCCATTCGTAGAGAATCGCTAGGTAGATTCCAAAAGTACCAGCTGCATCAATTTGATACAGCAAGTGCATCAAATTGACGCAGCAGATCTCAGGTGATTCGTTACGAGTGAAGCGTAAGCGGCGATATGCAAAAAGGTAACGGCGAACGGCGGGGCGGGGAGCGGCGTGCGCCTGGCAACTAGCGGAGCGCAGAGGACAGAGGTCTCAAGTCAGTGTCGAAACGAGCGGCGGTCCAGAGAGTACTTTCGGAGCAACCGTTGAAGCGTGCAGCGCGGTTTGCCGGCGGCTTGCGCCGCATGGGTGATGTTTCCGTGATGCGTCGTAAGAAGAGCCGCAAGGTAGTCGCGTTCAAACGTTTCGACTGTACTTTTCATCGCTTGACGATTTGCTGAAACTCGCTCGAACTCGCGCAACGGAAGATCAAGGTCCTCGGGCTGAAGCGTCTGGCGATCGGATAGTGTAAGCGCGCTTCGAATCACCTCTTGTAGCTCACGCACATTCCCCGGCCAGGAATAGGCCGTTAACTTCCGCAGGGCCGCTTTGGCTATGCGCCGGGGCTGCTGGTCATATTGCCGCGCATATTGCGCCAAAAAGTGCTTGGTCAGAGGCACCACGTCCTCGATTCTGTCGCGCAGAGACGGAACGGCAACCGAGAGGCCGTTCAGACGATAAAAAAGGTCCGCTCGAAATGTCTGTGCCTCTATTCGCTTCAGGAGGTCGGCATTGGTCGCTGCAATGACTCGGACATCGGCAATCTGGCTCCGGGAAGAGCCCAGCGGCCGGTTCTCGCCGTTTTCCAGGAAACGGAGGAGCTTGACCTGCGCGGCCATGCTCAAGCTATCGATCTCATCGAGAAACAGAGTGCCTCCTTCGGCCTCGGCGATGACTCCATTTTCCGCCGTGTCGGCGTCCGTGAAGGCGCCCTTGGCGTGTCCGAAAACCTCGTTCTCGAAAAGATGATCCGGCAGCGCGCCGCAGTTGACGGGAATAAACGGTTTGCTTTGCCGGGGACTCTGGTCGTGGATGGCCCGCGCTACCACTTCCTTCCCGCTGCCAGTTTCGCCTGATATCAACACGGTCTGATCGACCCGTGCCAGAGCCGGGATCTTATCGATGACCTGGAGGAAACACGGACTTTTACCGACCAGCGGCAGGTCGGCCAGCGTTTCCTTTGGCTTTGGGCCGGCAGATAAAATGGCTCTGCGCGAGTTGCTCCGCAAAAGACGTTCAACGCGAAGGGAAAACTCCGCTTCTCGAAACTGACAGGAGAGAAAGTCGTCTACGCGGTTCAGAAAAGTTCGAACCTCTTTCCCTGGCGGCCGCCATCTGCGACAGAATAGCGCCATGACCGAGGCGCCGTTCCATCTCCGCCTGCAAGACCCTACCATCGCTTGCGCGTCAGACTCACCGGACACCCGTAGCAGGACAAGGTCGGGGATAAAGGGGATCGTGCCGGCGGTTGAGCCGCTCTCTTTGTGAACGCGGCTGAAGATTCGAGACGTTTCGACAAAAGTGGTCAGCGCGGCGCAGCGGGTTGTCGGGCATTGCGCCGAACTCTGACCGAGAATCAGGGCGTTGTAGTCCATGGACAACGAACCTCTTCTGGCATGAAGCGGAAAACGCGGCCACGCAGAATTTCCCGCGACTCTATCGGAGTGGCAAAATCTTGTAAAGGGCCACATTTGTCATTTTCGATGGTACCACTTTTTAACACGATCCAGGCTAGGGGTAAGCACTCGATGAAACGGAATCAAGCATGCCGAACCCGCATCGACGCCCAGCGCGAAGCTGACGCTCGCCCGCAACCGGACCGCCAGCCAAAGAGTTGGCATATTCCTTAGAAGACTTGGCAAATCGCTGAGCGGGTAATGCCTCAGTTTCAGACGGTAGTAGTACACGCTTTTTCCCAGACTACGCTGGGAAAAAGAGGTTCGCCTCCGGCGAACAACCGTAACCGAAACTCGGAATATCTCTCGCAAAGCATGCCCTGAGCGACGTCGAAGGGACGCCAAGGCCGCAATGGTCGGAGAAAGCACGTGAAAATCTTTCGTAAGAATATTTGTCTTTTCCCTCCGAACTTGGCGTCTTTGCGCCTTGGCGAGTGGCATATCCGAATCCGAGAGTCTTCGATCACCGGAAAATTTACCCAGGCTGCGCGTTATGACAAACATGTTGGTCTTTGTTTTCGGATAGCAGTACGGAACGGTCTGGCAAAAGGGAACTCGATGCGCACTGATATTTCGGGTGGTAAGGAAACAGGCTAGCGGCGCGTTTGGTGACTGTAAATCGATCAGCTTGCGTCAATAGGAAAGAGCAGAGGGACAGGGTCCTGTTTGGGGTTCACGGCCAGTTGCCCGAGGACTGATTTGACATGTTGCTCGGCCTGAAGCCGGCGTTTTTCCAAGGTGTGAAGCCGGCTCATTAGGACTTCGCGGGTTTTAGCTCCCTCTTCGGACTGGGAGCCAAAACTCACCTTGCGAACGATGACGGTAGGGCGAAGTTCTCGTTCACGGCAGTTGGGAGGTGGGGTCAGAATCACAATCATTACAATCTATCGGCTGCTCTCGGTCTGCGGCGCCGACGACCGCGATAGCGTCGTACTGACATTGGCTTGATCGTGCCGCAAATTGGTCGCTACCTGCCTGACCCTGTATCGACGCCCGCGGACTCGTCGGGCGATCGCCTCGGCCTGCTTGCTCGCAACCTGCCAACGCCGATCCCATCCTCTGAGTCCCTCAGGGACTATTCTCAATCGCCGGCAATGGGCGACCCTGTTTTCTGTTTCTTCCCCGTTTTTGACCCCTGTTTCTGCGCTCGAAACTACTGTTTCGTTTGCGGCACGACTTCCGCATAGCCCGCGATGGCGACCGTGGTTTCAAAGCGGCCGCCGGATGCTTTCGGCAAGGGCGGCGAAGGTGAATAGGTAAACGGCAGACGGCCTCCGGGGGCTATCTCTTTTGGCAAGGTGAAATAGATCGACGTCCCAGGGTCGTCCTTGCCCGGTTTGAGTTCTTGGTCCCATAACCAGGTATGGCGGATGAATAATTGTACGTCGCGGATAGTATGGGAGGAGCGATTGTAGATCTCTCCCGATACTACTCTCTCCTGCACGGAGAGTTTTTCGATCGCAAGAACCGCCGCGATTTCGGCCCGCTCACGCACCGTTTGGGAACCCGCGGAATGCGCGAACAATACGGTAAAAAGCGCGCTCCAGATGAGGGCGCCGCCGAACAATTTCGAATATTTCAGGACCATTGTCACCCCTCCTTTTCTAGTTGGCAATGAGGCTTAACCAAGCTGGGATAGCGCCGCGACAGCGCCGCTCGTCCATTGCGGTTTTTTCGCCTGCCGCACCTCCTCAGTTTCTTGCGGCGGACGGGCCCGGAGCTGCGCATTCATTCCGAGAGCTTGCAGCGCATGCGAAATCCGCTGGGAGGAGCCCCAATCGCTCCAAAAAACATTCAGCATGGGGAGGACGTAGACGGTCCAGGGAAACTCAGCCAGCACTTTCTGCATAATATCTTTCGAGAAGTTCAGCGGCTCAAGGTTGCGGTAGAGTTCTTTGACCCTGGTCTTTTCACTCGCTTCCCCAAGCACGTCGAGAATGCCGTAGAAGCGTTGATAGAGATCCGGATAGAGCGTTTTAGTCAAATTCAAAAGATTCTTGGCCTTGAACACCATAATCATCGTATTCCATAAACCTCCGACAGTGGCAAGCCTCCGCGCTCGGTCCAGGTCCGGTTTCTCGGCAAAATGGGCTAGCCTTCGGGCCCCCCAAAAGCTCAATTGCCCGCCTTCGTCGCAGGGAACCATGTAGCCATATTCCGTTTCGGGCCACCTCGCTTCCGTAGCGAGAAGCACGATGCGATCTGGATTTCGCGCCACCGCCTGCGCCGCGAGCTCGACATGGTTCATGAATCGCTCTTCTTCGAGAATAAAATGGTCCGATGGAAACAGCGCTACGACCGCCTCGGGGCAGCGCTTGTAGAGATGCATCAGCGGCAGCAATATTCCCGGTCCGGTTTCTTTGTTTTCGGGCTGCAAGATGACGGTGCCAGCCGGACGAGAGGCGAGCTGTTTTCGTGCTTCAATGTGTCGCAGGTGCTCTTGACTTACAATGGTCAAAATCCGGCTCGGTGGGATGAGCCGCTCTGCCCGATCAAAGGTGTGTTCCAACATCGAACGGCGACCGATGACGTTGACGTACTGTTTGGGGAGTGCCGTTCCCTTAAGCTCACGGACATATCCCCCCAGACGTCTACCGTCGCCGGCTGCCAAAACCAGTCCCCAGAGTGAACCGTTAAGGTGATTCTCGTGATCGAGCATAGCCATGTTTGTGCTCCTCCTTGGTAAGACTGACGATCGATGAATGTTGCAGGGTGAGGTGGAAACTCTCTGAGAGCCAACCCTCTCGCGCAAATGGTTCAGCAAATGCTGTGCCGCTTGGTTCGCAAGAGTTGAGCCCTGGTCTGTCGTTGAAATGGATTCAAGTTTTCGCGCACGTGCAAGCGTCGCGCGAAATAATTTCCCAGCGCTGACAAATTCCTCTTCTACCTCTTTGTGAAGGGGAGGTCCCTGGATAATTCCTGAAACTAATCAAGTCTGCGCCGCGGGACCAACCTCTTGCCGTCGTCCAGCCGCGGCATATGCTTTGCGTTATCAAGGCAGAGGGGAGCTAGGCTGCCAGCTATTTCGGACCGCGGAAACGGAATGGTCGCTACAGATCAAAAGGCCGGCATGCGGTTTTCGAGCCTTTCTGCAATGTTTCTGCACCAAGCGCACCGATACGGCAAGAAGGTCCTGTACCGCTACGCCCAAGGCGGCCACTGGCACTCGCTCACGTGGGACGACGCGCTGGTACAGGTGCGGGAAATCGCCCTCGGACTTATGTCACTGGGAGTGGGGCGCGGCGAGCGTGTTGTGATTTATTCGAACAACCGCGTCGAATGGCTGCTCGCCGACTGGGCGGACATCTCTGTTGGCGCGCTGACCGTTCCCATCTACGCTTCCAGCACCGCATCCCAGGCCTTGCACATCATCGGCCATGCCGAACCCGCGGTGCTCTTTGTCGATTCTTGGAAGCGGTTTCAATTGCTCGACAGCGCGCGTACGCCATGGAGCTGGCTCAAAGCTATTGTCGTCTTCGAGGCGGCGGAAGCGACCTTCAAGAGCGACCGGCCGCTCCGGGTTATCACGCTCGATGCCCTTAATGAGATGGGGCGCGCCTATGAAAGGCGCCACAAGGGGACATTTGACCTTCTGGTCGATTCCCTTCGCCCGCAGGATGATCTCACGATCATCTACACTTCCGGAACAACCGGCGTGCCGAAAGGAGTGCTGACGACCCACGCTCATTACCTATTTATGCTTCAAGCTCTGGACGCCGCAATCCCGTCGACGGAGCGCGATGTCACTTTGCATTTTCTTCCCACCGCCCATGCGCTCGGTCGCTTGGAGCATTTCATGGCGGTGGCCAAGGGATGGACGATGGGTATCGCGCGTTCAGTGGAGACGATTCCAAGCGACCTCAAAAGCGTCAGGCCCACGGTGATCTTTTCGGTGCCGAGGATTTATGAGAATGCCTACGCGCGCATCCGGTTGCGCATGGGCAGAAGCGGGGCGTGGCGCAGAAAAATCTTTGAATGGGCCATGTCAGTCGGAAAACAGCGGCTCCAAGAGAAAAAAGCGCAGCTCGGCTTGGGCACGGCGTTGGCGTTCCATTGCGCAGACCGGCTGATTTTCGCGCGCGTGCGCAAGGCCTTTGGCGGGCGTCTGCGCCTGGCGATTTCGGGCGGGGCGCCGCTGTCCCGCGAGATCGCCGAGTTCTTTTATGCTTTGGGGATTTTCATTCTGGAAGGCTACGGCCTGACGGAAACCTCGACGGTGTCCCATGCCAATCGCCCGGACCTCTTCAAGTTCGGCACTGTGGGGCTGCCATTGGAGGGGACCCGTTGCCAGATCGCGCCCGACGGCGAGATTCTGCTCCGCGGCCCCCATATCTGCAAGAGCTACTACCGTGATTTGCTGGCGACCGAGGAAGCGATCGACGCCGACGGGTGGTTTCACACCGGCGATCTCGGAGAGGTCGACAACGATGGATTTTTACGCGTTATCGACCGCAAAAAGGATCTGATCGTAACCTCCGGTGGCAAAAAAGTCGCGCCGCAGAAGTTGGAAAATATTCTCAAGGCCGACCCCCTCATCAACCAGGCGCTGGTCGTCGGCCGGGGCCAACCGCATCTGCTGGCGTTGATCACACTGGATCGCAGCCGGGTCGCGGAGCTGGCCAGGAAAGAAGGAATCACCATCGGAGAGGCCGAGAACCTGGCCTCCCAGCCGTGGGTCCAAGGCCGGGTCAGGGAGATCATTCATAGAACGAATAAAGAACTCGCGCCCTTTGAGGCGGTCAGGGATTTTTTGATTCTCGACCGTGACTTCACGGTGGCGGGCGAGGAACTGACTCCGACGTTAAAGCCCAGGCGGCAAGTCATCGTGGAACGTTACAAGGATTTGATCGAGGATATGTATCGCAAGGCGTCTTGAGCCGTTCAAAGGTTTCAAAAAGTTCAAGCCCTTCAAACGGAAGGAGGGAGGTTAACTATGGGTCTCAATTTCTCACGAATTCTCTGTCCGGTGGATATGTCCGGCTTCTCTTTGGAGGCGCTTCGGTTGGCGGTCAAGATGGCGGGAGCCACCGATGCCACCCTCGACTTGCTGCATGTGATCGAGGATCCCTTGGACGAGCTTTACCTGTCGGCGCTGACCCAGATCGATCCCGTTCTCTTCGATTCGTACAAAGACGAACCAAAGAGACACGCCAAATTCAGGCGGACGACCGTGGAACATGCGGAAGTCTTGCTGAAACAGTTTTGCCGCGATCATGTCCAGCGGTTGAGCCGGGTACGCTACCATGTGCGCAGCGGCGATCCGTTGGAAAAGATTCTCGAAGTCGCGGAGGATTGCATGTGCGATCTCATCGTCCTCGCCACCCATGGCCGCACCGGGGTCAAACGGTTGCTGATCGGCAACGTTGCCGAGAAGGTCGTACGCCATGCCCCCTGTCCGGTGCTGACGGTCAAACCCAGCGCCTTCAATCGGCCCAGGGCGGCGGAAAAGCCAGAAATGATTCCGGGAGTTTCAGTGGGAAAGCTCGGTGCCGATGGATAAAACGATCAGGATGCTGATCACCCGTTCGAGCGGCAATGTCGAAGAGGTCAGGATGGTGAGGTTACCCTTCGAGGGCCTCAGGGCCGTGAGCCGAGTCGAACAGTCGAACCGCGTCTCCGTGGTGAATACCCTTTCACAGTATCCTCGGGAGAGCGATATCTCTTGCGTCAAACCGCGCATTCCCGGCAGTCGGGCCGCACCGCGTCTTCGATAAAGGAGAGCGTTTGTCCCGCGCGCGATCCGTAACGATACACCGTCACCCCTTTCAAATGCAGGCGGCGCGCTTGAGTAAAGATTACCTGCACCGCGCTCTTGGGCGCATCCTGTGGCAGGTTCACGGTCTTCGACACCGCGGCGTCCACATGGTTTTGAAAGGCCGCCTGCATGCGCACATGCCATTCGGGCGCGATTTCAAGCGCGATGGGAAAGCGACGGCGCAGCTCCGGGGGCAAACTCGGCGCATGCTTGAGCGAGCCATGACGTAGAACCACGTCTCGCGCTGCGGCGTTCCGACCCAGCCGGTCGAGCTCGTTCGCCACCAAAGGGTTGAGTTCTGTAAGCAGACGCCCGTCGAGTACCCGGCGCGCCAGGGCGAGCGCAAAGAACGGCTCGATGGCGGACGAGGTTCCGGCGATCAAACTGATCGTGCCGGTGGGCGCCACACAGGTAAGGGCGGCGTTGCGCAGCACGGTAAATCCGCGGCCCGGCCAAACGCTGCCGGCGAAAGCCGGAAAGGAGCCGCGTTGCGCTCCGAGCATGGCCGAGGCTGTCCAGGCCTCGGCGGTGAGAAATTTGGCGATGTTTTCGGCGAGAATGAGGGCCTGCTTCGAGTCGTAGGCGATGCCGATGCGGGCGAACAGCTCGGCCAGGCCCATGACGCCGAGGCCGATTTTGCGGGTGCGCCGGGTGGCGTTCTCGATCGCCGCGAACGGATAATGATTCGCCTCGATGACGTTGTCGAGAAACACCACCGCGTCGGCGATGGCGCCGGCGAATCTAGCCCAGTCGAGGTCGCCTTCGGCGGCGAAGGCGGCGAGGTTGAGCGAACCCACGGTGCAGGATTCGTAGGGCAGCAGCGGTTGCTCGCCGCAGGGGTTGGTGGTTTCGATGAGTCCTAATCCCGGCGTCGGATTGCCGCGGTTGATTTCGTCGAGAAACAACAGGCCCGGATCGCCGCTTGTCCAGGCGGCATCGACGATGCGTGTGAAAAGCTCCTGCGCATCGACGCTGCGCGCGGTTTTCCCGCTCCTTGGATTGCGCAGCGGAAAGCGACCGCGGCGGTCCACAGCGGCGAAGAATTCATCGGTGATGCCCACCGACAGGTTGAAATTCTCCAGCCGCCCGGGGTTTTTCTTGGCGTCGACGAACTCTTCGATGTCGGGGTGGTTGACGCGCAGGACTGCCATGTTGGCGCCGCGCCGCCTCCCGCCTTGCCGGATCACCGCAGTGGTGTGATCGAAGAGGTCCATGAAAGAGAGCGGACCGGAGGTGACGCCGCCGGTCGAGAGGACACGATCGTCGCGCGGGCGCAGGCGGCTGAAGGAAAAGCCCGTGCCGCCGCCGCTCTGGTGAATGCGCGCCATGCGGCTCATCGCCTTGAAGATCGAGTCGAGATCGTCCTCGATGGGCAGCACGAAACAAGCGGCCAACTGCCCGCCCGGCAAACCGGCGTTCATCAAGGTCGGGGAGTTGGGTAAAAATTCGCGCCGCCGCATGCGCTCAAGGAAACGCGCCTCCCAGAAATCGCGGTCGTCGCCAAAGAACCGCGCCGGCGTCGCCACCGCGCGCGCGACCCGCTCGAGCATGCCGTCGGGGGTCTCCACGATCTCGCCCGCGTCATCGCGCCGCAGATAGCGCTCGCGGAGAATGGCCAAAGCGTTCTCAGAAAAAGCCGGATTCATGGCGCTACCATTAGCGGTATATGTTGAGCAATCGCCTCGAGTCATCGACATTCGAAAACAACGCAATATCAGTGCCCGTAGCTGCTGGGCCGAGAATTCGAAAAACCATGCGTTCTCGGACGTGGAAAACCAAGATCGCGCCTGTGGTTCCAAAGAGTTGGCAATCCTGCGAAACGTGGTTGCCAATGTTTGCAGGTATGGGAACGATTTTAGGACGTATGCTGGTAATTGAATCGTCTGGGTAAATTCGGTGTGTGGCTCATGCTTTGCTTTGTTACCGGAGTCGAAGGCTTTTTCCTGGGAGGAGGTATTTATGGTTCAATCCAAACGCTGGTCGAGATGGTGGCGCAAATTTCTCGGCTTATCGCCGGACGGCTATCACAAAGCCGTGGAGATCTTGCGGGAGCGTTACATCGATGAGAGCCGGCATGTAACGCGGTTTACGCAGCACGCGCAAAAAATGCAGTACCCGCAGTTTCGCGAGAGACTGCTCCACATCGCGGAGGAAGAGGCAAAGCATCGAGACTGGATCGCTGAAAAGATTAGCACCTTTGGCGGCCAGTTGCCCGCGGTGCCCGAAGTCGCGGCCGACCAAAAAAATAGCTGGCAATACTTGCTGGCCGATCTCGAAGCCGAACGGCTGTGTGCCGCGGAGCTCGAGGAAGAGATCCAGGAAATTCAACCGGAGCTTCCGGCGGTCGCCGAGATGTTAGAGCGGATTCATGAGGACGGAATAAGACACCGCAACGAAATCCGCGAAATGTTGATGAGAAGCGATCCCCAGGCGCTCTGGCCGGTCTAGACCGGCATATTCTTGCTTCCAGTTAAAGCTCCAACACACCGGTGACCGAGGGGAAAACCCTTCCGGGAGAAAGCCTGCCCTGAGCGGAGTCGAAGGGGCAATAGAGTTCTGCCTTGAAGTGGACGGCGAACCGCTCGTTCGCATCAAACACCAGCGAAGACAAATAAGCGATTGAGCCAGTGCAGACAAATCGGCCCAACGGCACGTCCGAGTGCCTTCTCCCTATAGGCTTTACCCCTCGTTCACTGGCTACTTTGATAATGCGGTCTAGCTGGACCGGTCTCACGCGTGTGAAGTTCAGACGGAAACTTTCCGCTCGATCCTTCGACCTGAGCCACGGCCTTTGGCCGGAGGCTCTTGCTCAGGATTCCGCCCCACGGGTAGGCCCGTGGGGCTCCACGGTCCGATTAGCGGCCCGTTGCGCTCCGAGATGGCGTCGAAACCATGCCGCAGCCAGGCGCGCCACTTCTTGCAAGGTTCCCGGCTCCTCAAACAGATGGGTCGCGCCCGGGACGATCGCCAGTTGTTTTTCTGTTTTGAGTCTTTCATACGCCTTCCGGTTGAGTTCAATCACCACGTCATCCAGAGCGCCGACGATCAGCAGGGTCGGCGCTTGCACCGAGCCGAGCGCTGCCATTGCCAAGTCCGGCCGACCGCCGCGCGATACCACGGCGCCGATGGAGGAACCGAAGGTCGCCGCGGCGTTCAGCGCCGCCGCGGCGCCGGTGCTGGCGCCGAAATAACCAATGTCCAGCGACTGCGCCCGCGGCTCTTCCATCAGCCACTGGGTCGCGCGCTCCAAACGCCAACTCAAAAGATCGATGTCGAAACGTGTCTGGTAGATGGCATCTTCCTGCTTCGTCAAGAGATCCATCAACAGGGTGCCGATTCCCGCGGCTCTGAGCGTTTCGGCCACGAAGTTGTTTCTCGGGCTGTGACGGCTGCTGCCGCTGCCGTGGGCGAAGAGCACGATTCCCCGAGCCGCCGGTGGGACGACCAGCGCGCCTTCCAACTCGACGCCGTTGACGGGGATTTTGGCCACTTTGCTAAACTCAGTTTTTGGGGTCGCGGGTGAATTCATTGCCGACTT
>Ga0214472_10000653_pt1 | contig 42004 bp, 33 predicted proteins | sample RVTome_6_FD_207662 | JGI IMG/M metagenome (GOLD analysis project Ga0214472, IMG submission 207662) | Soil microbial communities from uranium-contaminated site in the Upper Colorado River Basin, Wyoming, United States - RVT140D175 | ecosystem: Environmental > Terrestrial > Soil > Contaminated >...
CACCTGCCGGGCCTCGCCGCCCGAAGCGCCCACACGCCAGATGCCGCCTCCGTCGGAGCGGGTGAAGAAGATCTCGTCCTGTCCCCAGCAGAGGCCGGGCCCCGAGAATGTGTCGAAGAGTTCGATGCGCGCGCCGCCGCTGACCGCGATCTTCCAGAGCTTGTCCCTGGCGAAGTAGGCGATCCATCGTCCGTCGGGTGAGAACACGGGAAGCACGGCGGCTTGCGTGTCGTCGAGTTTCCTCTCTTCGAATGAATCGATCTCACGGAGATAGAGTTCTGATTCCTCCCCCCCCGATGCGGACGATGCGCTTGCCGTCCGGAGACAGGTCGCAGGGTGGCCAGCCGCCGCCGGTGTCGAAATCGATGGGTGCATTCTTGGGCAGGCCCAGAGTAGTCACTGGGAGTCGGACTTGCGAATCTGGTTGGAACGCGATCCAGGCGAGTGCGATCGTCACGAGCGACATGAAAGCGGCGACGAACCAGGGCGTTCGGCCGGCACGGAGTTGAGCCGCAGCTTCACGGGGGTCACCGCCGGCTTTTGCTTCTTCGAGTTCGAGGCGCGCGTCGCCGATGTCGCACAGGCGACGCCGCCGGTCGCGTTCGAGGCAGCGGCGCAGGAGTCGGCGAAGGGGCGGTGGTACCGCCGGAAGACTGTCGAAATCTGGTTCGTGATGCAGGATGGCGCCGATGGAATCGGAGACGGTCTCCCCCCCGAAGAGTCGTTGTCCGCTCAGCATCTCGTAGAGGACGACGCCGAACGCCCAGATGTCGGTCTGCTTGTCCACCGACCGCCCGCGCGCCTGCTCGGGGCTCATGTAGGCGGCGGTGCCGAGGATCACTCCGGCCTGGGTCATGGCCGCCGTGATGGTGGGAGAGTTGGCGAGTTCCGTACCCGTTCCGCCGCCCGCGTCACCCGTGTAGGCGCGTGCCAGACCGAAGTCGAGAATCTTGGCGTCGCGCGTGGGAGTGATCTTGATGTTGGCGGGCTTCAGATCACGATGGACGACGCCCTGGGCATGGGCGGCCTCGAGGCCTTCGGCCAGCTGTAAGGCGATGTCAATGGTCTCGTCCACCGGAATCGGTCCGCGCTCGAGGCGCCCGGCGAGCTCCTCGCCTTCGACCAACTCCATGACGAGGAAACGCCGATTCTGGTCCTGCTCGAAGCCATAGATCGAGGCGATGTTGCTGTGCTGCAGACTGGCGAGCGTCGTCGCCTCCCGCTCGAAGCGGGCCGTCCGTTCGGGATCCTCGCTGAACTCCGTGGGCAGCAGTTTGATGGCCACCTCGCGCTTCAGCTTCGTGTCGAGGGCGCGGTAGACCTCACCCATCCCGCCCGTGCCGAGATGCGCGGTGATCTGGTAGTGGCCGAGGGTCTTGCCGATCACGTGGGCTCCTGAAGTCGTTGGAAACGGCGAGCTTAGTGCGCGTCGGGTAGGGGGTCAATGGGCTTCGTCAGGGCCCGCCCGGCGGCGCGGTGCGGAAACTTGGAACGGAACTGTGATCGTCCGAGGGAGTCACAGCATCGGACGCTCGGGCCGCAGTCCTGGCAGTGCGATAGAACGTCATGACTCGGTTGATGATGGTGCGAGGGGAGGTCTTCGCCCAGCCTCGACTCGTGTGCCCAGGCGACGTACGCGCATCCATCTTCGCCCCTTTTCGGTTCCCAACGATTGGATCGCGATGATGAAGTCACTTGTGCGCGCGTTGGCGTGCTTCTTGGTCCTCTGCCTGCCGGCTTGCTCGAGCGACGATCCCGCAGGCCCTGACGTCGCCAGCGACGCCGACATCGAAAGAATCGTCGACGAGGCGGGCTATCTCGCCCCGCTGGACTCCGAAAAGGATGTGATCAGCGACAGCTGGGATGAGGACGAAGGCGATTATCGCTACACCTACGAGACGCACGATGTCGTCGACAATCTCGAAAGCGTCCTGTATCTCGGCCTCAACGATGACCTCATCTGGCCGGGCAGTCTGATCAAAGGCGACTGGGCCCACTTCTTTGTCTACGAGCCCATCTCGCTGCCGAGGGCGCCCATGACGCTCTCGATTTCCCTGGAGACATCGACGACCGGCGAATCCATCGTTCAAGTGATCGCGGATCCGAAGTTGTCCACGGTGAGACAGGGGATCGCCGATCTGCTCAAGTCGGCGATCGTCGAAGGGACCGCCGTTCCCGCGAAGGTCGAGTTCTCGTACGAGCAGGTCTACAACGAGTCCCATATGAGCATGTACCTCGGCGCCGACGTTTCCTATGGCTTGGGGAGCTTGGACACGGCTTTCGATTGGCAGAGCACGACGCGGAAGACGAAGATCGTCGCCAAGTACAAGCAGATCTACTACTCGATCGACATGGATACGCCGGCGAGTCCCGCCGACGTGTTTCCTCACGGTCTCAGCGAGCGGGAATTGAAGAACGCGATGCCGCGGGGTTCCATGCCCCTCTGCGTCGCCGGCGTGAGCTATGGCGTGATGGCCGTCACGACGATCGAGACGGACTTCAAGGAGGAGGAGATGAATTTCGCTCTCGACGCCGCCTACCAGGGTATCGTCGATGTCGAACTCGAGACGGGCTTCACGGCTCGGCAGATGATGCAGAGCAACAATATCCGGATCGTCGTGTACGGCGGCTCCACGCTCGGCCTGCAGGACATCGAGGAAGGATTCAACGGCTTCATGAAGATCGTGGCGGCCAGCACGCAGTTTTCCTCGACTTCACCCGGCGTACCCCTGGTCTACAAGTTCCGCCATCTCTCCGACAACACCCTGGCCCTGGTCACGATGACCTCGCAGTACACGCTCGTGCGGCCGCTGAAGCTCCGTCAGCGCGTGCGGATCACGGCGAACAGCTTCCAGCGCGAGATGTCCGACGACGAGGGGTTGGGAAACGATGTCGACATGGACATCTTCGAGCTCAAAGCCTGGGCCTATCAGCGCAACAGCGAAGAGGGGGAAGCGGTTCCCATCATCGAAGACCGGTCGGTGTACTATTGGGCCGGGGCTCCTGTGACGACACCAAGAGGCTATGTTTGGCAGTGCGGCGAGCCGCATTCGATCGAGGTCGTGTTCGACAACGAGGACTATGACTTCGATAGTGCCCAGATCAGACTCTGGGGGCACGCACGCGATCAGGATACGACCAGCAACGACGAGAATGGATACGGTGATCTCTGGCTCCTTGGCCGCAATTTCTTCGAGAACGGCGGTGTTCATTCCTTTCTCCTCAACACGCCGGATTTTCGATACAAGGTGTATGCGACACTCGAGATGGTGAATTGACGCGAATGGGCGGGGACGTGGCTGGCGTCCCCGTCGCATCGCTCGCGTGGGCAATCCACGATTCGACGTGGATCCGGTCCCGCCCGGACCGGCCACTCGACGCGCAGGCGGCCGAGGAGTAGAGTCCTAGGGTCTTGCAACTCAGCTAGCGCTCCAATCGGATTTTCGCTCGAATCACGATGGGGAGTGTCCGATGCCTGCCCGGCTTTCCCACTACGAGATCCGAAACAAGATCGGCTCCGGCGCCATGGGCGTCGTGTTCCACGCGTGGGACTGCAAGATGCACAGGGATGTCGCCATCAAGGTTCTGCATCCCACGCATGCCGCCGCTCCCCGTGGCCGCGCCAGGTTCATGCGCGAAGCCTGGGCAGAGGCCGCCCTGAATCATCCCAATGTCGCGACCTGCTACGACATCGACCGAGCCACGCTCGACGACCCCGAGCTGGCTGCCTCCATCGGATACGATTCCAGCCTCGGCGGCGAGGTCGACTTCCTCTGCATGGAGTATGTCCCGGGCCAGGATCTGCGCGCTCGCATCCACGCCGGCGTGCTCAAGACGGATGAGATTCTCGACATCGGCATCCAGGTCGCGCGTGGGCTGCAGGCAGCGCACGCTTCGGGCGTCGTCCATCGTGATCTCAAGCCCGGCAACGTGCGCCTGACATCCGACGGTCAGATCAAGATCCTCGACTTCGGCCTGGCACAATTCAACGAGTCGGAAGACGGGGGTCAGCCAGCCGATGCCACCACGCTTCCGACACAGTCGAAGCAGGTGGCGGGAACGCCCGGATACATGTCGCCGGAGCAGGCGAGCGGTGTGGAGATCGACGCGCGCAGCGATCTCTTTTCGCTGGGGGTTCTACTCTATGAGTTGGTGACGGGACATCGACCCTACGAGGGGGCGTCGGTTGTCGACGTTCAGCACGCGATCTGGAGCGGGCCTCCGCCACCCATGACTCGCTATGCAGCGCAGGTTCCCAAGGAGCTGGAGCGGCTCGTCGAGAAGCTTCTTGCGCCCAATGCGGACGATCGCTACCAGACGGCGCGGGGTGTCCTCGCGGATCTCGAGCGGCTCGCTGGCAAACCGACCTGGACGTCGCCGACCGCGGTCCGGATGCCTCGCCCGCGGCGGAGACTTCGTTCCATGGGTTGGATGACCGCCGTGGCGGCCGTGGCAGTCGTGGCGCTCATCGGCACACGCATCTGGGAAGGCTGTGCAGTCGGATCTCCCAAGAATCTGACGATTCAGACCTTCCAGGCTGTTGGAAACGTCGACGATCCCGACTGCGCCACGAGCATCTCCTCCAGCCTGGTCACTGTACTCTCGCAGATCGAGGGGTTGAATGTCGTGACCTTCGGCTCCGTGGCCAGCATGCAGCCGTTCACCATCCAAGAGCTGGCTCGGGCCGTGGACGTCCGCTATGTCCTCGAGGGTCTATTGCGGCAGCAGGGCCACGAGTTGAGCCTGGATGTCCATCTGGTGGAGGGAGAGAGCGGCAGCATCGAATGGTCCAAGCGCTATCGGGTCGACGCAAAGGCCCCGCTCTCTGTCTGCCCACACATCGTGACCGACGTGGCCTTCGCCATCGCGGTCGATCTCACGCCGCGCGATCGCGAGAGACTGGCTCTGGCGCCGACCCGCCCCTTGGAGGCCTACAATCTCTACGCCCTGGGCCGTCAGGAACTCGAAAAAGTCAGCGAGCCGGGTTCGACCGAACGCGCATTGTCCTATCTGCAGGACTCGCTCGAGAAGGATCCGGAGTTCGCGTTGGCTCGCGCGGGGCTGGCGGCGGCGTACCTGGATCGCTTCCGCACGAGCAAGGATCGAGAGGATCTGGAGCGCGCCCGGCGGGAGGCCATGCGCGCCGTCACCGCTGACCCCGAGTTGCTCGACGGCCGGATCGTCTTCGCACGAGTCCTTGCCCAGAGTGGAGATCTGCCGGCCGCCGAGGCGGAGTTCGAGGCCGTCTTGCGCATCAACCCCGACCGGGATGACGCCTTGTTCTGGCTCGCTCTCCTGTACCAGGACGTGGGCCGTTTGGAGGATGCCAAGCGGGCCATGCGGCAGGCGTTGGAGATCCGCCCTGAGTACTGGCGTCACTGGAACAGGATGGGCGATCTGATGCTGGCCGATGGCGACTTCGACGCCGCGCGCCTGGCCTTCGAACGCGCCGTGGAGTTCGTGCCGGCGGGCGTGATCTGGCCCTACGAAAACCTCGCCGTCGTCGAACTTCGACTGGGGAACTACCAACGCGCCGAAGCCATCTACGATCGGCTTCCCGACGAGTTCATGAATCCCACCCTACTGCTGAATCTGGGCATGATGTTCTATTCGCGCGAGCAGTACGAGGAGGCCGCGAAGAACTGGTTGAGGGCAGCGGAGATGGAACCCCAGAACATGATGCACCGCATCAATCTGGGCGATCTCTACTATCTCCGGGAGGATCTCGAGACGGCGAGCAGGTATTACCGCGAGGCCGTCGCCCTTCTCGACGCTGAAATCGAACTCAACCCCGCGGACATGCAGCTGCGCCTCTGGCGAGATCTCTGTCTGAGCAAGTCGGGAGGGTGCGCCGCGGCCATCGAAGACATCGAGTCGATCGAGCAGCCACCGGTGACGGGGGAGGGTGCACTGATCTGCGCCGTCGTCTACGCTGCGTGTCGCGATCGCGAGAAGACACTGGACGCGCTGGCGCGGGCACTGGACGCAGGCTGCACGCGGGCCGATATCCGGATCGAGCCAGCATTCGCGTGGCTGGCCCACGACGAAGAATACCGCCGGCTCAGCGGTGCCGGGTCGGCATCCATCCCGAAAGAGGATGACGACCCGGGGATTTGATCAGCGTCAGGGTTTCTGGATGACGGTCCAGGGGTCCAGCGTGATCGGGCCTTTCGACGTCTTCTGCAACGTCAACTCGTATTGCCAGCCGTAGTCGCCCTCGGGTTTGCTTTCCGGGACGGGAGACCTCAAGTCTTTCGTTCGGGGATTCTTTGGATTTAGAGAATAGGGGCCCGGTGGCTTGAGGCCCGAGATGCGTTCCTTGTGTTTCGCATTTCCAGGGACCGGTGACCCGTCGATGACACCCGAAATCTCGATCTTCTCTCCCGCGTGAAGCGGCGTGGCTGGATTGACAGCCCAGGCGACTGCATGCGGCTTGCCTGGCTTGTCGTGATGAAACCTCAATTCTGGATCGTCGACCGTCAATGTCGGTCGACCGTCTTTGTCTCGCTCGATTGTAATCGTGAGAAGGCGCGGAGCTGGTTGTACTGCCATCTTCAACCCTTCCGATCAGGGGTGCGCGGGCTCATCAGAGCCCCGTGATCGGGAATGGTCCCATGGAGTGCGGCATCAGGAAGGGTGTGGGATCGGCGGAACCAATTCCCAGTCGACGAGCCTAGCACTTCTCGGCGCGCACTCGCCACCGGCTGGCGCGTGGGTTCGAGTGTTTCGTACCGGAAGAGGGCGACACCCGCCCGTGCGGGCCGTAGCAAATCTGTGATCTGGCGTCGTCCGCCCCCAGAGGGCTTTCCCGAGCGGCAGGACTACAGGCCCTTCCGCAGGTAGCGCACCTTGGATCCGACGGCGAGTTCCCGTAGCTCCGCCGCGGAGAGATTCTCGCGCACTTCCAGTTCCATGGCCCGGCCGGAGTAGAGCTTGTCGTTCACGCCCTCGAGGGTCGCATTCAGTTTGAGATAGGAACGCGCGACGGCGCCTTCCACGACGACGACGAAGTGGTCTTCCTCCCAGCTGATCAGCTGGACCTCCTTCATCTTCTTCGTCTTGTTGACGAAGCGATCCACCATGCTGCGGCGGCGGCGGCGAAAGTGGCCGAACACCATCAGCCCAATCAGGATAAAGGGCAGTGCACCCCAGAGATTGCCACCGTTCGAGAGTACCGTGATGAGGAGGCTGCCGAGGATCAGAGTCCAGGCGACGGCGACGATTGCTCCTCGCGTCGAGAGTTCGCCGAGCTTCAAGCCGTCACGTGCCGGCCGCCAACGTTCGAGGAACGGCATGCTCATCGAAGCACCCGAGTCGAGCTGCCGCTTCACCTTTCGCAGGTCATCGATGGTTTCGTCGAGGGTCTGATATCGCTTATCGGGGACCTTCTCCATGCAATGGTCGATGATGCGCTGCAGGGCGTAGGGAAGGCCTTCACGCATCGTCGCGATGGGGACCGATTTGTCGAAGGCGATGGCGTGCATCGTGTCGAGCGCGCTGTCGCCATGAAAGGGAAGCTGACCGGTCGCCATCTCGTACAGCACGATGCCGAAGGAGAAGATGTCCGAACGCTGATCGGCGGGCAGCCCGCGCGCTTGCTCCGGGCTCATATAGGCGACCGTTCCCATGACCATGCCAGCCTGCGTCATGGCCATCGTCTTCTGATCGGCCATGATCGTGTCGTCTTCGTCCCCGCCTCCGTGGTCGACGAGTTTTGCCAGGCCGAAGTCGAGCACTTTCGGATGGCCGTCACGCGTGACCATGATGTTGTCCGACTTGATGTCGCGATGGACGATGCCAGCCCGGTGGGCGCTCGCCAGCGCATCACCGACCTGGATACCGATCTCCACGGCGGCGCCGATGTCGAGTTCATCGCGCTGGATGAGTTGGCGCACCGTCGAACCGTCGACGAATTCCATGGCGATGAAGGTATCTTCGCCGTCTTCGCCGATCTCGTAGATGGGCGCGATCGCGGGATGATTCACGGCCGACGCCGACTTGGCCTCCTGGACGAATCGCGTACGGCGCCCCGGATCCCGGGTGAGTTCTGCGGGCAGGACCTTGATGGCGACGTCTCGGTCGAGCCTCGTGTCGCGGGCGCGATAGACCGTGCCCATACCGCCCGAGCCGATCTTCTCGACGATTTGGTACTGTGCGAGGGTCTTGCCGTTCATGAATCTGGCGCGTTCCGGCCTGGCGATTGGTGAATTTGCGGCGAGTCGGATGATAGTCCACGCGGCGACAGGGCAGGTCAACCGCCGCGCTCGTCGACGGATATCCTGCGCTGGCGGCTTCGACGCCGCGACCGCAATAATATACCTCTAGGGTACGACTTTCAGGTTTCATTTCACGGCCAGATCTCCTATCCTCTCGTGGTCTCCCCCCCGCCTCGGGCTCGTCGTCGAACCGCCTGGGGCTCCTAGGACGGTTTCCGATGAATGCTCTCCTTCGAAGCGGCCGTTTCGTCTTTCTCCTCGTCCTGTCTTCGATCCTCGCCGCGAGCGCCGACGCGACCGTGCATCTGATGCAGATCAAGCGCGTGATCGGCGGTGTCCACGGGGACACGACAGCGCAGGCAATCATGTTGCGGATGCGCTCCGCCTTCCAAGACCAAACGCAGTCGGCCCGCCTGGTCGCATGGGATGCAGCCGGTGCCAATGCGGTCGTACTCGCGGCACCCGTATCCGCCGTCGCCAACTCGGCGCTGGGTGACCGTGTGCTCTATTGCACTCCATCGTTCGAATCTCTGACCACCCCGGCCGCCGTGCCGGACTTCACGATGGTTCCAATCCCGGATTCCTATCTGGTGGCGGGCAGTCTTACGTTCGAGACCACCCTCGGTGCCGTCTACTGGCGCGTGAGTTGGGGTGGGGCGGGCTACACGGGTTCGCACAGCGGTGAAATCTTCAACGACGCGGATGGAAATTTCGGGCCGGCCTACGCGGGCCCATTGCCGTCCGGCTCGACCGTCGCGCTGAATTTCTCTGGGGGCGCGACCGCGTCGAGTGTGTCGAATGCGACCGATTACAGTCTCACGGCAGAGCAGCCCGATTTTACCAACAACGCGGGGCTGACCTACGTCCTCGACGCCACAGCGACGGCGGCTCCGGGCGCTCCGCGCCTTGCCGCCGCGAGTGTGCTGCACCCTGTCTATCCGAATCCATTCAATCCGCGCACGAACATCTCCCTTGATCTCTCGCGCAGCGGGTCGGTGGATCTCGCCGTGTACACGTTGAGCGGGCGGCGCGTGCGGGAGCTCTTTCGAGGTTATCAACCCGCCGGTCACTTGCAGATGACCTGGAACGGGGTCGATGATCTCGGGCGCGGCGTGGCGTCGGGTGTCTATCTGCTGCGCCTGGAAGCCGTGGACGAAGTGCGAACCAGAAAATTGGTCGTGAGCAAGTAGTCGACACAGAGGGGAGCGGCACGGTCTAAGACCTGGTTGACCAGCTGCTCCCCGTCGTCGCCTTCTCTGAACTGTTTTGCGCCGCTCACGGCTTTCCCATAGCTTTGCGCAATGAATCCACAGGACCAGAAGTACATTCACGGCACGGCGCCCGAGGAACAGAAGCGCCTGTCCAAACTCAACCAGATCCTCAACGAGCGCTCGCTGCGTGGCCTGGACATCCGGCTGGGGGAGCGGGTGCTCGACCTCGGTTGTGGGCTGAGCCAGCTCACCCGGGGCATGGCGCGCAGGGCCGGTTCCGACGGCGTGGTCATCGGTATCGAAGCGAGCGCCGAGCAGATCGACGAGGCGAAGCGTCAGGCGGCCCAGGCCGGCGAGGAGGATCTGATCGAGATTCGTCAGGGCCTCGCCACGGATCTTCCATTACGCGACCAGGAGTGGGGAAGCTTCGATGTTGCCCATGCGCGCTTCCTGCTCGAGCATGTTGCCGATCCCAGGGCCGCGGTGCGCCAGATGTTTCGCGCTGTCCGGCCGGGCGGCAGGATCGTCCTCGAGGACGACGACCACGATGTCTTGCGGCTCTGGCCCACAGTCGTGGGGTTTGATGCGCTCTGGCAAGGGTATGTCGACTCGTACAGTGCCCTCGGATTCGACCCCTACATTGGACGGCGACTGGTTGGCCTTCTCGTCGATGCCGGCGCGAGCGCGACACGCAATGATTGGAAGTTCTTTGGCGGCTGCAACGGCGCCTACATGATGTTCGAAGAGCTGGTCGAGAATTTCGTAGGCATCGTCCACGGCGCGCGGGACACCATCCTATCCGCGACATCGGTCGACGAAGAATCGCTCGAGCGAACCCTCGACGCCTTCCGCGCGTGGAGCAAACTGCCCGGTGCCTCGATGTGGTACGGGACATTCTGGGCCGAGGGCGTCAAGGGCGAACGGGGCGCGACGCCCCTCGAACGGCCGATGATGGCTGACACCGCGCGTGCACCAGCGCGCACGCTGGACAAGCTTACGGCGACCCGCTTCCTGGCCGATTCGGCCCGCGATCTGAACAGCAGCCTCCAGCTCGACGACGTGTATCAGAGGATCGCCGAGCGCGTGCACGATTTGGTCGACTGCCATTTGTTCTGCGTGCTTCTCTGGAGCGAACAGGCACAGCTTTTGGAGTTCAATTATTCGACTTGTTTCGGCGTCCACCTGCCGCAAGAAGGCGGATTCCGACTCGGGCAGGGCCTCTGTGGGACGGCGGCTCTTCAGCGCGCTCCGATTCGCGTGGACAATGTCTTGAAAGACGACCGCTACGTGCGCCATCGTCATCCCGAGGTCGAAATCCGCTCCGAGCTGGTCGTTCCCCTCATCGTCGGCGAACGCGTCATCGGGGTGGTCGACCTGGAGAGCACCGAATTCGGCGCCTTCTCGGCGGAAACCGAGGAGCTGATGCTGGCTCTCTCTCGCCACATCGCCATCGCAGTCGACAACGCCCAGCTGTATGAAAAGGTCCTGGCTGACGACCAGCGGAAGGAGAGCGAGCTGGCGACCGCACGCGCGATCCAGCGGGAACTCCTGCCGGCGCGACCGCCGCAGATTCCTGGCGTCGACATCGGCCTGATCTATGCGCCGGCGCGGGCTCTGGCAGGCGACTTCTACGACTTGCTGCCGCTGGAAGATGGGCGGCTGGCATTCGCCGTCGGCGACGTGGCTGGAAAGTCGACGCCGGCGGCTCTCTACGGCTCATTTGCCGTGGGCATCTTGCGCGGACAGGCCCTCCGACAGATCCACGAGCCGGAGCGCATGCTCGAGCGGATGAACGAGGACCTCTGCCGCGTCGACATCGATCAGCGCTTCGTGGCCATGGTCTACGGTGTCCTGGAACCACGCTCGAAGCGACTGTCCCTGAGCAATGCCGGGTTCCCCTTCCCCTATCTCGTGCGCGGCAAGAAGTTGAGTTCTCTGCACCTGCCTGGGTTTCCCCTCGGGCTCTTTCCCGGGACGACTTATACCTCGGCGACGGAGACGTTGCAAAGTGGCGACACCATCGTCTTTTGCTCCGATGGTTTCATGGACTGCGAGAACGGGAGCGGCGAGGCCTTTGGGGAGGCACGCCTGATTCGATTCATCGAAAGTTGCGCGGAACTCTCCGCCCAGGAAATCGCAGCTGCCTTGACACGAGTTACGGACGAGTTTTCCGGATCGGAGTTCGATCATACGGATGACCGGACGGCCGTGATCCTGCGAATCGAATAGCACTTCGAAAGGGAAGGGATCATGAATCCCGAACATATCGAACAGGTCGGCGACTTCCTGGCCATCCGCTGGGAAGACGGCAGCGAGAGCATCATCGGCCTGGAGCCCCTGCGTCGCTCCTGCCGCTGCGCGCGCTGTGCCGGCGAGCCCGATCTCATGGGTAACCTGCGCATCGGCGCGCCGCCGGTCTTCGGCGCGAAGAGTTTTCTACTGCGTCAGTGGGCACAGGTCGGCAACTATGCGATCAGTTTGGCGTGGGGCGACGGCCACGACACGGGCATCTATACGTTCAAGTACTTGCGAGAACTCGGCGAGGCGGGCTGAACCGCGGCGTTTCGGCCGGCAGAAATGCCAACAAGAAAACGGGGCCGCGCGATCGCGCGGCCCCGTCATGTCACTGCCGGCAGCTGGGCTACTCCGAGTAAAGCGCTCGCAGCGTGCTCCAACTCATGTTGAGGACGGGAACGGTGCCGGGGCAGGTGTAGGAGGATCCCACATTGGCGCAGGTCGCCGGATTGACGCCCTGCATGTGAAAGGTGTAGTCGAAGTTACCGAAGTCACAGGCCGGGTCGGGTCCGCCATTGTTGGTGAATTCCCAGCTGAATGCGTACGAGCCACTGCCGCATGCCGCGGCCGTGGGGCTGTAGATCCGATAGGGATTCCCGTCGCCGTTGTCCGATGCGAAGAGATGCAACTGCTGGCCCGGGTGACTGCCGGTCCAGCCCGTCGGCAACGTCCATTGGATGGTCTCCCATTCCGCTGGGATGTTCGGGTTGTCGAGCGTCCAGAAGAAGACGGCGCTATCCTCGGTGTTGGCGTTGATCACGGTAAAGCGGTACTCGTAGTCGCCGCCGCCGAGATCATTGAGGATACATTCGACTTGAACGTCGACGCAGTTGACTTGTGCCATGGCCGGCAGGGCCATGAGGAGGATTCCAGCTGCGATAACTAGACGCGCCATGCGATGTCCTTGGGCGAAGGGTGCTGAACTCCATCGAGATGCGGGGCGCTGCTCGACGCGGTAGCAGAACGGCGCGAAGCCATGGTCTGCTTTTTCTGACCCTCGAACAGTAGCAAATCAGGGGATTCCCTGGGAAGCAGAATTCGCCAGGAATCTGGTAAATTCTGTGGGTGCAGCCCGAAATGCCCATAGACAGTCATTTTGGGAGTAGTTGGGATTCTTCCCAACGGCCGCGGGCGTGGAACCCAAGCGGGCCCAGGGGCCCGGCGAGCCCTGGGCGAACCGCGGCGGCCTCCTGTGAAGGTCCGCGCCGGGCGCGGCCGACGGGTTCCTCTCAGCTCTCGAACAGCGCCTCGATTGCGCCCCAGGAGTTCGTCTCGTTCGGCGACGTGATGTCACCGGAGAACGTGCAGTCCTGGTTGATTTCCTGAATGTTCGTGCGGCCGTCTGCTGCGGCGGTCAACTCACACGAATCGAAGGGGCCTGACGTGAATACCAGACGCGCTTTCCTCGTTGTGCTGCTTGCGGCGCTCGTCGGCTTCTCGATCTTCGCCTATCTGCTCTCCCGCGTGAGCCAAATCGAAGAGGCGAGCGCAACGCGCGCACAGGCCCGGATCGACTCAGTGCGTGCTCTATACGCGGATCCGACACCGATCATGGCGTTCGATGAGACGCGGCCTGCTCCCCCCGACACGCGCGTGGCCAAGATCGAGACGCTTCATGTCCTGCTCTATCGAGGGCCCTTGGAGGGTCTCCTACAGGTCGACGTGCCGATCTGGTTCATCCGCCTCAAGGCGCCTGCGGCGCAGTACATGCTGCGCAATACGGACGTCGATCTCGCAGAACTCGGCCTCACGGCGGACGTTCTGCGAAGCTATGGACCCGCAATCGTCGCGGACGAGGAGCGCCCCAACGGAGACCGGCTCTTCATGTGGACCGACGCGCCGTAGGCCGACAAAGAAATCGGCGCCGATTCCAGGTCGGGCTTCGAGTGTTACGAGCCCTACTGACCGTAACGGCTCTTGAAGTCCTCCTGAGCCTTTTTCCGGCGCGCCGCTTCCTCGGGCGGCAGCTGGCCTGTGTACCACGCGTGCTCGGGCCTCGCGAGCAGTGCGTCGATCTCGCCTTGCAACACCTTTGCGGCCGCGACCTTTGCGGTGTCTTCGGAGTGCATGTTGCTCTTGGCAATCTCCTGCAGCTCGGGGATGAACTTGGTGTACCAGTGCTTGGCCACCTCGTACATGCCATGCCAGTGCGTGTAGTCCGGCGCCATCATCGAGACGCCATGGCGGGCGCGACGGCCTTCGTGATGCCAGATTTCCCACCAGGTCCATTCGACCTGATCGTCGAACTCCGTCGCCGAGATAAGATCGTTGTCATAGAGGACCTTCATCATCCTGCCGCCGGGCTCTCCGAACTTCGAGTTGTAGAGCTCGATGACTCCATCGTACTGCTCGTAGAAGTTGCTGACATAGTTCGCGGTGTGGCAGACGGTGCACACGTCGACCATGTTTTGGCGCCGCTCTTCCCAGCCGACCTTGGCCATCTTCTCGAGCCCGAGCTTTGCATCGGAGATCTCGGGCCGTATCGAGACGGCCGGACGGTTGTTCCAGCTGATGCGTAGGCCGACGTCGTGCGTCACGGGAACGAGATCGCCGCCGTTGGTCCGTACGGCCGACATGTGGCAGGTCGCGCAGGTGGGGGCGGCGGTATAATCCTCGCCGAGCACCCACTTCGCGCTGTCCATGTTCAGGTCGTCCTCGTGAGCACGGTAGGCGATGCCGTGCTTGGACTCCTCGTAGATCTCCATCTGAGGATGGTCGGGGCCGAGATGGCACTTGCCGCAGTTCTCCGGCCGGCGAGCCTGTTCGGCGGAGAATGCATGGCGTTGATGGCAGGCGGTGCAGGAGCCGATGCTGCCGTCGGGATTCAGCCGGCCCATGCCGCTGTTCGGCCAGCTGGCGGGGCTGAGCGAGCCATCGTCGTTCACCTCGACGACACTGCCATGGCACTGCGCGCAGCCACTGACCGTCAGAGCGGAGCCGCCATAGAAGTTCCAGTCGCCTTCGACGATGTCGGCCAGGAAGTTGTCGAGTGAACCGAGAATCTGCCCGGCCTTCGCGTGATGGCTCTCGTCAAATTCCTTCACCTCTCTGGCATGGCAGCGGGAGCAGTCCTTCGGAGAGACGATGATGGCGATGTCATAGCCATTGTGCTCGAAGGCGTCGGCGTCGCCCTTCGCGGCGGCGTGGCACTCGTAGCAGCCGACGTTGCCGCGGAAGTGCTTCGACGTTCCCCACTCCTGATAGATGCCGCGAGACTCCTCGGCATGGCATTCCATGCACTCGAGGGAGGCTTCGGACATCGTCGAGGGAATTGTCGTATCGCCGAGCGCCGTGAGCGCCGTGAGCGCCAAGGTTGCAGCAAGGGTCAGAACGAGGCTGGCCCGGGCGGAGAGGAGGCGAATCATGGTCGATCATCCCTTTCTTCACAGAACACAGTTTCGAATGGCTTGTTCGAGGGCGCCGGCAATGATCATCGGAACCCAATTCGATCGATGGCGGGAGCAGTGTAGTCACAAACGTGAACAGGCTCAATCACACCTTTGGACGCGTCCGATGGAGCTTCAGCTCCGCCGCGGACAGGCGGGCAGGTCTTCTGCCGTAAGCCCAAGCGCCCCAAGCTCGGCAGTGCAATCGGCGGGATCACAACAGGTGTGGCACACGCGCTTGAACGAGTGAAATCCCGTGAGCTCGATTTCTGGGCTGAGGAAACCTTCCTTCACGGGTTCCTGGCGCAGAAGATCCGTGCTCAGATACTTCTTGTTGTCATCGGGGAAGACGGTGACGACGGTCTGGCTGCTGCCGCGTTCGTTCTGGATCTTGAGCGCGCCGAGGAAGTTCGCTCCCGAGGAGATGCCGACCGCGATTCCCAACTCAGCGGCGAGTTTCTGAGCCATCAAGATGGAATCGCCGTCGTCGATGCCGACGATGGAGTCCAGCTCGGCCAGATCGCAGATGGCCGGGATGAATTCGTCGGAGATCCCCTGGATGCGGTGCTTGCCGACCTTGCGTCCCGTCGAGAGCGTCGGCGAGTTTTGGGGCTCCAGGGGATGGATCGCCACGTCGGATCGTTCCCGCCGCAGGTAGCGCCCGGTGCCCATGATCGTTCCGCCGGTGCCGACCCCAGCGACGAAGGCGTCGGGTTGCAGGCCACGAAACGCCAGCTGCCACCAGATCTCCGGTCCCGTCGTCTGCTCGTGGGCGCCCACGTTGTCCCGATTGGAGAATTGCCGCGGCAGAAACGCTCCCTCCGTGCGAGCGGCCGTGTCCTCGGCCATCTCGATGCTGCCCAGGAAGCCGCCGTCTTCCTCGCTGACCGAGACGACCTTGGCGCCGAGGCTCAGGATGAGGTTGCGCCGCTCGGAACTCATCCAATCCGGCATGAAGATGGTGACGGGGTGGCCGAGTCCTCGCCCGATGGCGGCGATGGAGATGCCAGTGTTGCCGCTGGTGGCTTCGAAGATCGGTGCCCCGGGCCGAAGCTCGCCGCTCTCGTAAGCGCGTATCAGAATATGCAGGGCCATGCGGTCCTTGATGCTGCCAGTCATGTTCAGATTCTCGGCCTTCGCGTAGAGGACGCGCTCTTCGCCCCGAAAGCGGAACTCGACGCCGAGAAGGGGTGTGTTGCCGACGAGGCTCTTGAGACCGCGAAGCCTGTGATCAATCGTGGCTTGGAGCATCTTGCTTCCGCGCGAAGGAGGACGATCGCCTGTACATCTTATGCGACCACGCCGCCCGCGGGGCCATTCTCAAGTTGTGATCTCGGAGCGCTAGCGCCCTACCAGCCCTTGATGACCCGCTCGCGCAACGCATCGATGACGAAAAGCAGGACCGCCGTCCCGCCGGCGAGCGTAGCCCAGGCTGTGCCCGCGAAGCGCGCGAATTGGCGGGACATCGAGACCTCGACTCCCGATCCGTACATGTTGCGGGCGATTGGCAAGGCATAGGCGACCAAGGCGATGCAGCCGAGCAGCGTCACGGCGCGCGCGAGCGGTCCTCCGTGTTTGCCCTGTTGCGCGACGCGGGTGATGAACAGCGCGGCGCCTGCAGCGAGGAAGCCGCCGGTGATGACCAGCGGCTCCCCGTGGATCATGAGCGCGAACCAGAGAGTGCTTCCCAGGATTCCCAGGAAGAAGAGCATCCAGAGGACGACGACGAACTGACGATAGGTTTCCATGTTTCGCCGACGCCTTCAGTGCGTCAGAACTTCCAATTGACGATGGGGAAGATCGGCAGCTTCTCCTTGGACTTGATGATGTTCAGGAGACCGATCTGGAGCCCGTCGAGATTCTCGGCAAAATTGATGAATCCCAGCTGGAATCCGCTGACGTCCCCTCCATGATTGATGAATCCCCACTGAAAGAGTTCGCCGGATCCCGCCTCGTTGTAGAAGCCGGTCTGCAATCCCGAAAACGATCCCTTCGTCATGGACACGAGTCCATCTTGCCAGCCGACGAAGTTGCCTTCGGTATAGCCGACGAGCCCATGTTGGAACCCCTTCTGATTCCCGATCGTGCGGTTCACGAGACCGAGATCGAGGCCTTTCATGTCTTGATTCGAGCCGTAGATGAGGTTGATGCGCAAACCCTTGACCGAGTCGGTCTCGGGGAAGATCTGCAGCGGCGTGACGAGTGAGAGATTGATCGGGCGATCGCCGGCCGCGGCGGGAGCGACGGCGAAAGCCAAGAAAAGAATGGCGACAATCCAAGCGATCGAACGAGCCATGGGCGTTCTCCTTGCAGTCAGAAATGTACGATGTCGGGGCGAAAACTATATCCCACCGCCCTGTTCAGCGATACAGGGACTTGATACGGCCAAAACTCGACTGACTCGTGCTGACCGGAGGCAGATCGACGGACTTCGCGCCCACGACCCAGCTCATGTGGTCGCCGAGCGTAGTAATCGACGGCGTGATTCACGGCGAGCTCATGCCGGGCGGCGGCTCGACCGGCGGCTCAACGCGGCGGCGAACATGAAGATCAGCGCGCCTCCCAGCCAGTAGCGTGCGCCCCCCGCACGGCGAGAGCGCAGGGGGATCTCGGCGCTGCCGTCTCCGAGGAGGACGAACGCCCCCCAGTAGAACGGATGGCTGAAAACGGGATCCTCGAGCGAGCGGCGCTGGGCGTTCGCGAGGGCGAGGCTCTTGTTCTGCCCCACCGCCAGATTCTGGTAGAAGCTGCGCATCAAGAAGGGTGTGCTCAAGTCGTCGATGCGCCAGAGGGTCGCCAATACCGACCGCGCGCCCGAACCAAAGAGCGCCTGGGCGAATCCCTGCAGCCCCTGACCTCCCGCGGTCTCGCAGGCAGAGAGCGTCACTAGTTCGGAGCTGAAGTCCAGATGATAGACATCCGTGGCGTCGAGCCAGTCGCCCTCATTGTCGGGGCCGTCGAGATAGATTCCTGACGCCCAGGGCCGGCGTTCGTCGAAGTAACCGTGGGTGATGAAGTGGAGGATCTTGCTCCGTCCGAGGAGTTGCGCAGACGCGAGTCGCTCCAGCGCCGATCCACCGACTCTGGGTGTGAGGAGGCGCGCGGATTTGAAGTGAGTCTGGATGCCGTCGGCCTCGGCCTTCGCGTAGGGGAGGGGCGAGCGCGTCTCCGCCTCGCCCTCCTGGCCCGATTCGCTCACCCAGATGGCGAAGTCCTCGCCGTCCGGGATCGCGGTCAGGCGCGCGGCGTTCCGCCGGTCAACCCAGACGCTGACCGATGGGGAAACGGTGATGGCGTGGGATTCGACGAGATAATGCGCGTCACGGCTGAGCGCCGCGAATGGAATCGTGTGGAGGATCCCATCGGGAATGACGATCAAGCGCTCGTAACGCGCGACGCGCTCGACGGCGCTGCCGAAGAGTTGGGCAGCCAAGTCTTCGCCCACCAACGCGATCGCTCGAGAGTCCTGTCCCGGCGCCGCGGGGGTGGTCAGGAGCCGAAGGAATAGATCGATCTGCGGGCGCAGCGTGCGCTCGGCAGGCAGCGATACGACGGCCAGTCCACTGCGATCGCCGAAGAAAAGCAATATTGGATTCTGCGCGTGGCCCACATAGTAGTCGAGTATCGCCTCGTCGGGACCCAGCTCGGATTGAATTTCGCTCCAGCTAGCCACGCTGCGTTCGTTCGCGCGTGCAAATCGTGTGTCGGCCGAGAGTACGGAAGCGCGCAGGCGGTGGAATTCGGCCTCGGCCTCCGCCGCGGCAAGTCGTAGTGAGTCCGAAGGCGTCGACTCGAGTTCCGCGCGTACACGATCCAACGCGAGTTTGCTTGCGCGTTCGTCGTCGAGAAGTTGTCCGCCGACCTGCGGCCGCACGGATTCGCTGGCCCCACGCAGCCGATCCAGGATGCTCCGCGCCTTCAGCTTCTGCAGGAAGTCGAAGGCCTCGGCGAGCTCTGGGGCGTCAGTTGACAGCTCCGGGAGAGCGAAGGCACGCGTGAAGTTCTCCAAAGCGTTGGAACCGGGGATGTAGAACTCCATGGTGGCGAGTTCGTTTTCGGTCCAGCGCCGCGATCCGAAGCGATCGAGAGCCACCGAGAAATCCTGCATCGCGCGCCGGCTTTCCGCCCTCGCTTCTTCCAGCCTCTGGGAGCCGAGGAGGCTTGTGGTCCTGAGATTTCGCGCGGTGGCGCGCAGGTCTGGACTATCGCGCTCCACCGCCTTCTGCTCGAGCCAGTCTGCCGCGGCGATCGCTTCTTCGTGGCGGCCCAATGCTTCGAGACTCGCCGCCTTCAAAATCCAGCTGGGCAAGACTCTGGGAGAACCCAGTCGCGTCGCCAGCCCGATGGACGAGTCGGCGGCGGCGAGACAGGCGGCGTTATTGTGGAGTCGACGATGCATTCTGGCGACTTCGAGTTGGATCGCGCCGATCAGATTGAGATCCGACTGCGACATGGCGATTTCTGCGGCGCGCGCGAGGAGTGGGGCGGCCTCCTCCGCTCTATCCAGACCGATGAGTCCGCTGGCGTAGTTGTGCGCCGCGTAGGCCTCGCCGCCCAGGTCACCGTTCTGCCGGGCAAGAGAGATGGCTTCTTCAAAGAATAGGCGCGCCTGCTCCACATGTCCGAGGCGGATGCTGACCAGGCCGAGATTTCCGAGACGTGAGACGACGCCTCGCGTATCCCCAATCTCTCGCGCAAGATCCAGGCTGACTTGATAGAGGCGCTGGCTTTCCTCCAAGTCGGTGGTGCGAAAGCGAAGGCCCGCCATGTTGTTATACAGGTAGCTCTGAAGACTCGTGTTCCCCGATGCGATTGCAAGCTCGAGGGCTTGGCGGTAGACGCGAATCGCTTCGTCGCTGCGATCGGTCGCGGTATAGATCACGCCGAGATTGTTGAGCGCGAGACCCTCGCCGCGCTGGATCCTTCCGATTACGAAAAGATCCAAGGCCTCCAACATCGCGCGCTCGGCGAGCCCGACCGATCCGACCAGCCACGAATCCCAACCGATACTGAGCCGATTCCAAGCGAGCCCAACTTTGTCGTCCAGCTCGACGTGCGCGGGATACGCGGCTTCTTCGTCGGCGAGTGCCAACGCGGCACCACCGCTGCTGCTGTACTCGGAGGCGCGGAAGGTGAGCGCATTGGCCCAACTCATTCGATCGCCGATGGCGGCCGCCGTGCTGATCGCGCGGCTCCAATATCGCAGCGAGGCTGCTCGATCGAAGCCGTAGGCCGTCAGAAAACCGAGTCTGAACGCCGTCTGTGATTCGATGTAGCGCTGCCCCGCCTCGGTGGCGCGCTCGAGGATCGCGTCGAGCATCCGCACCCCCTCGCGGCGATTCACAAGCGACGCGTAGGCGGTGGCGTACCCGCTCTCCGCGCTGAGAGCAAGGAAGCCGCCCAGATAGGGGGAGAATCGAAGTTCGCTCTGCGTGCCCACCCAGGCAGCGAGCGACTCCGCCTGAGTCATGCTGAGCGAAGCATCCGCCTGCCGAGTGGCCTCGACGCGTTGGCAGCCGATGTAAAGCCGGTCGAGTAGATCTCCGCCGCCAGCCTCGAGTTCGAGGAGCGTGCTATCGGCCTGAGCGAAGCGCCGCCAGGTTCGGTGTTCCATGATCTCGACCGCGAGTCTGGCTCTTTCGTCGATGGGAGACGCGGAGAGGCGCGCGAGTCCAGCGGGCCCCTCGGTGGCGTAAAGCAGCTCGGCAAAATGGAGAGCGAGTGCGGCGGAACTGGGATGCGCGCGCTGATTCTGCAATGCAAGTTCGCGCGCACGAACGCCGTCTCCCGACTGCCAGGCTCGCAGACTCTCCTCGAATGATGCCTCCGTTGACTCGGAGGCATACGGCGCGACGGCGTGCAAGAGCACGAGTGCGAGGACCGTGATTCGAACTCTGTATCGCATGATTCGAAGGAGCGCCTTCGGTCCGCGGGAGGCCGAGAGCATACTCCTTCGAACGCGAGCGGGAAACGCCAACGGGGGAGACTGGTGGGCCCTCCCCCGAAAGCGTCTGCTCTACCTCACTTCACCAGTGTCAGTTTCTTCGTCGCATGGGCCGATCTGGATTCCAGCCGGGCAAAATAGACGCCCGAGGACACCTGGCGCCCGGCGTCGTCGCGGCCGTTCCAGATCCGGCTGTGGTGACCGGCGGGGATGGCCTCCCCAGCGACGAGCGTGCGGACCAGGCGCCCAGTCGCGTCGTAGACGCTCAGCCGGACACGTTCGCGCAGGGGCAGATCGAAGCCGATCTCGGTGCTGGGATTGAAGGGATTGGGGACGTTTCCGCGAAGGGCGAACTTCGTCGGTATGGGGCTCGGGGCATCGATCGTGTTGAGGTCGTAGCCACGGAGCGTGAACGTCCCGGGATTGGGGAGGCTGTAGGCGCCAGCTTTCCACACTCCCACGCAATAGACGCCGGGCTCGAGAATGTCGAAGGAGATGAACTCGCTCACTCCCTCGGGATTCCCCCATGCGATTCCGCCGGGCAGCGTCATCGACTTCGATAGATACGGATTGTCGTTCTCGTGGATGCTGATGCCCCAGTCGATGTCGTCGCCTGGCCCTTGAATGACTTCGAATCCCCAGTGACCAATGCTCATCTGCATGTCGAAGAGATAGAGGATTTCGTTCTCGCCGAGCGGATAGGGGCCGAAGTCGCCGACGGGATCCGTCCCCAGCGGTGTCCCCGCGACGGCCTGGGCGCTGTAGTTGCCGCCCAGCGCTCCTCCGTTGACGACACCGACATCGAAGCCGCGCGGCGCGGTGTGCGCGGTGTTCACGATGACGAAGTCGGAGAGCCCGGGGCCCCAGGAAGATCTGGCGAGCGTCGCGTCGAAGCCCGATAGCGGCCCCGTCGACGCCTCGTGCAGACGGAGATCCACGTTCAAGCCCGCCTGCGGCACGACGGCGATGGCCTGGCTGGTGCTGCCGAGGTCGTCCATGAAGAGGCCGTCGCAGTTGTAGTAGGCCGTCGACCCCCCGATGAGATGCTCCCAACCCGAAGTGATGTTGTTCGGAATCGCGCGCGTCGCGAGTTGCCGTTGGGACATGTCGACGGGGCTCCACACCCACTGCTGGCCGTAGCTGTTGTTGTCTTCATCCGATTCCAGGACGACATCCGGGTCGTCGAGAACCATCGAGAGCGTGTGGCGGCCGCCAGCGACGACCCGAGGCCCCCAGTTGTTGTTCCGGTCCGTCGACATGCCACCCATGCCGCTGGAGTTGATGATCCATGTGATTCTCCCGTCGACGAGGAGGTTCATGGCGAACGCACCCGCGTTGCTCGTGCTGTCGTTGAGCAAGGCGAAGTTGAAGTAGGTGGAGTTCACGTTGCCATTCAGCGACGTCGGCAGCGGAACGCTGAACTGGTTGGCGCTGGGCGAGGGCAGCGGGACCAACGCCCCTGCCCAGCCGCCGGGCGTGGTATCGGTGAGATCTGGCAGGCGGATCTGTACGTCCAGGCGGATACTGCTCGCCGGATCGGCGGCGAAGGGCTCGCGGAAGACCACGACGGCATAGGAGGTCGCGATATTGGCGATGGGTTCGAGCTGCGCGTAGCCCTTGTCATCGGAGCTCGCCATGAACACCGTATCGTCCAGCGTGCCCGTGCTGAAGCTGTAGTAGTAGAAGCGTAGACCAAAATCCGTCCCTGTCTGTGCGCGCGCTCGGATGGTGAGGCCGCCCGTCTGCCCGGGTGCCACAATGATGTGTCGCATCGCCAGCATGTCGTTCTTGGCGAAATCGATCAATTCGCTCGGCCCGATGCTCATGGGCGTGCTCTCGACCCAGTCGATCATGTAATCGCCGAAGCCGCCGCTGCCGTTGACGACGGAGATGTCCTCGTCGCCGACAGGATCCTGATTGCGATTGACGATGACGGCGTCGAGGAGGCCGCCGCCGCGCGCGGACTCGTGGAGTGGCGTGTCGAATCCGGTCGTGCCGGCGTTGTAAGTGTGGAGTCGAACGTCATAGTCGTCGATTCGATCCATGGGAAACGCAAGCACCGCGTGCCACTCGCTGACGGCTGGGATTCGATAACCGTCGCAGTTGTCGTAGAGCGTGACGCCACCCGGGACGGTGCTCCAGCCGCCGGTCTTGTCGGGCGGCGCGCTGGAGCTGAGCGGGAGCGTCTTTCCCGCAAGGCTGGTCGGTGTCCACGACCACTGGCCCCCGCGTGCGTTGTTGGTCTCGCTCGGTTCCGCGAGAACATCGTTGGCGTCGAGCAGGCCGGTCAGCGTGTGCCGGCCGCCCTTGACCGTGATCGGTCCTAGATTGTTGGAGTAGGTGGCCACGCCGTTGAGCAGAATCCCCACGGGAACCATGCTCGGAGCGCCTCCGTCGATGGAGACACCGAGGTCGAAGCCGCTCGCCGTCGGGACGTCGCCGTCGTTGTAGTAGGCAATGTTCCAGTAGGTGTCGCCGCCGCCCGGCAGCGTGGCGTCGACATGCGTACTCGCCGGTGTCGCGTTGTTCAGGGACTTGGGCACCACGGGACCGTCCCAGCCACCCGAGAGAACGAAGCCGAGATCCGCGGGATCGGGCTGATCGACGATGTACGGTCCGTAGGTCGCGTAGCTGGGACTCCAATTCCCGTCGCGGTCCACAGTTCGGATGTTGAAGTAATAGGTCCCAGGCAGAGTCTGCGGCGCGACGTAGAAGTTTTGCACTCCGACGTCCATGACCGTGTCCGGCATGTTCGGGGTCGTGCAGCTGTAGCAGAAGCTGAAGCCAGCCACTCCTGAAATGTCGTCCACCGGAATGTCCCAGAAGAATGTCGGCGTCTGATCACCCTCGGGGACGTTGACCGGGTGGGAAGTCGAGTAGAGTCCGGTCGGGACCGGCGGCGGCGTGTTGTCCAGGTCGTAGCCGTTGTTCTTCGCCGTTGCCCACAGCTGTGAGGTCACGCCGTTGTAGCGGGCGAGGAATGCCTGCATGAATTCCATGGGATCATTCGGATCATCCGTCGCAGCGACCTCGAAGATCTCATCCGTACCCATGGCGAGCTCGTCCATGATTCCCGCCGAATAAGCGTCGTCCTCGTTGCTCGTGTCCATGATGTCCTGCAGTGCGGCCGCAAAGAATCCTTCGGTCCAATTGGGCAGGTGAAACACATCGTCTTCCTGGCAGGTGAGGAGCGTCTCGAACGAGTACCAGTAGTTGGCGATCAGGCCATAGTCGGCCAGGAAGGTCTGCGGCAGGAAATTTCCCATCCAGTCGGAAAAGCCCTCCTGCCAGGCAATCGTTCCATTTTCCTGGCAAAAGAGACAATGGCCGCATTCGAACGGGATGCTGTCGTCGCAGAACCCGTTGCAGTAGAGAGGAATGGCCGGCGTCGTGAATTGCGACATCCAGCGGTGGCCGTACTCGTGCACGATGACCTTTTCCATCCACTGGTCTTCGGGGACGATGTGGATGTCGCCGAAGGGGCCGAAGAACGATGTCGACCAGTCGGCCGGCCACTGCACGTTTACATGTCCCGTGTTGTATCCCTCGTTGACGACAATCCAACGCCACGTTCGCATGACCGTGTTGTGAATATGGAACGCGGGTTGGTCGGCCTCTTCAATGGACTGCACGCTTCCGTAACTGAGATCCGTTCCGCTGTAGTTCTGCGTGGTGCCCGTCACCCAGACATAGTTGAACCCAAGGACGGGCTCTTCCACGGAGACGATCGTATTGGAGGTCTCGAACTCGATGTAGAGATCGGGATCCGCCTCGCAGCATTGATTCCAGTAGAAGGTCACATCGAAGTTGCCATCGCTGTCGGTCAGACCGTTGGCCAGGAGTTGGCGGCCGACGAAGTCGTCGTCGTAGACGCGAAAAGTCATCGCATCGACGCCCACCGTCGACGTGGTCAGATTGGGATTTTCCCGCTGATATACGAATCGTCCGTGCACACGAATGTTGCGCGGCGCCTTCTGGGAGAAGCCCTCCTCGTTGTCCGATTCGGGCGAGTCGGCTTCGTCGATGGGCGTCGGCTCGGGTAGCATCCAGTCTCGTACCGGATGTGTCGACTCCACGACCTCATGCGGCTCCAGCCTGCGCACTTGCCGCGCGCGACCGGACTTGCCGCCGATCCGCGGAGTCAGGCGAATCGTGGTCGCATACGCGGATCCCGCGACTTCGTATTCCATGCGCAGCGGGGCGTCGAGCCGGCTTGGAATCGCGCGAATCGTGAACTCGGTCGACTCGGACGTCAGAGTCTTCATCGAGGCCGGCAGACCGGCGTCCAGGATGGACCAGCTGTCGCCCGCGATGCGCAGGCCGTCGATCTGGACGCCAGGCATGAGGTCGATGGCGACGCGAATGCTCGCAACCGACCCGACTTGCGGCGATTCCGGCAGCTCGAGGACGCGAATTCTCACCGGCGGGCCGATGGTCGCGTGCGCGATGCCGGTCGAGTAGAGGGCGAAAAGAACGAATAGGAGTCTTGCGCGCATCATCGTCTTGCCTTTCGCGGAGCGATCACTCGAAATCGGAGAGGTTGGAGCGAAGGACGCTCAAGGCGCCTTCGAGCTGGCGGATGTCATCGAGCCGATCTTCCTCGCGCGCGTAGCGCAGCTGGACGGCGAGCAGCTGGCTCTCGGTCGAGAGCTGGAGTGCTTCGATGCGTCGCTGGATGGCGACGGCGGATTCCTCATCTGGCGCAGCTTGGAACTGTTCGCGCAGACTCTCGAGCTGCTTCGCCCCGGTCGCATTGAGCTGGAGGAGCTCCGCAACCATGGGAGAACGGGCAGGGCGTGGCTGTGTGGGAGTGTCCACGGCCAGGGCGATGGCGCCAGCCGTGAGCAGGGCGACGAGGGCAATTCCTTTGGAGAATCGGGACATGTCAGGTCCTTTCGAGGGGTTTCTATCCGTAGAACACCGCTCCTTGGACAGATGGCAGGAAAACTTTCGCCGCTTGTGGACGAAAAGGCTCTAAGCCGACGGAGGAGTTCTGTAGGATGGGAAGGAAGTCAGAATCGCCTCTGCCATTTCTCCCACTGGCGCTGTTCTATGGATGACAGTCGATCGCAGGCATCGCTCGCAGATCGCTCCGACGAGGAGCTCTTCGATCTCGTGCGTCAGCGTGCCGAGGCCTCCTCGCGGGCGTTCGACGAGTTGTTTCGCCGCCACCACGGGACCGTCTACCGCTGGTGCCTGAAGACTCTGAACGATGTCGATTGGGCTGAAGACGTGACCCAGAGTGTGTTTGTCGAACTTTGGTGCAAGACCAAGCCCTACGAATCGCAGGGGCGCTTCGGGGCCTGGCTCTACGTCCTGGTGCGCAATCGCTGCTTGAATGCGCGCCGCTTTGCGCAACGCCGGCCCACGGAAGAGCTGGATGATGCGCTGGCGCAGGTACTGCAGGCCCGCGGCAATCCCGAATCGGAGTACGCGGTGGAGGAGTTCGACGAGCGCGTGCGCGAGATCTGCGCGCGCCATCTCGATGCCCAGGAGCAGGCAGTCATTCATCTCCGCTATCATTGGGGGCTCAAGGTGAAGGAGATCACCGACCTACTGGATCTCACGAATGCCTCCGGTGCGCGCAGCTATCTGCGCAGCGCCGAGGAAAAGCTGCGCCGCCACATGCGTGGCTTGCGCGGCGATCTGGAAGGGGGCGTCAGCCCATGAAATCGACCGATCCACACGCCAGTATGGAAGAACTCATCTCACTGGAGATGAGAGAACTCGCGGTCGAGCGAGAGCGTGAGCTACGCGAGCATCTACGGAGCTGCGGAGTCTGCGAAGCGGAGCGTGCACTCGCGGCAGGCTTCGCGCGTGATACAGCTGCGCCCCTGAGCGACGTCCAGGCGGAGCGCATGCGGCGGCGCATTGCCGCCGCGATCGGCCCCGAGCAGACGACGCGGCGCTCGAAGCTGCATGGCCCCTGGCTGCAGCGTTCACTCATGGCGGCGGCTGTGGTCCTCGCGGCCGTCGGCGTCTACCAGTTCCGTCCGCAGGAGATCGAGACGACGCCGGAACAAGTCCTCCGCTCGGCCCATCCAGACGATCAGCTGCTCCTGAATGCGCGGCCCACGCCTGGCGGGTGGCTGCTCGAGTGGGATGCCGAAGAGGGGACGACGGCGTGCAGCCTCGTGGTCCGCTCGCTGCGAGGCGAAATCCTGTGGACCCGTGCCATCGCGCCCGGTCCCGTCGAGATCTCCGAGGACGAACTCTCGGAGAGCGGAGCCGACGCGCCGTGGTTTGCCGCGGTACGCTGCACGATCGGGGATCGAGAGATCGAATCGAGCCTCGTGGGCTTGGGCATCGACTAGCGCGCGGAACGCCGCGCGAAAGTCGCGCGGCGTTCCGCGAAACGGCCCCTGAATGGATACGATCACTTGAGCAATGTCACTCGTCGACCGTAGCTTTGATCGCCCATCTGCAGTTGCACGAAGTACGCGCCGGAGGCGACGGCGCTTCCGGCGTCGTCGTCTCCACGCCACCGGAATTCATGCGTGCCCGCAGCCAAAAGGCCGCGATGCAGAGTCCGTATGCGCCCGCCGCGCGCGTCGAAGATCGCGAGTTCCCCCGTCCCGCCATCGCTCAGCTCGAACGAGAGGACGGTCGTGGGGTTGAAGGGATTCGGGTGATTCTTGAGTTCGACGACAGCGCGCGCCGTGCCGATCTCGCCGCCGACGGCGGTGTTGCGGTCGGGCCGCCGCTCGTCGTCATCTTCTGGGAAGCCGGGGAGTTCGGGCAGTGCACCCGGTGCGGGGCGGAGATGCACCGTGAGTCCGCCGATGGGCGGTTCCGGGACGGCTGGGATCACGATGTCCGTCTCGCCGCTGCATCCGCAGTTGCCGTAGAGAAACTCTGACGGCAGGCACTGCGCGGCCAGTGTCAGCCAGGGATTTCCAGACCATTCTCCGCAGACGGCAGTGGCGCACCCCAGCGCGCAGGCGCTGATCTTCGTCGTCGCGGGCGGATCGTGAAACAGAACACTCAGCGCCTCGCTGTGGAGCTCGGTGCCGAAATCATCGACGATGACCGGTTCCTGCGAAAGATCCACGCCATCGTCGCCGCTCGACCCGATGTTGGAGACCGTCAGATTCCCATGCACCTGGACATCCGCGGTGCCGTCCCCGTTGGGGGTGACAAGCACCGAGTCGATGCCGCGATTCCAACCGGAGAGACTGCCGTCGAATGTGAGGATCTTCGCGTCGTTGGAGGGATCTGGATCCGGGAGCGCGCCCGGCGCAGGCCTCAGGAGGACCATGATCTCGTCGCCGGGGTCGGCCTGCTGGCCGGAGCCCTAGCTGAGCCAAGGCCCGTCCCCTTCGCCGATCGTCCAGCTGTTGCTGAGTACCAGGACGCCGTTGACGTAGATTTCGGCCTCCGTCGAGGCGTCATCGCCGGTCTGGACGCCGCCCGGCGCCAGAATCTGCCAGACGACCGAGACGGTGGCCTGACCGAGCCCGTTGGGGGGGAAGAGCAAATAGGTCGCCTCGCGGTCGTAGCCGGGGCCTGTCTGTGCGCTGGCCGTCGCGATCAGGCCCAGCGCCATCATCACCGTAACGAATCTTCGTCGCCTCATCCTGCCATCTCCTCGACTGTGGGATTCCAACGCCTAGGATCTGGGAGATGCCGCCGCGGACCGCTGTGCTGCAGCGGAGAATTCGCGGCCGGGGTGGCCGTGCCAGCCGTCGCGCGGCTTTGGATGCAGATTTTGGTGGATTTCCGCACGTGCTCTATTCTGCGGGACGCGCTGCCGTGTTTGGACGCTCTCAGGGATCGCCTGGGGAGAATGTGATGCCTTCATTCCTCGAGCGACTCGAGTGGTTACCGAGGCTGGGAATCGGCGTCTCGACCGAATATGGCGCGGCCGCGCACGACGACAGTCTCGATGTGTTCGCGCTCCGCGGGCGGGAGCCGGGCCTCGCACGATTCCTGGAAATCGGCGTCGAGATCGCCAAGGGTCTGGACGCCGATGCCGAGCGCTGGATTGGCGCCGCTCTGCCTTCGACCTATCACTTCCTCGACATCAATCTCGACGACCCCGACGACTTCGATCCCGCCTGGATGTCGGCGGTCGGCGAGCTGGTCGAGCGCATCGATCCCGCCTGGCTCTGTGGAGACGCGGGACTCTGGCATTTCGGGCCGCGCGAACGCGGGCACATGCTCTTGCTACCGCCGATCCTCTCGGACGACGGCGCGTCGCGGATGGCGGAAGGAATCGTGCGGCTGCGAGAGGCCACGGGCCGCGAAGTCCTTCCCGAGAATCCACCGGGTTCGGCCTTCATCGGCAATCTTCATCTGTTGGATTTCTTCGCGCGCGTCTGTGAGCGCGCCGACACGGGCATGCTCCTCGACTGCGCACACCTGGCCATCTATCAGAAGACGCGGGTGCATGGCCCCGAGGTGGGCCTCGCGGATTTTCCGGTCGAGCGCATCATCGAAATGCATGTCGCGGGCAGCCAGGAGCATGAATTGGACGGCTATCTGTACTACGAGGACGACCACACGCCGGCGGTCCTGGATGACACACGGCAGATCTTCACGACGGCCACCCAACGCGCCGAAAACCCCCGCGCCGTCGTCTTCGAATGCGAACGCAATCCGATGGAAGCCTGCCTGCCGGGCTTCGCGCGCATCCAAGAAATCCTGGGCGAGGAATGGGCCTCATGAGTTCGCTCGCCCTGCAGCGGGTCGTCGTGCGGATGCTCTTCGATCCGCCGTTCACCCATGCCGTCCTCGGCGGAGCGAAGCTATCCGAGCTGACGGATGAAGAGCACGACTGGATTCGCGCCGCCGACGCGCGCGCCTTTCGCATCGACCCCTATCGGCGCGGCCGCGCGCTCGCGGCGCTGATCGAGGAGTTTCCCGTCGTCTCGGCGTTGGCTGTCCGCGCCGCCGGTGGCGTGCCAAGGCTGGACGCCTTCTTCAGCTCGGAGATCTTCCATGCCGGAATCCAGGCGGGTGCGTCGCTCGCGCTTCTCTACGCAGAGTATGCGCGAACGCTCGACGCGGATTACGCGTTGTCGGAAAGGGCGGCTGTGATCGAACTTGCCCACGGCACTCTGGACTCCTACGAGGCGATGCACTCGCGCCTGACCACAGGCGAACGTGCCATCATCGAGTGCGTGACCGATCAGGGATTCGCCCCTGACCTCGGGCCGCTGCCGGGAGGCGGGCCGCCGGATCGACTGCTGCTCTTCGCACGAGAGCAGGCGCAGGGGACGGCAAAGGTCGAGAAGCTGACGCCCGAATTGTTCGCCATCCTCGAGCTGTGTACCGAAGGCGCGCCGAAGCGGGAGCTCCTCGCGCGTTTCGCCGAACTTGGCGCGAACGCAGCAGAAGCGGGCGACGTCCTGGACGATTTGGTTCAGTCGGGCGAACTCGTTCGTGGCGCAGGCTCATAGCCGCGCGCGCTGGCGCAGCAGCAGAAAGGTCAGGTCGTCCGGTTTTCCGACCTGGTCCGGACGCTCGGCGCGCATCGCGCGAAGGGACTCCGACGCCAGGGCGGTGGCCACTTTCAACAGCGGTCCGTGGCGTGCACGGTCCACGATCTCCGGGATGGAGAGATTGTCGAAGAGGCCATCGCTGCCGATGATGACCGTGTCGTAGGGCGCCAGGCGAAGATGGTGACCCATCTCGATGCGGCACTCTTCGTCGCCGATCAGATTGCTGACGATGTGCCGCTCTTCGTGATCGAGGGCAGCGGTTTCGTCGATCAGCCCCGACTCGACGGCGTAGCCGACGGGGGAGTGGGAGATCGTCTGAAGTTTGAGGCTGCCGCGTTGCCCGACGACCAGCGCGGTGGAATCCCCCGCGTGAAAGCTGCGCAGGATCCCATCTTCGATGCTGACGGCGACGAGGGTCGTGCGCCCGCTGCCGAGGGCGAGCACCTCGCGGCTCGCCTCCTCGAAGCCGTCGAGCACAGCCGTGCGCAGGGACCCGGCGCCAATCGCCTGCAGGCGCGTCAGGACGGATTGCAGAGCAGTCTCCGCCGCGCGGGCTCCGCCGGCGATTCCACCCACTCCGTCTGCCACGGCCAGGACGCAACGGCCGTCCGCGGCGATCCACAGGAGGCCGCGGTCCTGGCTCGCCTCCGGCCGCTCGGGGCTCGGGCAAGCAAAGTAGGCGACGCCGCCCGCCTCGCCTTGGAGCCCCCGCGCCGCATGGCCGTAGTGCGGCACGGCCTCGCCGACCAGGATCGACGATTCATCGCCGAGGGACTCCGCACCGCCGAAGAGAAGCGCTGCTTCGAGGGTCTGATTCACCGAGTCTTCCTCGTGCCCGACTTCTTGCCGCACCAGGGGCAGCAGGACCAATACTCGCCGAGCACGGACCAGCCGCAACGGTCGCAGCGATCATGCGCGGCTTCGATGCGCCACTTGCGGTGGACCTTGCGGCGGCACCAGGGACAATAGTGTGAGAAGGGGAGGAGTGGCCCGCGGCAGGATGCACAGTCTGCCTCGTAGTTGCGGTCGCTGTAATGCCGGGTGCTACGCGGTCCCTGCGCCGCTCCGTAGCAGTGGGCGCAGAAACTCCAATCGAGCTTCATGCCCCGCGCGCAGCGCTTGCAGCGACAGGGAAGAGTGCTTTCGCCGCCGTGCTTCTGGCGCTCGTGCGCGCACCAGGGGCAGTAGTGCATGCTCTCCGCGACCGGCCCGCTGCACCGGCCGCACTGATGGCGCGTCTGGAGCAGCTTCCCGAATCGCCGCCGGAATTCACGCTCCCGTTCCTCGCGCCAGCGGCCCGCCGGCTGCACCGCAGAGTTCTTCTTGCGCTTCTTCTCCCTGAGTACTTGCGGACGGATCCGGAGGAATTCGCGCAGCATGCCCTGAGCGTTGGCGAACCGACTGCGCTCTTGCACCGCGATCGCCTTGCGCAGGAAAGAACTCAGCTCGCCCTTGCCCTTGCGCCGCAGGATATCGTGGCCGGGCAGTGGCCATTCGAAAGGCCAACGTGGCAGCTGTCCCGTCAGCATTCGGTAGAAGATGAGGCCCAGTGAAAAACAGTCCGAGCGAAAGCTCGGGCGTCCCATGGCCTGCTCGGGGGCCAGGTAGCCGACCGTTCCCGAACCGGAGGCGGTGATGAGGGTCCGCGCGCTGATCTTCGCGATGCCGAAGTCCGTGAGCTGAATCTCGTCGTCTTCGAAGAGGATGAAGTTGTCCGGCTTGACGTCGCAATGGATGATTCGATGTTGATGCGCATGGGCGAGCGCTTCGAGCATCTGCTCGGCGAAGTCGAGGGCCAACGGCAGCGAGATGCGACGGCGGAGGCGGTCGCTCAGAGTGCCCTCGCCCACGGGATATGCCAGGACGAGCTGGCCGTCGATCTTGTCGGCGTTCTTGAGGGGAAGGATGTTCGGGTGATGCAGGCGGGAGCTGATTCTGATCTCGCGACGGAAGACCTCGAGACTATCCTCGGTCAGGAGATGACGGTGGGGGAGCTTGAGTGCGACATAGATGCCTTCGATCGTGTCGTAGGCACGATAGACAGTCGCGAAACCGCCTTCGGCGATGCGTCGCTGAATCCGATACTTGCCCAGCCTGCTACGCGCCTTGAGCGCCATCAATCGTCTCCAGTGGGGGCCGTATTTGCCGGCGGATTCTAGACGCAGCGGGACCCAGACGCTATAAGTGATCACCCTCCCGTCGAAGGAAATCCACCATGCTGAGCCCGTCCCGCCTGCTTGCCGTCGAGTTCTTTCTGGTCCTTCTCATCGCCGGACCCTGCCTCGCGGAGGAAGGCGTCGACTTGGAGTTGATCACGCGGATTCGCGAAGAAGGTCTGCGCCACTCCAAGGTGGGCGAGATCCTACAGCAGCTGACCGATGGCATCGGCCCCCGCGTGACGAACTCGCCGCAGATGCGCCATGCAAGTGAATGGGCGCGGCAGCAGTTCGAGAGTTGGGGTCTTCAGAACGCACATCTGGAGGGCTACGAATTCGGCAATGGCTGGAGCTTCGACCGCTGCTCCGTCCACATGATCGAGCCGAAGTTTACGCCTCTGGAGGCATTGCCCCTCGCCTGGACACCCGGAACCGACGGCCGCATTCGCGGGGAGGCCATGCGCCTTGCAATCGAGGAGATCGAGGATCTCGAAGAGCACCGTGGCAATGTCGAAGGCAAGATCCTGTTCGTGGACGAATCGCGCGAAGTGAACATCGACAACACCGACATCTTCGCGCGCCATGACGAACAATCTCTGGCCGATCTGTGTCGCTACGAGATTCCCGACGTGGATGCCAAGGACTGGATCGACGGAGCCCGGAAGCGCTTCAAGCTGCGGGAGGCGCTCTTGAAGTTTGCCAGCGAAGAGGGAGCCGTCTCCATCGCAAACATAAGTTCACGTGATGCGGGTGTCGTGCGTGCAACCTCTGGCGGCGACCGGCGGGTCGATCACGAGACCAGCGTCCCGGGCTTCGCCCTGAGCGCGGAGCACTACAACCGGGTGCTGCGTCATCTGAAGGCGGATGAGCGAGTCGTGCTGGAAGTGGACATCGAGGCGCGGTTGTATTTCGGCGAGCCCACGGCATCAAACACGCTCGCCGAGATTCCCGGGCGTGGCAAGAAGGACGAGCTCGTGATGGCCGGGGCGCATCTCGACAGCTGGCACGGTGGCACGGGCGCGACGGACAATGGGGCCGGTTGCGCGGTCGTGCTGGAGGCGGCGCGCATTCTCAGCGCGCTGGGCCTGCGCGGCGACCGAACGATTCGATTCGCCCTGTGGTCCGGCGAAGAGCAGGGTCTGTTGGGATCGACGGCCTATGTCGCCGAACATTTTGCTTCGCGGCCTTCGCCGGAACAATTCGAAGAGGGCGGCGATCTGCCGACGGGCTATCTCGAACGGCGCTGGCCCATCGAGCCGCGCAAACAACACGCGAAGCTCAGCGCATACTTCAATCTCGACAACGGCAGCGGACGGATCCGTGGTGTCTACGCTCAGGAGAACTCGGCGGTCGTGCCGATCTTCACCGCCTGGCTAGCGCCATTCGCAGATCTAGGCGCCGAGAGCGTTACGCTGCAGAACACATCGGGGACCGACCATTTGAGCTTTGACCGCGTCGGGCTGCCGGGATTTCAATTCGTGCAGGATCGGCTCAGCTATTCCACACGAACACACCACAGCAATCTGGATGTGTTCGATCACGCCTCGGAGGATGATCTCAAACAGGCTGCGGTCATCATGGCATCGTTTCTCTACCACGCGGCCACGCGCGAAGCGATGATCCCGCGCAAGCCGATGCCGCGCGAGCCGGAAAAGAAGCCGGAGATGGAAGACGCGGACTAGCCGTCTAGCCCTTATGTGCTCTTCGGCGGAGCGCCTTGGCGCGCCGCATGAAATCCTCGCCGCCGCCGAGACGCTCTTCGACTTCGATGAATTTGGTGGCAAGCGTACGCCAACCGTCGGGCGCGATGACCTGCAGCGCCATCGGGTAGAGGATGTTGTCCTCTTTGGCGATGTGTTCTCGCAACAGCGTGCAGTAATGGCCTGAGGCTTCGCGCATGGCCGCGGCATCCATGTGCGAAAGATGATCGTTCATTTGCGCCACGAGACTGCGCGCGAGCTTGTGCTCCTCCAGCATGCAGCTCACGGGGCTGTTCCGTTCGGGGATGCCCGCCTCGATCATGGCAGGGAAGAGCAGATCCTCCTCCTTGGCGTGATGGTATTTGTCGGCGTATTCTTCGAGCAGCGCAATCGCGCGCTCATAGATTCCCCAGTCAGGTTTCCCCTTTTGAAGACTCTCGAGTGTCTCCAGGATCACTTCAATGTTTCTGTGTTCTGTCTCCAGCACGTTGATCGCTTGAGCAGACAAATCGGTTCTCGCATTCATCGTAATTTCTCCTACGCGCTCCGAACGAGCCTCCGAGTGGAGACGGCAGCGTTGAGCATCGAATTCGACTCAGAATGGCCGAATCATCAAGCAGTAACAAGTGGATGTCACACATTCAAACACAGGAAGCTGTGACGCCGGCGAGCACGCTGCATCACGATTTTGGTGGCCTTGCGCGGCCACGGGCTCTATCGAAAGAACGCTGCTTCGGCTTTCGTTGAAATGTCGAAACCGCAACGCTCTCGCCGCCAGGGAGGCCGGAATGGATGCCAAGTACATGAGCGCGCTGAAGCACCAGCACGAACGCGTTCACACACTGAGAGCCCAGGTTGAAGGAGCATGCGTCGACTATGTCGACGATTCCACGGCAGAACACTGGCAGGCGCTGGCAGGCGCATTTCGTGGCCTGGCGGAGCATCTGGATCGGCACTTCAGTTTCGAGGAACACGAGGGTTTTCTCGTGGATGTCGTCGAGCGGATGCCGGAGTCGGCCGGGCGCGTCAAGGAGCTGCGTGAAGACCACGATTCCATTCGCCTGGCGTTCATGGACTGGGGACGCGTGATCGAATCGAGCGCCGACGTGGCGCAGCAGTCCGAAATTGCACGCAATGGGATCAACGCATTGCTCGAGACGCTCGACGAGCACGAAAAGCGCGAGGCCGCGCTTCTCCAGGAGGCCTATTTGCGAGACGCGGGCAGCTAGGCCCGGTTCAGTCGATCGCCTTGACCTGGCGGCGATAGCGATCGAGAACAGCGCCGACGAGGGGGCAGCGCTTGACGACGCAACCCTCGTGGATGTGCGGCGTGTGGATGAGATTCCAGAATTCGGTCGGCGTGAGCCCCGTTACGTTCTTGAAGACGGAGAACGCATGGGCGCGGCTGTTGTAGCCCATCACCTTGAGCGCCGAGCCGGCCTTCAGGTCGGCCTGTCCGGCCAGCTCGCTCAGGGCGAGGCAGACCCGGGTCGCCTGTAGCAGTGCGTGTGGATTGATGCTTGGCGTGAGCGACCGCGTCAGGTGCTCGCGTGAGACGCCGACCTGATCGGCCCACTCTTCGACCGAGACGTACGCCTCGGGGTTTTCTCGCAGCAGAGACATCGCCCGCTCGAGGAGGGGACTGTTCAGCCGTGACTCGAGCCCGTCGAAGAACGATGGGAGGCAACGCTCTGCACAGGTGCTGCTCCACTCCGATTCCGTGACGTGGGGCACTGATTCGGTCATCGTATTTTCCTCCCCGAGGTGGTGTGACCCCGTGGATTGGGACCTTCATCACAATATCAGTATAATTTCGTGATCTCCAGTCCCCAGTCTGGAATTGTGACGCGGGAGCCGGCGGGCGAGGGAAATCCCCCAAGCTCGGGTTTGACGATCACGCGCCCTGGGTGGAAACTAACAAAATCCACGGAAACCGGCGAGAGGAGCCGAGATGCCAGCCCCCAAGAGCATTCTATTCCCCACCGATTTTTCGGAACAAAGCGAGGCGGCGATCCCCTTCGTCAAGGAGTGGTCCCAGCGCTTCGGGGCCTCGGTCCACCTGCTGCACATCCTGGACACGGGACTCATGCTGAGCGAATACAGCTGGGCGGACTACGCGCCGCGTGAGCTGGAGGAGCAGCGAGAGAAGCAAGTGCGCGCGGAACTCGAGAAGCTGCGCGGCGAGCTCGCCCTGGGCGATGTCGAGTGCCGGCTCGAGATGAAGCATGGGGTGGCCTACGAGGAGATCGCCCGCTACGCCGAGAACGAGTCGATCGACCTCATCATCATGGCGACCCACGGCAGGACGGGGCTGAGCCATCTGCTCGTCGGCAGCACCACCGAGCGTGTGGTGCGCATCTCCAGGTGTCCGGTGTTGACAGTGCGTGCGGACAGCCTTTCCACGGGCAAAGAGACGCGCGCGGCCGGCTGAGAGGCGCTTCGGCTTTGCATCGGCCGTGGAAATAGGGCAAGCTCTGCCCGCCCCGCCAGCTCGTCCATCCCTCCCGCCAGGTCCCCTCGATGCCCGCTGCCCCATCCGGCCTTTCGGCCGTCGGCCTGATCGTCCGCAAGGAGCTGCGTGAGGCGCTGCGGGACCGCAACATGGTCATCCAGCTGCTGCTGCTGCCCATCATCATCTATCCGCTCATGGGCTTCGGGGCCTATCAGGTCTATCTGATCATCCAGGGCGCGAGCCAGGGCCAGGTGAACATCAGCTGGATCGATTCCGAGCTTCCCGCCGAGCTGCGGGAGAGTCTCCCAGACGACGAACGCCATCTCTTCCTTCCGACGCCGCCCGAGCTCGACGCCACAGGCGCCGGCGCCGACGCCGATCTGTTCGTGCGTCTGAGGGCTGAGTTCGAGGGGCACGGAGACGAGAAGCCCTTGGCGCTCCTTTCGTGGTGGGTCGTCGGCGATTCGACCTATGCACAGATCCACTATGAGAGCTCGAGCGACCGCTCGCAGGAAATGCGTCGGTTGTTCCGCGATCGCATCCGGGATCATTCGGAAGCGCTCGCCAGGAAGAACGCTGGCGCCGTCGGCCTGAGCGAGGCCGAATTCGCCGTCTTCGAGTTGAAGAGCGAGAACACGGCTTCGGCAAGCCAGGTGGCGCGCTACGTCCTCAGCATCGCCATGCCGATCTTCCTGATGTCGATGCTCAGTCACGGCACGTTCTATTCGACCTTGGACACGGTGGTGGGAGAGCGCGAGCGTTCGACGATGGAGACTCTCTTCAGCGCGCCGCTGCCACGCTCCGCCGTCTTGCTCGGAAAACTCATTTTCGTCGTCATCAGCACGCTGGTGACCTTCACGTTGAATATGCTGAGCCTTCTTCTCTTCCTGGGGTTTGCGCTTCAGCTCGTGGAGCTTCCCGTCGAGATCGAACTCCAGGTTCCGTTGGTGTCGATCCTGATCATCGTCGGTGCCGTGTTGCTTCTCTCCATCACGCTGGCTTCCATCATGATGCTGCTCGCGCTGCCGGCGAAGACCTACCGCGAGGGCCAGGCGGTCTTGACGCCCGTTCACCTCGTGGTCGCCTTTTCAAGCTTCGCCGCCCTGGGCACGGGTCAGACGATGACGGTCGATCAGGCGCTGATCCCGCTGCTGAATGTCGTCATGCTCTGCAAGACGGTCATCGGCGGCGAATACACCTGGGCCACGGTCTGGATCAGCTATGCCGTCCTGGCAGGGTTGGGCGTGATCAGCATGGTGCTCGCTCGCCGTTTCGTCGGGCGCGAAGGAGTCTTCTTCGATCCGACACTCAATCTCAAGCGACTGCTGCGCGGAGGATTCAGGGCATGAGCGAGGCTCTCGTGACGACGATCGGGCTCAGCAAGGTCTATTCGGATCATGCGGGGGGTCAGATTCGAGCCGTCGACTCGCTGGATCTCAGCTGCCACGCCGGAGAGATCTTCGGGCTCTTGGGGCTCAACGGAGCCGGCAAGACGACCACCATGCGCATGCTGTCCACCGCGCTCACCCCGACGGCGGGCCGCGCCGAGGTCTGCGGCCACGACATCCAGACGGCCGCGCGCGAGGTCCGCGCCTCGATCGGCTTCCTCTCGGGCACGACGGGCCTCTACCACCGGCTCACCGCCAGGGAGATGATCGAGACGTTTGGACGGCTCCACGGGATGGAGGCGCAGCACCTGAAGAGTCGTGTCGAAGAGGTCCTCGATCTCTTCGAGATCGACAAGTACGCCGGGATGCGCTGCGAGAAGCTCTCCACTGGAATGAAGCAAAAGGTCAACATCGCCAGGGCGATCGTTCACGATCCGCCGGTCCTTATCCTCGACGAGCCCACCAGTGGCCTCGACGTGCTGGCCGCGGCGACCACCCTGGAGTTCGTGCAGAAGCTGCGCGAGCTGGGCAAGTGCGTCCTCTACAGCACGCACATCATGAGCGAGGTGGAGCGGCTCTGCGATCGCATCGCGATCATCCACGGCGGACGCCTGCGGGGCCTGGGGACACTGGACGAGCTGCGCGTCAGCACGAACCGGCACTATCTCGAAGACATTTTCCGCGATCTCGTGCGCGAGGACGCCGCGTGAAATCGCCGCTGGGGCTCCTGGTCTGGAAAGAAGCGACCGAGTTGCGGCGCGATCGCAAGGTCATCTTCTTCGCCATCGTCATGCCTGCCATTCTCTATCCGATGCTCATGTCGCTCAGCGGCGGCCTCACCGAGAAGCGGATCGACGAGCTCTCCGAGACCCACGTCACGGTCGGTGTCGTCGGCAAACTGAAGTCCGTCGAAGATGTCCTGGCCGAGCTGCCCAATCTGTCCCTGCGCGAGTATCCGTCCGATCTCTTCGCGGATTCGCTGGCGGCCCTGGTCCGCGCGGCGGAGGTCGAGGCATTCGTAGATCTTCGTGCGGGCTGGGAGGCGCGCGAGGGCGACGAAATCCCGCAGCTCATCGTGTACGCGCATCGCTCGAGAGAGGAATCGCGCGAGGCAGCCGAGCGCGTGACCGATCGCCTACAGGAACTGCGCGAGGCGGAGCGTCAGCGGCGCTGGGAATCCGCGGGAGGCCGTGGCCGACTGGACGATGTGATCCGCGAGACATTCGTCGACGTGGCCAGCGAGAGCGCGAGCGCCGGAGCGTCGACCGGCCGCATGCTCGTCTATCTGCTGCTCTTCTCCGTCTTCGGCGCCGGGTCGGCGGTGGCCATGGAGATGATCGCCGGAGAGAAAGAGCGCGGGACGCTCGAGACCCTCTTCCTGACTCCATTCAATCGGGTTCACATCGCGCGGGCCAAGTTGATCGTCGCCACCGCGAGCACCATGCTCGCCGGCGTCCTCATGGTGAGCAGCATGATGTTGGCCTATCGCATGGGTTGGATTTCCACCGAGGGTGAAGCGGTCAACACTGCCATCTCCTATCAGGCGCTGCTGACGGCGGCGCTTCTCGTGCTTCCCCTCGCGATCCTGACGGCGGGCATGCTTCTGCTCATCTCGGCCTGGGTGCGCAGTCTCAAGGAGGGGCAGTACTACCAGATGCCCATGATGATGCTCTTCTTCATTCCTGCGGTCCTCTCGACGAGCCAGGTCATACAGCTGAATCCGATCGTCGCCATGATCCCCATCGCGAATGTGGGGCTGGCCATGCGCGACGTGATCATCGGCACCGCCAACCCGGGCCTGCTCGTCATCGTCGTGGTCTCGACTCTCGTCTGGGGGGCGCTGGCCCTGAAGGGGGTTACGACGCTGATGTCGCGCGAGGCAACGGTGCTTGGGTTCGATCCGGAACCCGTCTTCGCGCAGACTCACGGCGGGCGACTGCGCGCGATTCACTTCTCGATGATCCTCGGGCTCTTGGCCTTCTTCTATGTCGGCCAATGGATGCAGGCAAAGTGGGAGCTGATGGGTGTCGGGCTCAGCCTGTGGATCCTCGTGCCCGCCATCGCCTTCGGTGTCTACCGCTTCGCCGCGGGCCGCTCCGCGCCCGGCTGGACCGGGCTTCGCGACACGCTGTCGCTGCGCCTGCCCGCCGCGCGCTGGTTCCTGATCGCCCCGCTGTTCGCATTGGGATCGATGTTGCCCATCGCCGAGGGGATCTGGGGCCTGCAGTCTCGGTTTCTCCCGGCGCCCGAGCTCTTGCCGTTGGCGGGCCTCGAGGACATCTCCCTGCTGACGGCGATCCTGCTCATGGCCGTCACGCCGGCGATCACGGAAGAACTGCTCTACCGCGGTGTCTGTCTGGGCCTGATGCGGCGGCAGATGAGTGCCGTCTGGGCGATCGCCTTCTCCGCGCTCTACTTCTCGGCGATGCATCTCAGCGTCTTTCGCATCGCGCCGACGCTGGCGCTCGGGTGCCTCTTCGCGTGGATCGCCTTGCGCTCGCGTTCCATCTTCCCCGCGATGCTCTGCCACCTGGTCTACAACGGCGGGCTGGTGCTCGGTGGCTGGTACGGCGAATCCCACGAATTTCCACTGAGTCCGACGGGCCCCTTTGCCTGGGCCGCGAGCCTCGCGGTCCTCGGCCTCGGCGTCGTTCTGGCCCGCGGCGCGCGCTCGGAGACCGGTGTCCGCGCAGGCTGAGTACAGCCGGCGGCGCGGCGAGCTGCAGGCCGAGCTCATCGGGCTGGAGCGGCGCTGGAATCGCGTCGCGGCCGCGCGTGCGAGTTGCTTCTTGCTCACCGCGATCTCGGCCCTACTTGCCCTCGGCCGCGGCAAGGGCTGGTGGGTGGCTGCCGCCGTCGGCCTCGCGCTCTTCGTCGCCTGCGTCGCGTGGCATCAGCGGTTGGGCGCACGCCGCGCCGCGCGACTCCTCCTGGAAGCATGGTATGGCAAGAGCCTCGCCCGCCTTCGCGGCGAGAGCGATCCCGGCGCGCCCGGCGGCCTGGAGTTCCTCGACGAATCGCACCCCTACGCCGCGGAACTCGACCTCTTCGGCCGTGACTCCATCTTCGCCTGGATCTGCCACGCGCAGAGCGCGGCGGGGCGCCGGCGCCTCGCCGACTGGCTGCTCCATGCCGCTAAGCCCTTGGAAATCTCGAACAGGCAGGAGGCCGTCGCGGAACTGCGCGACGCCATCGGGCCGCGCGAAACGATGCTCGTCTGCGCGAGCGAAGGCAAGGCGCGCGAGGCCATGCGCTTTCGCGAGTGGTCGCTGCGGGAATCGCCCCTGGGATCGCTGCTCTGGATCCGCCTGCTCAGCTTCGGCATCGCGCTCGGGCTCTGTGCGACCCTGACGGCCTGGCTCGGCTTTGGCGCACCGCCCGCCTGGTTCCTCGGCCTCAGCTTGCTTGGCTACGCGTGGACGACCTATGCCGGGCGGCGGCTGGATCCGCTGCAGGCCGGACTCGAGCAGGCCAAGAGCGAACTGCGACTCCTGCGCCGTCTGCTCGAGCACGTCGAAGCCGAGAGCTTCGAGTCCCAAAAACTGCGCATGCTCCATGCGGAGATCTGTCGCGCGTCGACGCCGGCCTCCTCGCGGATCGCCGCTCTCGAGCGCCGATTCGAGTTTCACGAGGGAGCTCGCAACGCCCTCTTCGCGCCTGTCGCAGCCCTCCTGCTGTGGCGCACGCAGTGGGCCTGCGCCATCGAGGCGTGGCGACGCGCCCACGCCGTTGAATTGCTCGCGGCCCTGGACGCCCTGTCCGAGTATGAGGCGCTGCAGTCCCTGGCTCGCCTCGCGTACGAATGTCCCAGCA
>Ga0214472_10000655_pt1 | contig 41874 bp, 33 predicted proteins | sample RVTome_6_FD_207662 | JGI IMG/M metagenome (GOLD analysis project Ga0214472, IMG submission 207662) | Soil microbial communities from uranium-contaminated site in the Upper Colorado River Basin, Wyoming, United States - RVT140D175 | ecosystem: Environmental > Terrestrial > Soil > Contaminated >...
CGTCGCTGTTTCGGCCTCTTCCGCTGCAGTTTCCTGCTCGGTAGCGGCCGAGGGTTCCTCGACCTCTTCGGTAGCGGCGACCTCGGCGGCTTCCGGCGCTTGCGCTTCGGTCTCCTCGGACACTACGGAAGAACTTTCCGCGTCGGTCGAGACCTCCTCCGCCTGGATTGTCGTTTCCGCGACCGGCTCGGTGACGGGTGCGGACTGATCCGAGGCAAGGCTCTCGATCGAAGGTTTCTGCTCTTCGGTCGAGGGCGCCTGCTCTTCAACCGAAACAGCCTGCTCTTCTTCAATAGAGGGTGCTTCAATCGAGGGCGCTTCGCTTACCGTTTCCGCTTGAGCTGCGGGCTCCTCGGCCTGTTCCACTGCCTGAGACTCCTCGGCAGACGGCTGCGGATGCTCCTCTTCGGTGGTGGAGGACTCGGCCTTGGCTTCCTCCTGCCGATCGGCGGTCTGCTCGGGCTCGGCAGCCTGCTCGGCGGCTGCAGCCTTGTCGGCCGATTCTTCCTGTTCGCTGTCCGCAGAGCCGATTGCTGCTGCGTCTTCACCTTCCAGGGCCTCCGGCAGAGTGCGCAGTGCGGTGCGCTCCTCGCTCTTGCGACGACGACGACCACGACGACGGCTGCGGCTCTCGTCAGCTTCGCTCGAGGTGTCGGGGGTCTGAGTCTCAGCCTCGGAGGTCGTTACGCTGCTCTCTTCGGGTTGCTCGACCTGAGTCTGAGTGCCCTTGTCCTGGCTCTCGGTCGCTGCGGTCGCTTCACCGTCGCCGCGACGACGGCTGCGACGACGGCGGCGTGAACGGCCATTGCCCTCGGTCTTGTCCTGGTCGGAGCTGTCATCGGAACGCTTGTCGCCGATCTTCGGCAGCGCCTGCTCCTGTTCGATGGTGATGATCTCGTCGCTGTCGCGAGAACGGCGGCGGTCGCCGCGATCTCCGCGATCTCCACGGCGATCGTCGCTCCGGCGACGGTTCTTGCCGGAACCGGAACCGGAACCGCTGCGGCTGCGATTGTCGCGGCTGGACTTGGCGCGGGGTTTCTCCTCCTCGCTCTCCGTTTTCTCCTCCGGCTTTACCTCTTCCGGCTTCTTGCCGAAGAGTCGTCCCAGTGTGGCGACGACGCGGTCCCCGAAGGAGAGTGTAACCGGTGCCGGAGCCTGGGTCGGTACCGGCGCCGGTTTGGCAATCGGTGCATCGGTCGCTTCTGTCGGCGCCGGCTCCTCGGCGGATAGCGGTGCGCGTGAGGTGGGGATGACCGCCTGCACGGCTGCCTTTTCCCGTTTCACCGGGGCGCTTGCACTCTCCTGTGGCTCCTCGACGGTTTCCGGTTGCAGCGTGTAGCTGGGGTCGTGAGTGGTGGACACGCTGTGGTCGTCACGCAGGCGCACCACCTCGTAGTGGGGCGTCTCCATATTGGGGTTGGGTACGATGACGATCTGCACCTCGTTGCGCAACTCGATAGCGTGAACCTCCCGACGCTTTTCGTTGAGCAGGAAGGTAGCGACGCTGACCGGCAGGATGGCGCGGATCTGTGCGGTGCGGTCCTTGCCGGACTCCTCCTCGATCAGCCGCAGGATCGACAGCGCCAGGGATTCGGTATCGCGGATGGTACCCTGGCCGTTGCAGCGCGGGCAGACATGTCCGCGTGACTCGGCCAGTGACGGGCGCAGGCGCTGGCGTGACATCTCCAGCAGGCCGAAGCGAGAGATGCGTCCCATCTGCACGCGGGCACGATCCAGTTTCAGTGCGTCGCCCAGGCGTTTCTCGACCTCGCGCTGATGTTTGATCGGCGTCATGTCGATAAAGTCGATAACGATCAGGCCGCCGATGTCGCGCAGGCGCAACTGACGTGCGATCTCGTCCGCCGCTTCCAGGTTGGTATTGAGTGCGGTCTCCTCGATATCGCCGCCGCGGGTGGCGCGTGCGGAGTTGATGTCGATGGAAACCAGGGCCTCAGTCGGGTCGATGACGATGGAGCCGCCGGAGGGCAGTTTGACCTCACGCTCGAATGCGGTCTCGATCTGGGATTCGATCTGGAAGCGGTTGAACAGCGGAATCTGCTCTTTATACAGCTTGATGCGGCTCTCGTAGCTGGGCATCACCTGGCGCACGAACAGCAGGGCCTGATCGTAGACGATCTGGTCGTCGATCAGGACCTCACCGATATCCGAACGCAGGTAGTCGCGGATGGCGCGTATCACCACGTTGCTTTCCTGATAGATCAGGAAGGGCGCGGGACGTTCGGCGGTCGCGGTGATCGCCTCCCACAGGGTGATCAGGTAATCCAGGTCCCACTGCAGCTCTTCGCTGCTGCGGCCGATGCCGGCGGTACGCACGATGGCGCCCATCTGGTCCGGGATGTCGACGCCTCCCAGTGCCTCTTTCAGTTGCGTGCGCTCGTCACCCTCGATACGGCGTGATATACCGCCTGCGCGGGGGTTGTTGGGCATCAGCACCAGGTAGCGGCCGGCCAGGCTGATAAAGGTGGTCAGCGCCGCACCCTTGTTGCCGCGCTCCTCCTTGTCCACCTGGACAATCACTTCGCTGCCTTCCTTGACCATCTCCTTGATGTTCGGACGCTGGCCCCGTTCGGGCTGCTTGCTGAAGTATTCGCGAGAGATCTCTTTGAGGGGGAGGAAGCCGTGACGTTCGGCGCCGTAGTCGACAAAGGCCGCCTCAAGGCTGGGTTCTACGCGGGTGATGCGCCCCTTGTAGATGTTGGCCTTCTTCTGTTCGCGGCTGTCGGACTCGATGTCGAGGTCGAAAATACGCTGGCCATCCACCAGCGCGACACGCAACTCTTCGGGTTGAGTTGCGTTGATAAGCATTCTCTTCATGTTGTTATGCGTTCTCTGCAAAACGCAACGCTACCACCGCCGGGAACTGTTCCGGAGTGTGAAGATGACGCCCAGTCTTTCTGATCGCGCTCGGTCACGTTGATCGATCTCGACCAAAGCGACGGGCGCGGGCAGTCGCCGTGGCGGCTGCTCATATATCGGCGGTGGAGGAAACGCGGACCTCTGTCGTTATAGTTGCTGGCTGTGGCTGCCTGATCGGCAGGTTCCGGGTCAGCGTGCGTCTCCACCTTCAACTGGGCCTTCGAGTCAGGCGAAGGCCGTGAAAGCGTTACGTAAAATAAGGTTTGATTTCGTTAGAAACCTTCAATCTCTCTATATCTGCCGCCGATCGGATCGTGCGCGGCCACGCTTCGAGGTGTGGGTGAGGGGCCGGCGACCTGGATTCAACTGGATTCAAAAAATAGCTAAAGCCAACCGCCTGCGGCATCGCTAGAATATACCAGCTAACCCCTAGAGCATCAACGAACGAACAAAGCGGTAACCGATGGTAGATGAAAGTAAAGGCACCCAGAGCGCGGTGCAGTTTATAACCGTTGAAGAGGATCAGGGTGGGCAGCGTATCGACAACTTCCTGCGTACCGCTCTCAAGGGTGCTCCGAAGAGCCTGATCTACCGAGTGCTGCGCAAGGGCGAAGTCAGGGTCAACAAGAAAAGGATCAAGCCCGAGTACAAGTTGCAGGCCGGAGACCTGATCCGTGTTCCGCCCATTCGGCTGCCGGAAAAGGGCGAAGCTCCGGTAGTGGGCGACCGACTGCTCGAACACCTCGAGCGCGCGGTGGTGTATGAGGACGACTCGCTGATGGTGATCAACAAGCCATCCGGCCTTGCGGTGCACGGCGGCAGCGGGGTCACCCTGGGCCTGATCGAGGCGGTACGCCAGCTGCGGCCCAAGCAGCGTTTTCTGGAGCTGGTACATCGGCTGGATCGCGACACCTCGGGTTGCATCATGATCGCCAAGAAACGGTCGATGCTGCGTTATCTGCACGAACTTCTGCGTCAACATCAAGTGCAGAAGATCTACCGGGCGCTGGTGCATGGGCGCTGGGAGAGCAAGGACAAGCGTGTGGATGCGCCCTTGCTTCGCGGCGAACTCAAGTCCGGAGAGCGATTCGTCAAGGTCGATGCCCAGGGCAAGGCGTCGCAGACCGACTTTCGCATCTTGAGGCGATATGGCAACTCGGCCACGTTGGTCGAAGCTCGGCCCAGAACCGGGCGCACACATCAGATTCGTGTGCATACTCAGTATGTGGGGCATCCCATCATCGGCGACCCCAAATACGGTATCGATGGCGTTAACCAGCAGTATCGTGAACTGGGTTTTCGTCGTTTGATGCTGCACGCCGCGGCGCTTGAATTGAAACTGCCGGACGGGACCCCACTTAAGGTTGAAGCAGCACTCGACGCTCAGGTCGAGTCGGCACTAGAACAGTTGCTGCGTAGAGCCGAAACCCAGGAACAGAATTAGACAGGTTCAGGATGTTGAATGTAAACGAGCGGGATCTGCCCCGTATTTTTTCCGCTGCCGATCATATGCTCATGAACGGCAAGAACCCTGATGCGGCTACGTTGGCGGCCGAATTGGAACTTTCGCTCAGCGATATCGAGGCGGTGCTCGAGCGCTGGTGGCAGGGGTTGCCGGGACGGCTTCAGCTCGGCAGTCGTCATGGCAAGGCGTTCCCCGATATGCCGGAGTCACTGGCACAATCCTTTATGCGGGTGTGGCAGCAGGCGCTTCAGGAGGCGAATGCCAACGCCAGTCGGGATCGGCAACAGCACGAAGTCGGGGAGGAGGAGAGCCGCAGACTCAATGAGGAGGCCCTGCGGCAGTCTCACGAGGTCTATCATGAGCTCGAGGCTCGTTACCGTGAGCAGGGCGTGCGGCTGGAGCAGGCCGAACAGCATGGCAAGTCGCTGGAGGCGGAGATAGCCGCGCTGAAGAACGGTGTTGCCACGGAGACCAACGAGCGCAAGCGGGAGGAACAGCTCCGCGCCAATCTCGATCATGAACTGAATCAACTGCGCAAACAGTATGAGGACTATCGCCGCAGTGCGGAACAGCGGTTGAAGGATGAGCAGCGCAAGGCCGTGGAGACGCATGCCAAGGCCGAGGTGGAGGTGCGCCATTATCGCGGCATGCTGGACAAGGTCAGGGACGAGGCGGGGCGCAAGGAGGCGGCATTGACCCGGGATCTGCATGAGTGCCAGGGCGAGTTGGCGCGCAAGGATGTCAAGATCGACACCCAGGCCAATCAGATCAAGGCGCTGGAGGCCGAGCTCAATTCGATCAAGCAGGATGTCGGTGCCCAGCATCGCGATCTGTCGAAGATAAACGGCAATCTGCTTTCTGAGGTCAATAAAAACAAGAGATTGGAAGGTAAACTGAAAGAGATTGATGAAGAGCTTCAGCGTGCCGAGCAGCGTGCGATAGCGGCGGCCGACGACGCGACGCGTCGGGAAAACACCCTGCGTACCCAGCTCAAGGAGCGGGAGGGCGCATTGATGAAGGCTCAGGCGCGTATCGGCGTGCTGGAGAAGCGCCTCGTGACCCAGGATGAAGAGATTCGACGGCTCAGCGCGCGCCTTTGATCGAGCGTGTCGGCAATGGACGCGACACCCGTGCGCTGCTATACATATTCTTTGTCGTTATATGAATTTGTTCCTTTGATTACAAACGGATGATGCGCTGCAATGAAGCTTCAGCAACTGCGATACATCTGTGAGGTTGCCAGGCATGACCTGAACGTCTCGGCGACCGCGCAGAGCCTGTATACATCCCAGCCCGGGATCAGCAAGCAGATACGTCTGCTGGAGGATGAGCTGGGTGTCGAGGTGTTTGCGCGCAGCGGCAAACACCTGACGCGAGTCACCCCGGCCGGACAGGCGATTCTCGCCGTGGCGGAAGAGGTTCTGCAGAAGGTGGAGAGTATCCGCCAGGTGGCCCAGGAGTTCAGCGACGAGAAGAAGGGCAGTCTCTCGATCGCCACCACTCACACCCAGGCGCGTTACGCCCTGCCTGGCGCGATCACCGAGTTCATCAAGACCTACCCGGACGTGTCGTTGCATATGCATCAGGGCACGCCGATGCAGATCTCCGAAATGGCGGCCGACGGGACGGTGGACTTTGCCATCGCGACCGAGGCGCTGCAGCACTTCAGCGATCTGATCATGATGCCCTGCTACCGCTGGAACCGCTCGGTGATGGTGCCCAAGGGGCACCCGCTGACGCAGTTGCCCCAACTGACCCTGAAGGATGTGGCGGCATACCCGATCGTTACCTACGTGTTCGGGTTCACCGGGCGCTCCAAGCTCGACGATGCGTTCCGGCATCACGGTCTCGAACCCAAGGTGGTGTTTACCGCGGTGGACTCGGATGTGATCAAGACCTACGTCAGGCTCGGCCTGGGGGTGGGGATCGTCGCTTCGATGGCTTATGAACCGGGAGCCGATGACGATCTGGTCGCGCTCGATGCAAGTCATCTGTTCGAGGCCAGCACGACCAAGATCGGTTTCCGCAAGGGGGCCTTCCTGCGTGGCTACATGTACGATTTCATCCGCCTGTTCGCGCCGCATCTGACGCCCGAAATGGTGCGCAAGGTACAGGACTGCGACAACCGTGCCGAGGTCGATGAACTGTTCGAGGGGCTCGAACTGCCGGTGCTCTGATACCGGTGTTTTTATAATCATACAGTGGAGAATGAGTGTGGAGCTGGCTTGCCTTGACCTGGAAGGTGTTCTTATCCCCGAGATCTGGATCGCATTTGCCGAAGAGACCGGCATCGAGGCGCTGAAGGCCACGACCCGCGACATCCCCGATTACGATGTGCTGATGAAACAGCGTTTGTCCATCCTGGATCGGCACGGCCTGACCCTGCCGCAGATTCAGGACACCATCAGTCGCCTGAGCCCGCTCGAGGGGGCAAGGGAGTTTGTTGACTGGCTGCGCGAACGTTTCCAGGTGGTGATCCTGTCCGATACCTTCTATGAGTTCGCGGCGCCGCTGATGAAACAGTTGGGTTACCCGACGCTGCTCTGCCACAAGCTCGAGGTCAACAGCGAAGGCCGGATCACCGATTACACCTTGCGTCAGCGCGACCCCAAACGGCAGTCGGTGCGTGCCTTCCAGTTGCTCAACTACCGCGTGATCGCCGCCGGCGACTCCTACAACGACACCACCATGCTGGCGCAGGCGGAAAAGGGGATCCTGTTCCATGCGCCGGACAATGTCATCGCCGAGTTCCCGCAGTTCCCGGCGGTGCACTCCTATGAAGATCTGAAGAGAGAGTTTATCAAGGCCAGCAATAGGGAATTGGTCTTTTAAAGTGATCCAACAGTCTCAAGAAGATTGCTGACCTTGTCGATCGACTCCTGATACTCGGCATCCACATCCGAGTCGGCAACGATGCCTCCCCCGGCCGAGCAGTAGATGCGGCCGTTCTCGACCAGCAGGGTGCGGATGCAGATGCTGGTGTCCATGGCGCCGTCGGCGCCGATATAGCCGATCGAGCCGCAGTAGATGGCGCGGCGCTGCGGTTCCAACTCGTCGATGATCTCCATCGCCCGGATCTTCGGCGCGCCGGTGATGGAGCCGCCGGGAAAGCAGTGCCGCAGCAGGTCCAGGCTGGTGTAGCCGTCGGCCAGTCGGCCGGTCACGGCGCTGACCAGGTGGTGGACGTTGGGGTAGCTCTCGATCTTGAACAGCTCCGGCACCTTGACGCTGCCGGCCCTGCACACCTTGCCCAGATCGTTGCGCAGCAGGTCGACGATCATCAGGTTCTCGGCGCGGTCCTTCTCTGCCTGCGCAAGTTCGTCGGCAAGCGCCTTGTCCTCCTCGGGCGTTCGGCCGCGGGGGCGGGTGCCTTTGATCGGGCGAGTCTCCACCTCGCCGTGAGCGGAGGTTTTCAGAAAGCGCTCCGGCGACAGCGACAGAACCGCACCATCCTCCGACTCCAGGTAGGCGCCGAAGGGGGTGGTGGCGCGGGCTCTCAGTGCGCGATAGGCGTGGAACGGGTCACCCTCGCAGTTCGCGCTCCAGCGCTGGGTCAGGTTGATCTGGTAGCAGTCACCGGCGCGAATGTACTCCTGAACGCGGTCGAAGGCGTGGCGGTACGCATCAGCCGACAGATTGCTCTCGAAGTCGGAGGTCAGTCTGAACGGAGGTGTCGGCGTGAAGTCGGTCGGCTCTCGCAGAAGACGGCCGATCAACTCGACCTGGCGTTGGTCGGCACGGGGGTGGGCGAGCAGGTGGCTGCGCCGCTCGTCGTGGTCGATCACCACCGCCCAGAGATAGCGGCCCACCCTCATCTCGGGGAGGCTGAGGTCGTCCTCGGCAAGGTTCGGCATGCGCTCGAAGGCGCGGCCCAGATCGTAGCTGAAGTAGCCCAGCAGCCCAGTACGGAACGGTAGAGGGTGGCTGTCCGGCGCGATCGCGATTTCGGCCTGCAACTGCTTGAGCAGGGCGATGGGGTCGCCGCCGACGCTCTGCCACAGCCCCTGTCGGCGGATGGCGGTCTCGCCGCGGTTGTACCGCACGACTAGATCCGGTGCCGCCGCCACGATATCGTAGCGGCCGAAACGAGGATCCGTCTGTGGATGTGCACTGTCCAGCATGACCGGGTCGCCCAGCGCGCGCAGGCGGTCAAATACGAGAAACGGATCGAGCGGATAGGGCAGGGGGTGGCTGTTGATCACGCGGCAAGGATCCCGACCGGAAAAAGGCCGATTTTAACGCCGCCGAGAGAGGCGTGCGAGCCCGGGGGCGAATCTCGAGGGTATAATGCCGTTTTCCGATCGGTAACAGATGGAATTCCGGATAGATGAAGGCACCGCACTACGCCCTTGAACAGAGAACCCTTAACCTGCCTGACCAGACGCTGGTGTACCGGCTGTATCGGCACGCCGGCGTCGACTCCGGGCGTCGGCTGGTGCTGGTGCATGGCGCCGGTGTCGGCGGTCGCGATACCTGGGAGATGTTGCAGTCGTTTCTGACCGGGTGGAGCGAGGTGCTGGTGCCCGATATGCGCGGCACCGGCGATACCCGCTATCCGGATGGTCGGGAGCACGGCTTCACGGCGCAGCAACTGGTGGCGGATCTCAATGTGCTGGTCGACCACCTGGGCTGGTGGCAGTTCGATCTCGGCGGATACTCGCTGGGGGGATTGGTCTGCATGCTGTTCAAGCAGCAGCATCCGGACCGCGTCGGCAAACAGTTCCTGCTCGAGTCGGCGGCCCTGGATCGGCCGGATTGGCAGAGCACCGTCGAGCTTCGGGAGCGCTATTCGGATGCGGCCGTGTATCTGCGCACGGAGAACCGGGAGTCGGGTATCCGCCGGTTTCTCGATACCATCTCGCCCAATCGGCGCATTTCGGAGCAGACCGAGCGTTTGACCATCGCCCGCCTGGGGCAGCGGCCGGAGGGGTTTGCCAACGCCCTGGATGCGGTGACGCGTGCCATTCGTGATGTGGATCGGGAAGCGGTTCTGGCGGCGCAGGGCGACGTCAGCAGTTTTATCGGTGGGCAGAGTGTCGAGCTTATGCATCAGTTGCACATGCATCTGGCCGACGGCATGCCGAATTGGCACTACTTTCACGTTGCCGGTACCGATCACTCCCTGCCGTTCCAGAAGCCGCGCCAGATTGCGCGGATCATGAGCAGTGAGTTGCAGCGATATCTGGGTCAAGCGGTCGACGAACCCTAGGCGCTGTATCGAGGCGTTATCCATCTCGCCGCTATGCCCGAGCCTCGTGACCGACCAACAGCTCCCGGGACCTGCTGTCGCTGACTTTGTCGACAATCCGGCCGTTCGGCCCGCTTCTTTTCCCCCGCTCCGGTTATCGGCATATGCCTGTTTCCGTGTATTGCACGACGAAATGATCCATAATTTTAGTTCTCATACTTTTGTCTGATGTTGACAATTTTAACGGCAAGTTGGGTTGACGGTCATTTTCTTCGGCTGTACTGTGGCCTCACTCAAACATTGTCGACAATCTTGAAGGTTGCGATGAATACAGAAGCGAAACAAAGTTCAGTGCTAGAGATCGACCAGGAGAGCCGCACGCTGGCCGACCGGGTCTGCAAACAGATCGTCACGGCGATCGTCAAAGGCGATCTGCAGCCGGGACAGAAGATCAGCGAACCTGAGCTGGCGCGCACCTATGGCATCAGTCGCGGCCCTTTGCGAGAGGCGATGCGCCGTCTCGAGGGTTGGCGTCTGGTCGAGCGCAAACCGCATATCGGTGCGCGTGTCGTCAAGCTGAGCGCGCAGGAGCTGATCGAGATCTACCGGGTCCGCGAAGCGCTTGAGGGCATGGCCTGCCGATTGGCGGCCGAGCACATGACTCAGGAGGAGATCGACAGCCTCAAGGCGCTGCTCGATAGCCACGAACAGTCGATCGAACAGCGTGAAGGTCGTTCCTACTTTCAGAAAGAGGGTGACCTCGACTTTCACTACCGCGTCGTTCAGGGCAGCAAGAACGCCAAGCTGCAGGAGATGCTGGGCGCGGATCTATACCACCTGGTACGTATGTACCGTTACCAATTCAGCGTTTCCAGTTCGCGTCCCAAACGTGCCCTCAAGGAGCATCGACAGATCATCGATGCGATCGAGTCGCGGGATGCCGAACTGGCCGAGATTCTGATGCGCAGGCATATCAGTGCGGCGCGCCGGAACATCGAAGAGAAGCTGAGCGCCAAAGAGCAAACCTCAAGGGGACCATAATGGCTGAGAAACTGACTGCGGGTGCGCGCTTCCGCAAGGCGCTGGCCGAGAACCGGCCGCTGCAGATTGTCGGTACCGTCAATGCGTACAACGCGATGATGGCTACCCGCGTGGGGCACCAGGCTATCTACCTGTCCGGTGGCGGCGTCGCCAACGCTTCGTACGGTCTGCCGGACCTGGGCATGACCTCGATGAACGATGTGCTGGAGGATGTGCGACGCATCACCGGCGCCGTCGACACGCCGCTGATGGTCGACATCGATACCGGCTGGGGCGGTGCATTCAATATCGCGCGCACCGTCAAGGAGATGATCAGGGGCGGTGCCGCGGCGGCGCATATAGAGGACCAGGTGGCGCAGAAACGCTGCGGCCATCGTCCCAACAAGGAGATCGTCTCGCTCGAGGAGATGGTCGATCGCGTCAAGGCCGCCGTCGATGCCAGAACCGACGACAGCTTCTTTGTCCTGGCCCGTACCGATGCCTTTCAGATGGAGGGCCTGAATGCCGCCGTGGAGCGGGCGCAGGCCTGCCTGGAGGCGGGTGCCGACGGCATCTTTGCCGAGGCGGTTCACACGCTGGACGACTACCGGGCGTTCTCGGCCGGCATCGACGGCGCGCATCTGCTGGCGAATATCACCGAGTTCGGTGCGACGCCGCTGTTCAACAGGGCGGAACTGGCCGAGGTGGGCGCCAGCATGGTGCTGTACCCGCTCTCCGCCTTTCGTGCCGCCAACAAGGCCGCGCTGAACGTATACGAACACCTGCTCAAGGATGGCGACCAGAAGGCCGTCGTCGACACCATGCAGACCCGCATGGAGCTCTACGATTTCCTCAACTACCACGACTTCGAACAGAAGCTGGACGCGCTTTTTGCCGAAGGCAAGAACAGGTAAAGCGGCGTCCCTATTCGGATAAGAGCGCGTCAGACGCTCGGATATTTCAGGAGGTAATCATGGCTGAAGCGAAGACACTCGGCGGGGCCGGCCTGCGTGGCCAGTCCGCAGGCGAAACGGCTCTATGCACCGTCGGCAAGAGCGGTGCGGGCCTGACCTATCGCGGTTACGACATCAAGGATCTGGCCGATAACGCCCGGTTCGAAGAGGTCGCCTATCTGCTGATATACGGCAAACTGCCCAATCAGGCCGAGCTGGATGCCTACACGTCCAGGCTCAAGGGGCTGCGTGGCTTGCCGGATGCGCTGAAGAAGGTGCTGGAGCAGATTCCGGCCGATGCCCACCCGATGGACGTGATGCGGACCGGCTGCTCGATGTTGGGCAACCTGGAGACCGAGCAGACGTTCGACGAGCAGTATGACAAGATCGACCGCATGCTGGGCGTGTTCCCGTCGATCATCAACTACTGGTACAACTTCGCCCACAAGGGCAAGCGGATCGATACCGAGACCGATGCCGACTCCATCGGTGAGCACTTCCTGTGGACGCTGCACGGCAAGAAACCCGAGCCGCTGCATGTCAAGGTGATGCATGCGTCGCTGATCCTTTACGCCGAGCACGAGTTCAACGCCTCCACCTTTGCCGCCCGTGTCTGTGCGTCGACGCTGTCGGACATCCACAGCTGCGTCACCGGTGCGATCGGCACCCTGCGCGGTCCGCTGCACGGCGGCGCCAACGAGGCGGCGATGGCGATGATTCAGGACTGGAAATCCCCCGACGAAGCGGAAGCCGAGATCCTGGGGATGCTGGAGCGCAAAGAGAAGATCATGGGCTTCGGTCACGCGATCTACCGCGACTCCGATCCGCGCAATGCGATCATCAAGACCTGGTCAAAACAGCTGGCCGAGCAGGTGGGCGACACCGTGCTTTACCCGGTATCCGAGCGTGTCGAAGCCGTTATGTGGCGCGAGAAGAAACTGTTCTGTAACGCGGATTTCTTCCACGCCTCGGCCTACCACTTCATGGGCATTCCGACCGATCTGTTCACGCCGATCTTTGTCTGCTCCCGCGTGGCGGGCTGGACTGCGCACGTGATCGAGCAGCGCGCCAACAACCGCATCATCCGTCCGTCGGCGGACTACACCGGCCCGGAATCGGCCGAGTGGGTGCCGATCGAGAAACGTCCATAACATTCGATGGATTGCCGACGCCATGAACACTGAATATCGCAAACCCCTTCCCGGTAGCAGTCTGGACTACTTCGATACGCGTGCAGCGGTCGAAGCGATCCAGCCGGGCGCCTACGACAGACTGCCGTACACCTCCCGCGTGTTGGCCGAGCAACTGGTGCGCCGCTGCGAACCCGACGGGTTGATCGACGCACTGAAGCAGATCATCGAGCGCAAGCGCGATCTGGATTTCCCCTGGTACCCGGCTCGTGTGGTCTGTCACGACATCCTGGGTCAGACCGCGCTGGTCGACCTGGCCGGTCTGCGTGACGCGATCGCCGAGCAGGGCGGTGACCCGTCCCAGGTCAATCCGGTGGTGCCGACCCAACTGATTGTCGACCACTCGCTGGCGGTGGAAGCGGCGGGATTCGATCCCGATGCATTCGAGAAAAACCGCGCCATCGAGGATCGTCGAAACGAAGACCGCTTCCACTTTATCGAATGGACCAAGAGCGCGTTCAAGAACGTCGACGTGATCCCGGCCGGTAACGGCATCATGCACCAGATCAACCTGGAAAAGATGTCGCCGGTGATTCAGGCGCGCGATGGCGTGGCCTTCCCCGATACCTGCGTCGGCACCGACTCCCACACCCCCCATGTGGACTCCCTCGGCGTCATCGCCATCGGCGTCGGCGGGCTGGAGGCGGAAACCGTTATGCTCGGTCATCCGTCGATGATGCGCCTGCCCGATATCGTCGGCGTCAGGCTGACCGGCAAGCGCCAACCGGGTATTACCGCGACCGATATCGTGCTGGCGCTGACCGAGTTCCTGCGCCAGGAGCGTGTCGTCGGTGCCTATGTGGAGTTCTTCGGCGAGGGCGCTGCCGGCCTCACCATCGGTGACCGCGCCACCATCTCCAACATGTGCCCCGAGTTCGGCGCCACCGCGGCGATGTTCTACATCGACCGGCAGACCATCGACTATCTGAAACTGACCGGTCGCGAGCCGGAACAGGTGGAGCTGGTCGAGCACTACGCCAAGACCACCGGCCTCTGGGCGGACGCCCTGGTGGATGCCGAGTACGAGCGTGTACTGGAGTTCGATCTGTCGACCGTGGTGCGCAACATGGCCGGCCCCTCCAACCCGCACCGCCGTCTGCCGACCAGCGCGCTGCATGAGCGCGGGATCGCCGACGAGGCAAAACTGGCGGCAGCCAAGGCCGAGGAGGCGGAAGGCCTGCTGCCGGACGGCGCCGTGATCATCGCCGCCATCACCTCCTGCACCAACACCTCGAATCCGCGTAACGTGGTTGCGGCGGGTCTGGTGGCGAAGAAGGCCAACGAACTGGGGCTGGTGCGCAAGCCCTGGGTGAAGAGTTCATTCGCCCCGGGATCGAAGGTCGCACGCCTGTACTTGGAGGAGGCGGGCCTGCTGCCCGAACTGGAGAAACTCGGCTTCGGCATCGTCGCCTACGCCTGCACCACCTGTAACGGCATGTCCGGCGCGCTGGATCCGAAGATCCAGCGGGAGATCATCGATCGCGACCTGTATGCGACCGCCGTGCTGTCCGGCAACCGCAACTTCGATGGCCGTATCCACCCCTACGCCAAACAGGCGTTCCTGGCCTCGCCGCCGCTGGTCGTCGCCTATGCCATCGCCGGTACCGTGCGTTTCGATATCGAGCAGGATGTGCTGGGCAGCGACAAGGACGGCAACCCCATTACACTGAAGGATCTCTGGCCCTCCGACGAGGAGATCGATGCCATCGTCGCGACCTCGGTGAAGCCGGAACAGTTCAGGCAGGTCTATATCCCGATGTTCGCGTTGGGCGAGGTCGAGCGGGCCGAAAGCCCGCTCTACGACTGGCGCCCGATGTCCACCTATATCCGCCGTCCGCCGTACTGGGAAGGCGCGCTGGCCGGCGAGCGCACGCTGAAGGGGATGCGTCCGCTGGCGGTGTTGCCGGACAACATCACCACCGACCACCTGTCGCCGTCCAACGCGATCCTGGCCGCCAGTGCAGCAGGGGAGTATCTGGCCAAGATGGGCCTGCCGGAGGAGGATTTCAACTCCTACGCCACCCACCGCGGCGATCATCTGACCGCGCAGCGCGCCACCTTCGCCAACCCGAAACTGCTCAACGAGATGTGCCGTGACGAGAGCGGCGATGTGATTCAGGGTTCGTTGGCGCGTGTCGAGCCGGAAGGGCAGCAGATGCGGATGTGGGAAGCGATCGAGACCTACATGAACCGCAAGCAGAACCTGATCATCGTCGCCGGTGCCGATTACGGTCAGGGCTCCTCCCGAGACTGGGCCGCCAAAGGGGTGCGTCTGGCCGGTGTCGAGGTGATCGTGGCGGAAGGGTTCGAGCGTATCCACCGCACCAACCTGGTCGGCATGGGCGTGCTGCCGGTGGAGTTCAAGCCGGGCACCACCCGCCTGACGCTGGGCATCGACGGTACAGAAACCTACGATATCAAGGGCGAGATCTCGCCGCGCTGCGATCTGACGCTGGTGATCAACCGTCGCAGCGGTGAGGTAGTCGAGGTGCCGGTGACCTGCCGCCTGGATACCGCTGCAGAGGTCGGTGTCTACAACGCCGGCGGCGTGTTGCAGCGCTTCGCCAAGGATTTCCTCGGCCAGGCCTGACAGGAGGCGCCCAGGCTCTTGCCGATAAAAGCAGAGCGGGGCGGCACTCAGATAAATAGAAAGGTAAAGTGCATATGGCTCACGTACCTCAAATCAAGATCCCGGCGACCTATATCCGCGGCGGCACCTCCAAGGGGGTGTTTTTCCGCCGCCAGGACCTGCCGCCTGCGGCGCAGGAGCCGGGTGAAGCGCGCGACAGGATCCTGCTGCGCGTGATCGGCAGCCCCGATCCCTATGCCCAGCAGATAGACGGCATGGGCGGCGCAACCTCCAGTACCTCCAAGACGGTGATTCTGGACAGCAGCAGCCGGCCGGACCACGATGTGGACTACCTGTTCGGCCAGGTGGCGATCGACAAGGCGTTCGTCGACTGGTCCGGCAACTGCGGCAACCTGACCGCCGCGGTGGGCGCGTTCGCGATCGCGTCCGGTTTTGTCGATCCCGAGCGGATTCCGCAGGACGGCATCTGCACGGTGCGTATCTGGCAAAAGAACATCCGAAAAACCATCATCGCCCATGTGCCGATCACCAATGGCGAGGTGCAGGAGACCGGCGATTTCGAACTGGATGGCGTCACCTTCCCGGCCGCGGAGGTGGTGATCGAGTTCATGGATCCGGCCGATGGAGAGGGCTCGATGTTTCCGACCGGTAACCTGGTCGACGATCTGGAGGTGCCGGGTATCGGAACCTTCAAGGCAACCATGATCAACGCCGGCATACCGACCATCTTCCTCAACGCCGCCGATATCGGTTACACCGGTACCGAGCTGCAGAGGGATATCAACGCCGATGCGGAAGCGCTGGCGCGCTTCGAAACCATGCGTGCCTATGGTGCGGTGAAGATGGGGCTGATCGCCGATATCGCCGAGGCGGCCGCCCGCCAGCATACGCCGAAGATCGCGTTCGTGGCGCCGGCCACCGCCTATGAAGCGTCGAGCGGCAAGCAGATCTCCGCCGATGATATCGATGTCTGTGTGCGTGCATTGTCGATGGGCAAGCTGCACCACGCGATGATGGGTACCGCCTCGGTGGCGATCGCGACGGCGGCAGCAGTGCCTGGAACGCTGGTCAACCTGGCCGCAGGCGGCGGCGAGCGCGACGCTGTTACCTTCGGCCACCCCTCCGGCACCCTGCGCGTAGGCGCTGCCGCCGAGGTGGTCAACGGCGAGTGGACCGCGACCAAGGCGGTGATGAGCCGTAGTGCCCGGGTGCTGATGGAGGGGTGGGTGCGGATCCCCGGAGATGTTTTCGGGGCCTGACCGTTGTAATCGGTATCGGCTCCGGACGCCGGCAGGGTCCCTGTCAGCTCTGTCGGTTGGCTTTCAGCCCGCAGTTTGCGGGCTTTTTTAGTTGAGCGGTGGAGGATTGGGGGTAATATAGTAGCCGGGTCGTGACATTTGCTGACCTTTCCGCAGTTATTGGAACGGAGCCCGTTGCCATTGAAGTATCGCCAGACACGACGCCATCTCGCCCCCTATTTGGCAATCCTGCTGTTGGTTGTCGTCGGTATCGCGATTACCGAATCCCTGCATAAGGTCGTTGCCGATCGGGCGTTGCAGCTGCAGCGTACCGAGGCTTTCGGGGTTATCTCCCAACTGCGGGCTCAGCTTGAGTCCGAGATCAACAGCGTGCTGTATCTGAGCAACGGCCTGATCAGCTACGTAACGGTGCGGCCCGAGGTCGATGTCGAGCAGTGGCGGGCGCTCGCCGCCGAGATCGTTCGTGGCACGGCGCATGTACGCAACATCGGGCTGGCGCCGGACAATGTCATCCGTTTTATCTACCCGGTGCAGGGCAACGAAGCGGCGCTGGGGCTCGAGTACGAGAAGAGCGAGTCTCAGTGGCCGGCGGTCAAAAGGGCGATCGACGGTGGTGTGATGGTCCTCGCCGGTCCGCTCAATCTGGTGCAGGGCGGCGTGGCGCTGATTGCACGTACGCCCATCTATACGCATGCGGACCTGGATGGGGCTACCCGTTATTGGGGCCTGGCGTCGGTGGTGATCGATGCGGAGTCGTTGTTTAAAGCTGCCGGTATACACGACCAAGTGTCCGGTTACCGCATCGCGATCATGGGGCGTGACGGGGTCGGAGAGCAGGGCGGTATGGTGTTCGGCAGCCCCGACGTTTTCGCGCAGGCGCTTGCGAAGATGAAGATCTTCTTTCCCAATGGCCACTGGGTGATCGCAGCCGTTCCGGATGGTGTATCGGTGAGCTTCTGGATGGGGCAGCATATTACGCGATTGGTGGGCTATGGCTTTCTGTCGGTGCTGTCGCTGCTGCTGGTGATGCTGGTTCGCCTCTACCATGCCAGCGAGGGGGAGGCGATGCACGACCAACTGACCGGCCTGCCCAATCGTCGCCTGATGATCGAGCGTATCAATCAACTCGCCGCACTGCATGAGCGTTCCGGGATCGGTTTTGCGCTCTATTTTATTGATCTCAACGGCTTTAAGGCGATCAACGACAATTTCGGCCATGTCGCGGGCGATGCGGTTCTGGTCGAGGTCGGGCGGCGCCTGATTCAGGTCGTGCGTTCATCCGATACGGTTGCACGTACCGGTGGCGACGAGTTTATGGTGTTGCAGCCGGGCGTGAAGTCGGATGCCGCCGCGAAAACGGTGGCGGAGAAGATGGGGGCTGCCCTGGGCGTTCCGTTCCAGTACCGGTTCGAACCGATCGATATCTCGGCTGCGATCGGTGTCTCGATCTATCCCGAGGATACGGATACCGTCGATAAGCTGATCATGATCGCGGATGACCGCATGTATGATCACAAGGCGGAAATCAAAATAAAAAATGCCGCACATACTGGTGTGCGGCAATACGATAACTAGAGATAACGCAAGGAAAAGCAAAAAAACCGAAAGGTGCGCGGGACACGAGTCCTGACATCCGCGTGTGTACCCCAACAACAACGGCCGGATGCACGCCCCTCTCGAATAGTTGTAATGCTAAAGTCGAATGGCCGAGGCGACAAATGATGCTTTATTGGGCTTTGGTTGAGAAAAACTCAACCTAAATTTGCCTCTTCGGAACGCGCCATGCGGCCCCGACGTTGCCGGCGCAGCGACAGGGTCGCGTTGAACGCGATGGCACCGATGATCAGTGCACCGCCCAGCAACGTCGGACCCGGCAACGCCTCGCCCAATGCCCACCAGACCCAGACCGGACCCAGCACCGTTTCGATCAACAGGAAGAGACTCACCTCGGCGGACGGCAGGTGGCGGGTTGCACTGAATACCAGCAGGGATGCCAGCGGCATCTGCAACAGCCCCATCAGCGAGAGCCAGGCGTAACTTGCCGGTTCCAGCGCGAACGGGGTGGCGAAGGGCAGGCAGATCAGCGCCGTGACCAAGCCGGAACCCGCCACCAGCGGCAGGCGCGGCAGCTCCGGCACGCGCCGCAGCAGTGTCAGTGCGGCGGCCATCACCACGGCAAGCAGGAGTGCCAGCAGATCGCCGAGTTGTCCCGCTTGCCCCAGCGATGAGTAGAACACGCACAGCACGCCGGTTATCGCCACCAGTATCGACATCAGGGTGCGCCGCGAGGTGGATTCACGGAACAGCAGCCAACTGATTGCGGCGGCAAAAAGCGGTGAACTGGCCAGAATGACCACCGTGTTGGCGACCTGGGTGTGGCTGACCGAGAGCACGAACAGTGCCGAACTGAGGCCGTACAGCAGTGTCGCGGCCAGAGCCGCGAGCCAGAGTCTGCGGCTGTCGGGCCAACGAATACGTCGGCGCCTGACGAGGCAGATCGAACCGGCCGACAGCAGCACCAGCATTCCGCGCCAGACGCCCACGTCGGTGCCGTCGGCCTGTGCCAGGCGGATAAGGAGGGCGTCGAAGCTGAGAACCAGAACCCCTGTCGTAGCCAGCAATATGCCGTGTTGACGGCTGGTGGAGGCAGTCATTGTCTTTTCGCACCGATATTGATAGGCCGAAGTGAAGCGGCGATAGTGGCGGGAGGGAGGGACGACATGACGCCGCCCCAAGTGTTTCGCCCCAAAGATTTAGCGCTTGGGCAGAACGTCGGCGAGCTTGTTGCTCATGTCGCGCAGGCTGCTCTCCGTGGTTTTCCAGTCGATGCAGGCATCGGTGACGGATACGCCATATTTCAACTCGTCCAGCTTCTCCGGGATCGACTGGTTGCCCCACTCCAGGTTGCTTTCGATCATCAGGCCGATGATCGAACGGTTGCCCTCGAGAATCTGGTTGGCGGCGTTCTCCGCGACCAGCGGCTGCAGGCCCGGGTCCTTGTTGGAGTTGGCGTGGCTGCAGTCGATCATGATGTTGTGACTCAGCTTGGCCTTGTCCAGCGCCTGCTCGCAGAGCTTGACGCTGACCGAATCGTAGTTGGGCTTGCCGTTGCCGCCGCGCAGTACGACATGCCCATATTGGTTACCACGAGTGCGGACGATCGACACCTGGCCTTCGGCATTGATGCCGAGGAAATTATGCGGATGGCTGACCGACTTCATGGCGTTGATCGCCACGTCGAGGCCGCCGTCGGTACCGTTCTTGAAGCCGACGGCGCAGGAGAGGCCGGAAGACATCTCGCGATGGGTCTGCGATTCCGTGGTGCGGGCGCCGATCGCCGACCAACTGATCAGGTCCTGGATATACTGCGGCGAGATCGGGTCGAGCGCTTCGGTGGCCAGCGGCAGGCCGAGTTCGGACAGGTCGATCAGCAGCTTGCGCGCAATATGCAGCCCCTCTTCGATATCGAAGGAGTCGTTCATGTGCGGATCGTTGATCAGGCCCTTCCAGCCCACGGTGGTACGGGGTTTTTCAAAATAGACGCGCATCACCAGATAGAGCGTATCCTTGACCTCGTCCGCCAGTGCCTTGAGACGGCGACCATACTCCAGCGCCGCTTCCGGGTCGTGGATGGAGCAGGGGCCGACGACGACCAGCAGGCGCTTGTCGCTGTGATCGAGGATATCCCGGATCACCTGGCGGCCGTTCATCACCACCTCGGCAGCCTTGTCGCTGATCGGCAGTCTCTCCTTGAGCTGATCCGGGGTTACCAGTGCCGTGGTCGATTCGATATTGAGGTCTTCTACGCGTTTATCTGTCATGTTCCTGTCCTGACGGCAATAAGGTAAGGCGTTTACTTACGCCAAGGTCGATCTTTTTACCATATCCGTGGCGCTATTACAGGTCTCCATCGGTCTAATCCGGGCAATCAATGGCGCGCGACGGGCAGATCCTGTACCGCGACAATCGGTCCCACTGCCGTGGAGGGGCATCGGTGATACACTGACGATCATCTTCATGACCAAGCGAAAGAAGGAAGACCTGTTTGTACGCTCTGTTCTGTAGGGGTCGCTCCCTGATCGCCGGAATCCCGGCGCTGCTGGTGCTCGGCATCGCCCTGTTCTGGTCCGCATTCACGCAGGCGGGGCTGTTCGATTCGATCGCCTCTAACAACGCTCAGCCGCTGCCGGTCGATCAGGCCTATGTGCTGCGCCTCGAAACCGTGGCGCCGGGACGGGTGGATCTGGTCTGGCGAATCGAACCCGACTATTACCTGTATCAGGAGAAGGTGGTCGTCACGCCCGGTGAGGGAGTGACAATAGTCGATCGCCGCGATGCCCCGGCACAGCCCAAGGATGACCCTCTGTTCGGCCAGGTTCAGGTCTACTACGACGAGGCCCGGGTCAGCCTGCTGCTCGGTGCAACCGGCAGCGCGGATCAGGGCAGACTGACGGTGACCTATCAGGGCTGCTGGGAAGGGGGTATCTGCTATCCGCCGGTGACCGAGGATCTGGAGGTGACGGATCTGATCGCCGCCGCCGGCTTGAGTTGGCCGGGGGAGGACAGGCCGGATGCCTCGGTGGAGCCCGACCGAGCGGCGCCGGTCGGTTCGGCAGGAGCCGCAACAGGAGCGGCAACCGCCAGCGAGCAGGACCGTTTTGCCGGACTGCTCGGCGGCGCGTCGTTGGCCGCCGTGTTGAGCGCCTTCTTTCTCGCCGGACTGGCGCTGTCGCTGACGCCCTGCGTGTTTCCGATGATTCCGATCCTGTCGGGCGTTATCGTCGGTCATGGCCACAGGATCACTACTGCCCACGCCTTCCTGCTGTCGCTGGTCTATGTGCTGGCGATGTCGTTGACCTACACCGTCGCCGGTATCGTGGTCGGTCTGTTTGGTGCCAATGTTCAGGCCGCGCTGCAGAATCCCTGGGTGATCTCGCTCTTCTCCCTGCTGTTCGTGCTGCTGGCCTGCTCCATGTTCGGTTTTTACGAACTGCAGTTGCCCAAGTGGCTGCAGAGCCGTGTCAGCGAGGTCAGTTCGCATCAGAAGAGCGGCTCGGTGCTGGGTGTCGCGGTGATGGGGCTGCTGTCGGCTCTGATCGTCGGCCCCTGCATGGCGGCTCCGCTGGCCGGAGCGCTGCTCTATATCGGCCAGTCCGGCGATCCGGTGCTGGGCGGCGCCGCGCTGTTTGTGCTCTCCCTCGGTATGGGGGTGCCGCTGCTGTTGGTGGGCGCATCGGCCGGGAAGCTGTTGCCCAAGGCCGGCAGTTGGATGGAGGGGGTCAAGGCGGTGTTCGGCGTGGCCTTGCTGCTGATGGCGGTGTGGATGCTGGACCGGATTCTGCCGGTGGAGGCAACCATGGCGATGACCGGCATCATCCTGGTCGTCAGTGCGGTGTACCTGAATGTATTCGAACGGCTTGGCGAGCACACCGGCGGTTGGCACCGACTCTGGAAAGGGCTGGGGATGATCCTGCTGGTGTATGGCGCCGCGCTGCTGATCGGCCTGCTCTCCGGCAGCCGTAGCCTGCTCTATCCGCTTCAGGGCCTGGCAGTCAGTCAGGCCGGGCCATCCGGTGCCGCTGTACGCGGTCAACTGGATTTCACCACCGTGACCAGCCTGCAACAGCTTGATCCACTGCTGGTGCAGGCGGCCGCGACCGGACAGCCGGTGATGCTCGATTTCTATGCCGACTGGTGCGTCAGCTGTGTCGAGCTGGAGTATGTCACCTTTGCCGATGCCGATGTCCAGCGCCGCCTGGCCGGATTCAGTCTGATAAAGGTCGATGTAACGGCCAATGATGCTGCCGCCAAGGCGCTGAACCAGCGTTATCAGGTGTTCGGTCCACCGGTACTTTTCTTTGTCGATGCCTCGGGTCAGCCGCGTCCCGAGATGACCATGGTCGGCGTTATCGAACCCGAGGATTTCCTGGCGAGAATTGCAGCCCTCTGATCAGTCGTCATGCGGTCGGTAATGCTTGGGCCAGTATGTCTTGACCACAGCGGAATCCTCGGCGAACGAATGGCAGCTGTTCAGCATCGGCGGCGGTGTCGATCCGGTGTGCCAGTCTTCCAGATATTGACGCTCCTGGTGCGTGGCCTGAAATGCCGTGGTCGCCAGCGGACCAAGCAGCTCGAGCAGGTGGGTGCAGCCCAGGGTGCCACCGAACAGCTCGCGGGTCTTGCGGGTGAATCCCGGTGCGATCTGCAGCCCCTTCAACAGCTTGAAGCGGTCGGCAATGTTTGGGCACATCCTGAACGGGGTGTGGTCCATGACCGCTTCCGCTTCGAGTATATTGAGGTCCAGATCCACGGTGATGCGGATCGCCATCTCATGCAGCGGTGCACCCGCGGGCAGCAGGCCGCCCTCGTGCATATCCATGTCGAAGGATTTGGTATCGAGCAGGAAGGCTTCGATATCCCAAAGGCCATCCGTGCGCTTGTAGCCGCGACAACTGACTTGTCGAGTATGCGACAGTGCGCGTTCGACCGGTTCGGACAGGGGCATAGCGACTCCTGTAGATTGTTCTGAAAGCCCACCATTATGCCAGATAGCACCGTCGGGCGCGTGTATCCGTTGGCATTATGACTGCCTGGACATGGTCGCCCGGCGCTCAGTTGAGCCGTCGAATCAAGCCGGTATGGGCGATGATGCGGGTCGAGATCTCCTCGATGGAGAAGTTGGTGGTGTTGATGAACGGCAGGTCGCACTGCTGGAACAGGCGCTCGACGGTGCGCACCTCGAAGTCGCACTGATCGAGCGAGGCGTAGCGGCTGTTGGCGCGGCGTTCATGGCGTATGGCGGCGAGCTGGAAGGGGTCGATGGTCAATCCATACAGCTTGTGCCGGTAACGCTGCAGCACCTCGGGCAGGCGCGGGGATTCGAGATCTTCGTCGGTCAGCGGATAGTTGGCGGCGCGGACGCCGAACTGCAGCGCCATATACAGGCAGGTAGGCGTTTTGCCGCAGCGCGAGACCCCGATCAGGATGATGTCGGCGCGATCGTACTGCTGGGTGCGGGCGCCGTCGTCGTTGTCCAGCGCAAAGTTGACCGAGTCGATCCTGTCCTTGTAGCGGTTCATCTCGATGATGCCGTGCGACTTGCCCACGGTGTAGGAGGAGTGGGTTTGCAGCTCCTTCTCCAGCGGCTTCAGAAAGGTGGAGAACACATCGATCTTGAAGCCGTTGCTGCTCGCCAGCAGCGCCCGTATCTCCTCGTCTACGATGGTATCCAGCACGATCGCCGGCTCGCCGTCCGCGAGGCTGGCGGCGTTGATCCTCTCCACGGTCGCCCGGGCTTTTTCCACGGTATCGATATAGGGCAGGGTGATCTTGTCGAACTTGATCCCCTCGAACTGGGATAGCAGGCTGTTGCCCAGGGTTTCGGCGGTGATGCCGGTTCCGTCGGAGATAAAAAAGGCGGTTCTTTTCATGTTGCGAGGGCTCGAAATCAGTCAAATCGCGTTGTGCACTGTACGGGTCTTTTGGCAGCAGAATCGCCGATTTTTGTAAAAAAATTACATTTTTTCCAACTGGCGATTTTTGCTTTCAGCTGGAGTATCATCCATGCCTTCAGAAAAAATAACAATAACTATTCAGGTAGACGTCCAACTCAGGAGAAACGGCTTTGCGGCAATATGTACTGCGCCTGGATCAGTCAGGCATGGGGGATGTGGACAAGGTTGGCGGAAAAAACGCTTCCCTTGGCGAGATGATCGGTCAACTGAGTGACGCCGGTGTTCGGGTGCCGGGCGGCTTCGCGACCACCGCCGAAGCCTATCGCGACTTTCTCGCTCACGGCGGCCTGGCAGAGAAGATCAACGCCGCACTCGATGCACTGGATGCGGAAGATACCCGCGCACTGATCGAGACCGGCAGCCGGATTCGCCAATGGATCATGGAGGCGCAGTTCCAGCCCGAACTGGATGCGCAGATCGAGCAGGCCTGGGCCGAGATGTCCGCCGGGCATCCGGAGATGGCCGTTGCCGTACGCTCATCCGCCACCGCCGAAGACCTGCCGGACGCCTCCTTTGCCGGCCAGCAGGAGACCTTCCTCAATATCCGCGGTCTGGACAACATCAAGCATGCGATCAAGGAGGTGTTTGCCTCCCTGTATAACGATCGCGCGATCTCCTACCGGGTACACAAGGGCTTCACCCATTCCGACGTGGCGCTCTCGGCCGGTATCCAGCAGATGGTGCGCAGCGAAACCGGCGCCTCCGGCGTCATGTTCACCCTCGATACCGAGTCCGGTTTCCAGCATGTGGTGTTTATCACCGCCGCCTACGGTCTGGGCGAGACGGTGGTGCAGGGCGCGGTGAACCCCGACGAATTCTACGTATACAAGCCGACCCTGGCGCAGGGTACGCCGGCGATCCTGCGCCGCACCCTTGGCTCCAAGGCGCTCAAGATGGTCTACACCGACGACGGCAGCGCCGGGCGTGCGGTGGAAACCGTCGATGTGCCGATGAAGGATCGCCGGCGCTTCTGTATCTCCGACGCCGATGTGGAGCAACTGGCCCGCATCGCCGTGATCATCGAGAAGCACTATGGTCGCCCGATGGATATCGAGTGGGCCAAGGATGGCGACGACGATCAGCTCTACGTGGTGCAGGCGCGTCCGGAAACGGTACGCAGCCAGGGTAGCGCCACCGTGATCGAACGCTACCTGCTGAAGGAGAAGGGTAAGGTGCTGGTCGAAGGGCGCTCCATCGGCCACCGTATCGGTTCAGGCCCGGTGCGTGTCGTCAGCGGACTTGAGGCGATGCACGAGGTGCAGCCGGGCGACGTGCTGGTCACCGATATGACCGACCCGGACTGGGAGCCGGTGATGAAGCGCGCCGCCGCCATCGTTACCAACCGCGGCGGGCGCACCTGTCATGCCGCGATCATCGCCCGCGAGTTGGGTATTCCGGCCATCGTCGGTTGCGGCGATGCCACCGAACGCCTGAGCAACGGCCAGGAGGTCACCGTGTCCTGCGCCGAGGGCGATACCGGGCGCGCCTACGAAGGGCTGCTGGCGTTCGAGCACCAGACCAACAGCGTCGAGTCGATGCCGAACCTGCCGTTTCACGTGATGATGAACGTGGGCAACCCGGACCGTGCGTTCGACTTCCAGGCGTTGCCCAACGCCGGTGTCGGTCTGGCGCGGCTCGAGTTCATCATCAACCGCATGATCGGCGTGCACCCCAAGGCGCTGCTCAACTTCAACGACCAGCCGCGCGACGTGAAACAGATCATCGAGCGCCGTATCGCCGGCTATGCCGGTCCGGTGGATTTCTATGTCGACAAGCTGGTCGAGGGGATCTCCACCCTGGCCGCCGCCTTCTATCCGAAGAAGGTGATCGTGCGGATGTCCGACTTCAAGTCCAACGAATATGGTCACCTGATCGGCGGCGATCGCTACGAACCCAGCGAAGAGAACCCGATGCTCGGCTTCCGCGGTGCGGCGCGTTACATCTCCGACGACTTCCGCGACTGCTTCGAACTGGAGTGCCGGGCGCTGAAGCGGGTGCGTGACGAGATGCGCCTGACCAACGTCGAGATCATGGTGCCGTTCGTGCGTACCCCGGGCGAAGCCAAGCAGGTGGTCGATCTGCTTGCCGCCAACGGTCTGCGCCGTGGCGACAACGGCCTGCGCCTGATCATGATGTGCGAGATCCCCTCCAACGCGCTGCTGGCGGATCAGTTCCTGGAGCACTTCGACGGCTTCTCCATCGGCTCCAACGACCTGACCCAGCTCACCCTGGGGCTGGACCGCGACTCCGGTATCATCGCGCACCTGTTCGACGAGCGGAACGACGCGGTGAAGAAACTGCTCGGCATGGCGATCGAAGCCTGCCGCAAGCAGGGCAAGTATATCGGCATCTGCGGCCAGGGCCCGTCCGACCATCCGGATTTTGCCCGCTGGCTGATGGAGCAGGGGATCTCCAGCGTCTCGCTGAACCCCGACTCTGTGCTTGATACCTGGTTCTTCCTCGCCAACGAAAAGCCCTGATTCCAAAGGGAAGTTGACCTGTTTCGGCCGGGTGGTTATGGACAGACCCACCCGGCCGGCTCTATCTTCTTGGTAAAAGCGCTTGATCCGGCCGCAGGCCGGAAGCGGCGCATTTTGCGCAATAAAGGATACGAGATGGTCAAGATTACATACGTCGAAGCGGACGGCCGCAGCTACGAGATCGAGGCGCCGGAAGGGTGGAGTCTGATGGAGGCCGCCTTCCATAACGGCGTCGAAGGGATAGAGGCGGAGTGCGGCGGTGCCTGCAACTGCGCCACCTGTCATGTCTATGTCGACGAGCGCTATCTCGACAAGCTGCCGCCCGTAGGCCCTACCGAAGACGAGATGCTCGAGTGCACCGCAGCCGAGCGCAGACCCAACAGTCGCCTCTCCTGCCAGATAGAACTCGGCGCGGAACTCGATGGCATGGTGGTCGACCTGCCGGAAACCCAGCTATGAGCGACGCGGGCATCGCCATCGTCGGCAGCGGTCATGCCGGGCTGTCGGTCGCCGAATCGCTAAGGCGCAGGGGCTACCGGGGGCGGCTAAGCCTGATCGGTGCCGAGCCCTGCCTGCCCTACCAGCGCCCGCCGCTCTCCAAGCAGTATCTGAAGGGGGAGTGGGAGGAGGAGCGTCTGATACAGCGAAATGCCGAGTTCTACGCCAGGCACGATATCGAGTTGATCCAGGGCGAGCGGGTGGCCGCACTCGACGCCGACCACCGCCTGCTCGAGCTCGATTCCGGTAAACACCTGGCGTGGGATAGACTGGTGCTGGCGACAGGCTCCCGCCTGCGTCGGCTGGCACTGCCCGGCAGCGATGCCGAAGGTGTGCACTACCTGCAGACACTGGCTCAGGCCAAGGCACTGCGCGCGGCACTGGCCGACGCATCGAAGGTTGTCGTGATCGGGGGCGGCTATATCGGCCTGGAAGCCGCGGCCGCGTTCGCTACTGCCGGTAAAAGCGTAAGCGTATTGAACCGTGCCGACACCCTGTTGCCACGCACCGCCAGCGAACCCATCGCCCGGCATATGACCAATCTTCATGACAGTCGGGGCGTACGGATCGAGAACGGAATCGAAGTGGCAGGGATCGCTATCGTCGACGGGCGAGTGAGCGGCGTCGAGCTGCAGGATGGCCGCAGCTTTGCCGCAGACCTGGTGCTGGTGGGCATAGGCGTGGAACCGGATACCGAGCTGGCGCAGTCGGCCGGCCTCAAATGCAGGGACGGCATCCTCGTCGACGAGCAGTGTCGCACCTCCAGTCCCGACATTCTGGCCGCCGGCGACTGCGCCCGCTTTCGCCATCCTCTATACCTGCGTTCGGTGCGCCTGGAGTCGATCCAGAACGCCATCGAGCAGGGCAAGCATGCCGCAGGCACGCTGCTTGGCGATAACGCCCCCTACCGCGCGGTACCCTGGTTCTGGAGCGACCAGTACGACGCCAAGCTGCAGATAGCGGGTCTGGCCAATGGCCACGATCTGGAGGTGATTCGGGGCGACGAGCAGGGCGGTCCGTTCTCGGTATTCTGCTACGCCAAGCGCAGGCTGATCGCGGTGGAATCGATCAATGCCCCCGGCGATCACATGACGGCGCGGCGTCTGCTCCAGTCCGGCATCTCGCCGACCCCGGACGATGCCGCCAACCCCGATTTTGTCCTGCGCGACCTGCTGCAGACCGTATAAATGCACCAGGCCCGTTAGGCCGCCAATCGGCGCCATGGTAGAGTATCGGGCCTGACACCCTCCACCGCGAAAGAGACACCAACGTGATCGAGATCGGCAAACTCAACAGACTCAAAGTGATGCGCGAAGTCCCGTTCGGGGTCTATCTCGACGGCGGCGATGCCGGCGGCATACTGCTGCCCAAGCGCGAAGTACCGGAGGGTTGCCGCATCGGCGATCACCTGCAGGTGTTCGTCTACCTCGACTCGGACGACTTCCCGATCGCCTCGACCCGAAAACCCAAGGCGATGGTGGGGGAGTTCGCCGGCCTCAAGGTCACCGACGTCAACAAGGTCGGCGCCTTCCTCGACTGGGGCATGCCCAAGGAGCTGTTCCTGCCCTATGGCGAGCAACTGAAGCCGCTCAAGCCCGGTGATTGGTGTACCGTCTACATCTACGTCGACAACAGCGACCGCATCGCGGCCTCGGCCAAGACCGAGCGTTTTCTCGAGAAGAACCCCACCGACCTCGGCGTCGGCCAACTGGTCGAACTGCTGATCCTGCGCCGCACCGACCTGGGCTACCCGGTGATCATCGACCACCGCTACCAGGGCCTGCTGCACCACCAGGACCTGTTCCGCGACGTACGCCCCGGCCAGAAACTGAGCGGATTCATCAAGCAGATCACACCGGACGGCAAGATCGACGTGATGCTCGACAAACCGGGCTACGCCCGCGTCGACCCGCTGGCGCAGAAAATCCTCGACTACCTGGAATCCCACGACGGCCACTGCCCGCTGGGCGACAAGAGCGACCCGGACGCGATCCGCGACACCTTCGGCGTCAGCAAAAAAGCCTACAAGATGGCGCTGGGCTCGCTGATGAAGGCGGGACGGATCAAGCAGGACGAAGAGGGCGTGCATCTGGTCTGAATTCAAAAAGCTATACCTTCCGCAAGCAGGGTAGTTGGCGGACCCTTGACTCTATGTTCGCCCTGTTTAAGTACGTGGGCCGGAAATAGACGACCGGCCGCTCGCTCCGAACTCGAGGGGCAGGGTTGGATCAGCGCTCGATCAATCGGGCGATCGGGTTTAGAGACTCGATATTTTCGCAGATGACCTTGAACGCGACCAGCAGCGGAACTGCCATCAAGACACCGACTACTCCCCAGAGTCCGCCCCAGAACAGGATCGACAGGAAAATCAGTGTCGGGCTGAGGGCGAAGCGTCGTCCCATGATATGGGGGGTGATGAACTGACCTTCCAGCACCTGCAGCGCCGTCAGTGTCAGCGTGACGAACAGCGCATCGATGAACGTATCCAGTGTCAGAATGGCGACCAGGGTCAGGATGGAGATGCTGATCAATGGCCCGAGATAGGGAGCAAAGTTCAATGCTCCAATCATCACGCCCCAGAGTACCGCATTGGGTATTCCCAGCAGATATAGTGCGACAGTGCCGGCGGTGCCTAGCCCGATATTGATGATCAGCATGGTCAGCAGATATTGGGATGTATCGTTCTGAATATCGAAAATGATTCTGACGGCTTGTCTCTTGCCATGAAAATCGGGGAGTACCTGCACTAGTCTGACGAGCAGGGTGTCACTGCCGAGCAGCAGGAAATAGAGCATGATAAAGAAAATGCCGATGCTCATCAAAATGCTCGGAGTTTCCACCAGCAGTCGCATCGGCAGCCCCGGTCGGTCGATCTGGACAGCAATCGGTTCGGACTCTGCTCCCTCCTTCGGAGCGGTCAGTCGCTCGAACCTCTTGGTGGTTCTTTGTATATCCTTGATCAAGGCGCCGATGCCTTGCAGGTCACCATCGATATCTTCCAGAGACTCGCTGAAGGTCTGTAGTTTACTCGCGAACTCTCTTGCGATGACCGGTGACTTTTTCATCCATTCTTCGGCGGGTTGAGACAGGGTATAGACGCCGGCCGTCATGATGCCAAGCAGGAACAGGATAGATAAAGCGGCACCGCCGGCTTGTGGAACATGCATTCTTCCAAGCTTTCTGATCACCGGCTTGAATAAAAAGCTGAACAGGACAGCCAGACTGATGGGTATCAGAAAACCGGCAAGACTATACAGGGTATAGCAGAGCAGCAGGACAAAGATTCCACCGGTCGACAGGGTGATGATCCACTGACTTAGCCCGCGTGCCTTGGCGCCATCCTCGGGAGGGTTGGCTGGTGAACGACCGGCGGTGGAGCGCTCCTTCTCCGATCGATGCCGCCCGGGCTTGGGGGGCGTGGCTATCCGATCAAGCAGGAGGTTCTGGAACAGTGACGCGAGCAAGGGGACCGGATCGATGCGCATGCCACCCGGCGATCTCAACGTTTCGAAGTGCTTGAGAGTATCCCGGTCCTTCAGCAGACCCGATGCCAGACCGCAGAGAAAGGCGATGGCAATACCGGTCGGCGATGCGAGCCGATCGCGGGAACACTGCTGCAACGCATGCCGGTGCCGGGCCAGGTTCTGCCTATCGCGAAGTATTGCCTGTTCGCGTGCCTCGATCTGCTGTCTGAGCGAGGCAAGCCTATTGCTCATCGCCGTCCTGCCGCGCTTGGGAGGGGGGCGGCGTGAGTTGCCTGCGTGTGGCGGCAAAGCTCAGATTACGGGACAGCCTTTTGATAAGCAGCCAGACGCCATAAGCCGTCAGGGCATTAATGAAACCGATACCCAGCAGAACCGCTTCGAGCGCAACGCCGCGATGGTAAAGCCAGACCGCCAGTGCAGCCACCAGCGCCAGCCAGCCGGTCACGACCAGAGTAGCCGCGCCAATGCCGCAGACCAGCATACGCGTGACCGTCAGCGCTGCCAGGCGTCCCTCGAGTGCAACCAGCTCCAGGGCATTCTGCAGCAGATCGGTCAGGCTTTGCCAGTACGCGGCAATTTCCGTGGTGATGGACAGGCTATCCGTTTCCGATGACGCCTGCCGGGTTGCAGCGTCGTCGGCCTGCTCCGCATCCGGATTATTGCTTGTGGACATCGGTATTGCTTATTTGTGTCTTAGCAGCGACGAAACAACGATGCCGGCAAGAAAGGCGATGCCCAGTGTGGTATAGGGGTGTTCGTGTAGATATTGATTCGCCGTGTTCGAGGCCTGCCGCGATCTCTGTTGGGCCGACTCGACGGATTGCCGGGTCTGTTCGCGAAGCTCGTCGGCGAGCTGGTGAAATCGCTCTTCGAGTCTCGTGGCCAATTGGTCCGCGCTGTCTATAGCCTCATGGGCTCTTTCTGTTGCTCTATGAGTGGTGTGAGCTTGTTCAGCCATTTGAGTTCGCCTCCGAGCGTTGTATGGGAGTAATGGCGTGGTGCTGCAACCCCAGCAGGAGGGTATCCGAGAATGATCGGAATGAGTCTATGGATCATCCTTTGGCAACCGTCACGATGACGGCCTGTAAGGCAGTGTAGGAGCTGCCGATTCGTTGTCAAACGGGCTTCCGGAGTGGCGAGGCGGCGGGGTTTGCCACGGCTTCTTGCTTCCGTGGATCTGATCGCCGGCATCGATGACTCCGGTGACTCCGGTGGCGGCGAAAATATAGATGACCAAAGGAATACGGCAGGTGAAGCGTGCACAGCGCATCGATGCAGGCCATCGATGTTGACGGGTATCAGGTCAGGGCCGTATTTTGCACAAGCGACGATATGTCTGAGGAGCCGGATGCGGTAGTTCCGCGCATTCCGGATCTATGCCGGGACGGTCGGGTAACGGACCGTTCTATCACGACGGGCTCACATATAGGGAAGTGCAGATGGAAATGATTACGGGAACAGTAGTGTTATTGGTGGCATTGCTTCATCTATATTTCCTGGTTTTGGAGATGTTTCTTTGGGATAAACCGGCTGGATTGAAAGCCTTCGCTCAGACCAGGGAAAGGGCTGCTGCCACAAAGGTGTTGGCTGCAAATCAGGGTTTATACAATGGCTTTATTGCGGCCGGTTTGTTGTGGGGCCTGATTCAGGGGGCGGATGGCTACGATTTTAAGGTCTTCTTCCTGTTGTGCGTTATCGTTGCCGGGCTGTACGGTGCGGTAACTGCAAGTCGAAAGATTCTGTTTGTTCAGGCCATTCCCGGACTGGTTGCTCTTTTGCCGGTTCTTATCGTCGGGTAGCCGAGCATGATCCCCATACCCGAGTTCTGGATAGAGCACAGGACGCGCTTGCGCAGTTACATTGCCAAGCGTGTGCGGGAGCCAAGTGCCGTCGACGACATTCTCCAGGATGTATTCGTCAAGGCTTATACAAACCTGCACAGCGTCAAGTCGCACGGTCGTCTCACCTCTTGGTTGTATCGTATAGCGGCGAATGCCATAGCGGATTACTACCGGGGGCAAAGGCCATCGGAAGAGATACCCGACGAATTGCCATCGCCCGAGCCGGAGCCGGACTACATTGCCGAACTGGCATCATGCCTCAAGCCGCTGATCGCCGATTTGCCGGAGATCTATCGGTTACCTCTTGTCTTGTCGGAGATTGACGGGCTGACACAAAGAGAGGTGGCAGTCCGTTTGGGTCTTTCCCTTTCCGGTGCGAAATCCAGAGTGCAGCGCGGTCGTGAGAAGTTGCGCCGACGCGTGTACGAGTGTTGCGATATCGAGATCGGGCGGCTCGGCCTTATCGGCTATGAACTCCGCGACGAGAAGCGCGGCTGCGATTGCGGCTGACCAACGTTTGCGTCCTTTTCGCACAAACTCCGTCTATATGGGTACGGCGCAATGGGCGCCGCAACCCTGGAGAACGGAGTAAAACCATGAACGACGTAAAACACGATGAAATTCGCCAAGCCGTGCGCCGGCAATACGGTCGGGTGGCCGAAAGCGAAGGCTGCGGCTGCGGCCCTGCTTGCTGCGGGGACGCGACAGCCGGCGCCGACAGGCTCTCGCAGGTGCTGGGATATTCGGCCGACGAGATCGCCCATGTCCCCGATGGCGCCAACCTGGGCCTGGGCTGCGGTAACCCGCAAGCCATCGCCGACCTGAAGGTTGGTGAAACCGTGCTTGACCTGGGCAGCGGCGGTGGATTCGATTGCTTTCTTGCCGCAAGGCAGGTCGGCGATTCAGGCCATGTAATCGGCGTCGACATGACGCCGGCGATGGTGTCCAAGGCGCGAGCCAGTGCAGACAAGGGCGGCTATCGGAATGTTGAATTCCGGCTGGGCGAAATTGAAAACCTGCCCGTCGCCGACGGAACGGTGGATGCAATAATCTCCAATTGCGTCATCAACCTGTCGCCGAACAAGCCTCGCGTCTTCGCTGATGCCTACCGAGTCTTGAAGCCGGGCGGCAGACTGGCTATCTCGGACGTTGTGGCCTTTGCCGATCTGCCCGACGATATTCGGCATGATATGGCGCTACTCACCGGCTGTATGGCCGGTGCTTCGCTGATCTCCGAGTTGGAGGAGATGTTGAAAGCGGCCGGTTTCCGGCAAATTCGTGTTGCGCCGAAAAATGAGAGCAAGTCATTCATTCGTGACTGGGCACCCGGTATCGCAGTGACGGATTATGTGGTTTCTGCGACCATCGAAGCCGTTAAACCCACATCCTGACACTGCGATCGAGCGGGAGCGGCAAGGCGATGAACGGCTCGCCGCCCCGCAATGGGATGGACTACCCTGTATTCAGAATCCTTCATGAATGATCCGGGGCAGGATGGCGAGTACGGGCCGAGGGGGCTGTTTATCGTCCGCTCGGGTCCAGCCTCGGGGGGCGAGTTCGGGCACTTCCCATGTTTGACAGCGTATTCGCACAGATCGGAGCGGTACTGGGGTTGGCCGCCATCGGTGGGGTATTCGCCCAGTATCTGCGCCAGCCGTTGATCGTGGCCTTCATTGCCGTGGGTATTCTGCTCGGCCCGTCGGCGTTGGGCATGGTCGAGCACAGTAGCGAGATCGAGTTGTTCGCTCGGCTTGGCATTGCCCTGTTGCTGTTCGTGGTGGGGTTGAAGCTTGATCTGCACATCATACGGACTGTCGGCCCGGTGGCACTTGCGTCTGGCCTCGGTCAGGTGTTCTTCACCTCTGTCGTGGGTTACTTGATTGCGCTGCTGCTGGGGATGTCGCATGTAACCGCGATCTATGTGGCGGTGGCGCTGACCTTTTCCAGCACCATCATCATTGTCAAACTGCTGTCGGACAAGCGTGAAGTGGATTCCCTGCACGGCCGTATCGCGGTCGGTTTTCTCATAGTGCAGGATATTGTGGTGGTGCTGGTGATGATCGGTCTGACCGCCTTCGGGCAGGAGGCCGGCGAAGTCCACATCGGCCGGGAGGCTCTGAGGGTTGTGCTCAAGGGGGCCGGCATGCTGCTGGCGGTGGCGATCTTGATGCGCTATGTCTTGCCCAGGCTGCTGCTGCGGTTGGCGCATTCGTCGGAACTGTTGATGCTGTTTGCTATCGCATGGGCGGTGCTGGGCGCTGTGGCCGGGGATGTCTTGGGCTTCAGTCGGGAGGTGGGTGCTTTTCTTGCCGGGGTATCCATCGCATCCACGCCCTATCGTGAGCAGGTGGCTGCGCGGCTGGTCAGCCTGCGCGACTTCCTGCTGCTGTTTTTCTTCATTGAACTGGGGGCGACGCTCGATCTTGGCATCTTGGGCGCCCAACTGGGGGCTTCGGTGGTCTTCTCGTTGTTCGTACTGATCGGCAACCCTCTGATTGTGATGATCATTATGGGCTACATGGGTTACCGCAAACGCACCGGGTTTCTTGCCGGTCTGACGGTGGCCCAGATCAGCGAGTTCTCCCTGATTCTGGCGGCGCTTGGCCTGAGTCTGGGCCACCTGCAGCAGGAGACGGTCGGGGTGATCACACTGGTGGGGTTGATCACGATCAGCGCTTCTACCTACATGATTCTGTATTCCCACGTGATCTATGAGCGTCTGGCGCCCTGGCTTTCCATATTCGAGCGCAGGGTACCCCATCGCGAACTCGACGGTCCGCAGGATGTCGACGACGGGGTGGATATTCTGCTGATCGGGCTGGGGCGATATGGCGCCGCACTGGCACAGAGCCTGCGGAGTAGGGGGTGCCGATTGCTGGCGGTGGATTTTGATCCGGCCGCGGTACAACTGCATATCCGCGATGGCTTCAAGGTTCGGAGGATCCCGAGTTCGTGGCGACTCTGCCGCTGCCGCATGTGCAATGGGTGGTCAGTACTGTGCGTGATCCGGCCATCAATCGTATGCTGCTGCATGGTCTGCGCCAGAAAGGCTATCGCGGCAAGGTCGCCATATCCAGCTCAAGTCATAGAGAGGCGGAGCAATTGCGACAAAACGGCGTTGATATGGTGCTGATCCCATACTCGGATGCGGCAAAGGAAGCGGCGGATCGTCTGATGTCGACACGGTCCAACCGCGAGCCGGCAGAACGGGAGAGATAGTATGAAACGATTCAAAAACATCTTGTATGTGGCCGAAAAGTCCATCACACAGGATACCAATATCGCTCGAGCCGTGTCGTTGGCGCAGAACAATCAGGCGCAGTTGACGATCGTCGATGTGGTGCCCGAACAGACGGCCGACTACGTGATGCCGCCGGGTGTTCCGGTCTCGGCTGATATTACGGCTGCAATGGTATCGGAGAGGCGTAAGGCGTTGGAGTCCTTGGCTGCGCCTTACACGGGGCGTTTGGCGTTCGAGATCGAGATTCTTGTCGGGATCAAGTTTCTCGAAGTGATTCGTGCGGTGCTGCGCAATGACTATGATCTGGTCATAAAAGCGGCCGAGAATCCCGATTGGATCGATCGCCTGTTCGGCAGCGACGATATGCACCTGCTGCGTAAATGTCCCTGTCCGGTCTGGTTGATGAAACCGCCGGAGAAGGTCAAGTACGAGCGTATTGTGGCTGCCGTTGACTTTGATCCCGAGGATTCCGATTCCGACGAGTTGGCGTTGAACCGGCAGATTCTCGATCTTGCCGGCTCCCTCGCGCTATCCGACTTTGCCGAGTTGCATCTTGTCCATGCCTGGGATGCACCCGGAGCGGGATTCGTGCGTGTGTGGGTTGATGACCCCGATATCGCCGAAATGAACATAATCGAGTGTGAACGTACACGGCACACCAAGGGTATGAATACCCTGACGCGAAAGCTTCGCGAACGGGTGGGAGCAGGGGCATACGAGTACCTCTCTCCCAAGACCCATCTGCCCAGGGGAGAGGCGCGCAAGGCGATACCTTCGTTGGTCACGGCGTTGAAGGCCGATCTCGTCGTGATGGGAACGGTGGCGCGGACCGGCATCCCCGGTTTCATCATCGGTAATACGGCAGAGGCGATTTTCGATCAACTGCAGTGTTCGGTACTGGCGATCAAGCCTCCGGGGTTCGTCACCCCGGTAGCGCAAAAACTCAGGGAGTGATGGACGAAACGTGCGCTGATTGGTGAATTGCCGGAGTATAGGATGCCGCCGGCGGAATGGCTCGATAAAAATCATCAAAACCGGCGCGATGATCTGTTAAAAACCCGGCGAGCAGTAGGATTAATCCTATAATTTGGAGTGTTTTTATTAATTACTCTTTAACGTAGAATCAAAATCGTTTGTAACATCAGGAAGGACGCGGGTCGGAAATGTTAAGGACGAACCTCAGGATCGTATTGGTCCTGTTGTTACTGGTGTCGCCGCCACTCTTCGCCCAAACACTCATTGTTCATCCAGGGCAGGATGACCCGCAGCTGTCCCGGACCAGCCTGAGGGCGATCTTTGCCATGCGCGTGCCGCAATGGCCCGACGGTTCGCCGGTACGCGTCTTTGTGCTCAAGGACGAACATCCACTGCATGTCCGCTTCTGTAAATCCGTGCTTGGCATGTTTCCCTACCAACTCAGGAAAATCTGGGATCGGCAGGTCTTCTCCGGCACCGGCATCGAACCTACCGTGGTCGACTCCGAACAGGAGATGTTGATCCGCATCGCCGAAACCAAAGGTGCGATCGGCTATGTGGAACACGACACTATCGATAACAGGGTTAAAGCACTTCGGACTGCCTTATGAACTATACTCCGATGACCTTAAAGTACCGGTGTCAGAGCCACCTCGGCGGTTGGAAAACAGCCCAATCCACCAACCTGAAAACGCTTGTTGCCGGCATTCGGCATTTTAAGGTCAGTTGGGTTTTTGCCCCGCTGATACTCATGTCGTTCAGTAGTTGCTTACAGGCTGAAGAGATCGACTGGGACAAGCGCTTGCAGGTGCATGGCTTTGCTTCACAGGCCTATGTGCATACCAGCGATAATCGTTTTTTCGGTGACAGTGACGAGGGCAGCTTCGAATTTACCGAACTGGGTCTGAATGCCAGTTACCGGCTATCGCCCAAGATTCGGCTGGCCGGGCAGGTGTTATCAAGAAAGGCCGGTGACTTTGATAACGGTTCGCCACGTATCGACTATGCGCTGCTGGATGCCAATCTGCTCGGCACACCGACATTCACCGGCGGTCTTTATCTGGGCCGAATCAAGAACCCGATCGGCTTGTATAACCAAACTCGCGATGTCGCCCACACTCGCGAGGGTATTTTCCTGCCGCAGGCGATCTATTTCGATAAGGTTCGTGATCTGCTGGTATCGTCCGATGGCATCCAGTTATATGGTCACTACTACCTCGACAATGGGACACTCCTGATACAGGGAGGTGCCGGTTACGCCATTGCCGATAAGAATGTCGAATACACCTTTATGGGGCGAGACTGGGCGGGCGAACTGGAGAACAACGATTTAAGCTTTGTCGGCAGGGTGCTGTATGAACACAATGGCGGTCGCTGGGTGTACGCACTGACCGGTGTGAGTTCGACTATCGACTTCCATGCCGGCGCGGCGGACAGGGTGCCCTTCCCGGCAGGCGCAGGTCTCAGCTCGGGCGAACTGCAGATCGACTATACCGTCCTGTCGGCTCAATACAACGGCGAAAAATGGCAACTGACGGCTGAGGCGGCTTATGAAGATACCGAATACGTCGGCATCAGCGACAGCTTTGCAGCACGCAACTTCGAGAGTCTGGGGTACTTTGTTCAGGCCAATTATAACTTTACGCCGCAATGGCAGGCGTTTCTACGCTATGAAGCGTTTCACGATATCAACGATTGGGACGGCGAAGAAACCGCACAGCGCAGCCGCGAGAGCAGCCAGTTTCTGCTGGATAACTTCGGCATCGTTCAAATACCTTCACCGGCCCATAACAACTACAGCAAGGCGTGGGTGTTCGGCGGTCGCTGGCATATCAACCCTAGCCTGATGCTGCGCGCCGAATACCATATCATCGAGGGCACGAGCATATTGTCGCCCCGAGAAGAGTTCCGGCCGCTGGCCGAGAAGAACTGGGATATGTTTGCCGCATCCCTGTCGTATCGTTTTTAAGCTGACGAACTCCTGTTTATGAAACACGCTGCCGACAAACCGTTTTTCAGCCTGAAGTGGAAAGCCGGCCTGCTTTTCGGCTCGTTGGTCCTGGTGTTTCACGCCGCCTTTCCGTTGATAGTCCATTGGAACATGCAGCAGAAGTTCGAGCTTTTCCGGCAGGAGATCCAACAGCAGTATCAACAGCAACTGCTGGGTCAACTCAAAACCGGCAACGATGAACTGCAACGGCTGGCCGAGTTTATCCTGGCCCCGACCCTGACGGTCGAAAAAGGGGAAAAAGTCAACGCTATCATTGGCTTGCTCAACCAATATCAAAGCGATCTTGAACTGAACTGGAATGTTACCCAGGCCAAGGTGTTCGACCGTAACGCCCTTGAATTGGGCGGCTGGGGGGCAGGTATCCCTGCCGCTATCAAATCAAACATCGCTGCAACCGCAGATGCAGAATCGGTCCGCAGTTATATCAATTGCCGGCAGGGGTGCCGTCAATACCAACTGTTGCCCGTGTTGTCCAACACGGACACTCGTTATGTCCTGGTGCTGGGCTACGACATCACCAATATCTTGTTGGCTTTCCGTGCCCAGACCGGCGCTGACATAGCGGTCTTGTCCAAGGATCACGGCGGACATGCAGCGCACCATGACCCGTCCGATATCTGGGACAGGCATGTCAACGCACTGACCTCTTTTAACGACAATATCGGTTATTTAACCAAGCTGGCCGAGTTGTATCCCTTCAATCAGGTCAACCAACACGGACTGTTACTGCGCGATCAGCAGTTGCCGGTCGAGTTTCAGTTTATCCGCATCGATAACGTCGACGATCTTCTGCTGGTCATTCTCGACGATATTGCCGGTCAGCAGGAGGAGGTCCTGCAGATCACGTATCGCAATGTCCTGTTCGCTATCTCCGGCACCCTGGTGATCGGCGTCAGCCTGTTTTTCTTCATGGCATCACCGCTCAGGCGCTTGTCCGCCGTGTCTCAGGCTCTGCCGCTGCTCGCCAGCCATCAGTATTTCACTGTGCGCGAACTGGTCGGACGGGAGCAATCCCGCAAAAAACTGGATGAACTGGATCTACTGGAACACTCGACCCATCACTTGTCGGAACAACTGGAAGAGTTGGAACAATCGGTCCGCGACCGTACCGACGCATTGAATCATCGCACTACAGAGCTGAAAAACGAGCGGGATTTTATCAAGAACCTGATCGATACCGCCCAACTGATGATCATCACGCTCGACAAGGACAACCATGTCACCAGCTTCAATAATTTTGCCGAAGCGTTGTCCGGTTGTCGCGAACAGGATGTGCTCCACGGCTCCATCGGTCGGTTCATTACCCCAACCCAATGGCCGGCGATGGAGGAAACACTGCAGGAACTCAACCATAGGCAGCTTGCCGTCAGTCAGATGGAAACAGAGTTTCTGCATAAGGACGGCACTACCCGCGTGATCTCCTGGCTGCATTCCAGCCTGACCGTACCCACGGATGACGCTGTCATACTGTCGGTCGGCATCGATATCACCGACAAGAAGCGCAGTGAAGCGCAAATGCTGTGGATGATCAATCACGATGCCCTGACCGAACTGTACAACCGGCGCAAGTTCAATGATGAGTTCGAACGAATCCTGAAGCACTCCCAGCGCTACCAACGTCAGGGCATGCTCCTGTTTCTCGATCTGGACCAGTTCAAGGACATCAACGACAGTTGCGGCCATAAAACCGGCGATCAACTGCTGCTGCGGGTCGCCAAGCTGTTGCGCTCCATTACCCGCGGCACCGACATTATCGCGCGACTGGGTGGCGATGAGTTCGCCGTTATCATGCCCGAATCCGATATTCACGGCGCGACGACCCTGTCCGAGAAGATAATCGACCGGCTGAATAAACTCGATTTTATCTATGATCACGTCCGTTACGGTATTTCATGCAGTATCGGCATTACGCGGTTTCCGCATGACGATCTGACGGTGGAAGAGCTGATCAGCAACGCCGATCTGGCCATGTATCAGGCCAAATCAAAGGGCAAAAACACTTGGCACCAGTTCAGCTCCGACGATATGGCGCGGGCACAATTGCAAGCCAGGGTCCGATGGAAGCAGAAGATCGAGGACGCGCTTAAGCACGAGCACTTCGTGCTGTATTACCAACCCATAATGGATATTCGGAATCGCCAGGTCGCCCGTTATGAAGTGTTGCTGCGTATGCGGGATGAAGACGGCAAAATCCTCCTGCCCGGCAGCTTTATTCAGGTGGCCGAACAAACCGGCCTGATCCGCTATATCGATCACTATGTACTGAAACACGGCATCGCCAAGCTGGCCGAGCTGCAGCAGCAGGGCCAAAATATCTCCCTGTCGCTGAACCTGTCCGGTCATGCCATCGTCGACCCCGAACTCAAGCCGCTGCTGGAACGCCTGCTGGCCGAATACAGCGCCGACCCGACACAGCTTATCTTCGAATTGACCGAAACGGCGGCCGTCGCCGATATACCGCAGGCGCGTGAACTGATGAACGAGATGAAGAAACTGGGTTGTCGTTTCTCGGTCGACGACTTCGGCACCGGTTTCGCCTCGTTCCGCTACTTGAGGGAACTGCCTGTCGATGTGGTCAAGATAGACGGCAGCTTCATCACCCACCTTACCAGCAATGCCGATGACAGGCTGTTTGTCCAGGCGCTGGTGATGGTCGCCAGGGGCATGGGCAAACAAACCGTGGCCGAGTTTGTCGAGAATGCCGAAACCCTGGCGATGCTGCAGGCACTCGGCGTCGATTACGCTCAGGGTTACTTTATAGGACGGCCCCAACCGGAGCTTCTGTCGGGGCCTTTGCAGCTGGATTGACCATCAAAACCGGTCGGCTTGGCCCGGCGGTCGCACTTCTTGGTTATGGAGTTCTCCAATTTTCCAGAGTCGGCTGCCTGGGCTACGCTTATTCAGGCTCATGTGCTTGACGCTTTGTATCGGACCTGCACATGAGTCGACCGACTCATAGTAGGGAATCACATGGCCAACATGATTCTGTTGGGTACTCGCAAGGGCACCGTCATCTTCGACCGCACGGATCAGGGCTGGCACCCGCGCCCGATCCTGCATGCGGGCATTCCGATCTGTTACGCGGTGCGCGATCCACGCGACGGTACGCTATGGACCTCTCTGGACCACGGTCACTGGGGGCCGAAGCTGTCGCGTTCGCGCGATGGCGGGGCGACCTGGGAGGAGGTGTCGGTAACTGTCAAGGTAGTTGTCGCCTCGTCCGATTTCTAAGCAGCCATTTTGATCGCCGCCAAGTCGTCCTTACGCTCCGGATTCAGGGTGACGAC
>Ga0214472_10000656_pt1 | contig 41859 bp, 33 predicted proteins | sample RVTome_6_FD_207662 | JGI IMG/M metagenome (GOLD analysis project Ga0214472, IMG submission 207662) | Soil microbial communities from uranium-contaminated site in the Upper Colorado River Basin, Wyoming, United States - RVT140D175 | ecosystem: Environmental > Terrestrial > Soil > Contaminated >...
ATTTTCCAAATATCTTCTTTAACCTACCCGGACCGAAAACAGATGTTCAGTCCCTGCCTACCCTGCCGCTGCGCGACCCCGCCACCTGGCCATGATGAAAAACGATTTTCCAAATATCTTCTTTAACCTACCCGGACCGAAAATAGATGTTCAGTCCCTGCCTACCCTGCCGCTGCGCGACCCCGCCACCCGGCCATAGTGAAAATGGCTTAACTACAGTTATCGTCATTCCCGCGCAGGCGGGAATCCAGTAATTTAATCAGGCTCTACTCGAAAGCCATCTAATGCCCGATTTCGAGGGTGTATTAAACCGGTAGTGTGTTTGTTAGTCAAGCTGGAGCATAAAACGAGGATAAGGGGTGTTACATAGAGAACTATGCATAAGGTATATTGATTAAATGAAAATTAAAATAACCCCCGGATGGCGCGCTTTTTTAGGGTTACTGACCACGCTTGCCTTTATTACTGGTTGTGAACGTAGTGGTAATAATGAACAAAACACAGCACATCGGTTGGTTAATCTGGATGATACTATGGTATTGATTCCGCCAGGCCCGTTTATCATGGGTAGTAATAAAGAGGATAAAGAAGGCGCGCAAGAGCAATACGGCTTTGTTAAGCCTTTGTTTGTTAATGAGCACCCGAGACACCAAGTCTATGTTGATGCTTTTTTAATAGACAAGCATGAGGTGACCAATGCCGAATTCAAGACCTTTGTAAAACAAGCAAACTATCCTGATCCCGTCGCATGGACTCAAAACGGCTATAACGTCAGTGATGATAAATTGATGACGGCCCATGTGGAGAATCTGCGCTGGGTGGCAACCGATTATTTCGAGCTCGATATGGATACCCGTGAAATGACCAGGGATGAACTGGTGGATGCCTTATTAAAAATACAACGCGAACGGGATGTCTTGCCGGTAACGATAATCAGCTGGTTTGATGCGCAGAATTACTGTAAATGGCAGGGAAAAAGGTTACCTACTGAGGCTGAATGGGAAAAGGCGGCACGTGGTGAAAACGGCCTCGAATATCCCTGGGGCAATGATTGGGATGTCACCAAAGCAAATACCGGTAATGATCAAAATACCGACGAACCATTGGTTGCCGTTGGCAGCTACAAAACAGATGTTTCACCCTATGGGGTCTACGGCATGGCAGGCAATGTGTCGGAATGGGTGTCCGATTGGTACCTTCCATACCCCGAAGCAACATATCAGGACGACGACTACGGTGAAAAACATAAGGTTGTACGCGGCGGTGGCGCAGGGGTTGGGCATTATGCCCTAAGTATATTTTTCAGAAGCGCACGCCGCCAGCATACGACGCCTGTGACATTGGGCACCGATATTGGCTTTAGGTGTGCCCAGGATGTATAAGCATTTAAGGTTGATGTTTCGCCTCAGGCGGCACATAACCTTCAGGGACCGCTGATCCCTCGCCGAAAAAGAATTTCTCCATCTCCTGTTCCAGAAATTGGCGCGCCCGTGGCTCGATCGGTGTGAGCCGGTTCTCATTGATCAGCATGGTTTGATGTTTTAGCCACATCTGCCACGCTTCTTTGGATACATTGTCATAAATACGTTGGCCCAGTTCGCCGGGGTAGGGGACATAATCGAGACCATCGGCCTCTTTATTCAATTTCACACAGTGCACGTTGCGGCTCATGATCTCTTTCCTCCGGTGTCCTCTAAATTGGATATAAGGCGTGCAATGGGCGCCGCCATACCGCGTGTCTTGGCATCCCGGGGATTGTACCAAACGTAATGATCGCCATCCATGATGGTGGGCTGAGATACTGTTACGCGGCCGTGGATGGGGGTGATATCAAGGTGAAAGTGACTAAACGTATGCCGCAACAGCGGCCAGTGAGCGATAACCTTTATATCATTGTGGAGATGTTGCTTGCTCCACGAGTCAATTTCTTCTTCATCGGGACATTCCGGCAGGCTCCATAACCCTCCCCAAATACCGGCGGGCGGGCGTTTTTCAAGTAATACCTCACCGTTACTATTCACCAGTACGAGCATCTTCGTTTGTCTCACCGGCAGAGTTTTGCGTGGCTTTGAAGCAGGAAAATCCTGAACCCGGTGTTGTTGCCGTGCCGCGCATGCGGCGGCAAGCGGACAGACGTCACATCCCGGGTTAGCGCGGGTGCATAGTGTTGCGCCCAGGTCCATAATGGCTTGAGTGTAATGTGCCACGTTGCGTTGCGGTGTATATCGTTCGGCATGTGTCCATAGAGTTCGTTCGATGGCAGGGGTGCCGGGCCATCCGTCAACGGCATGAAAGCGCGTTAATACACGTTTGACGTTGCCATCCAGAATCGCATGGTGTTGTTTATAAGCAATGGCGAGAATCGCCCCGGCGGTTGAGCGGCCAATACCCGGCAGTGACTGTAGAACGTCGATATTATCGGGGAATATGCCATCGAAATGTTCATCGATGAGCTGCGCCGTTTTATGCAGATTGCGGCCGCGTGCATAATAACCGAGGCCCGACCAGTACTGGAGTACATCATCGACGGAGGCATCTGCAAGCGTGGCAAGAGCGGGAAATCGCTCCATAAAACGCAGATAATAAGGGATCACCGTACTGACTTGAGTTTGTTGCAACATGATTTCCGACACCCACACCCGGTAAGGCGCCGGGTTATGCTGCCACGGCAGGTCTTTTCTGCCGTTGCGGTCATACCATTTCAATAATTGTCGACTGAACCATTTGGGGTCTGCATGCGGATCAGTATCGTCTTTGACCGTAGATGTATGATGTGTTTGCATCAAAACTTGAACATATCTTTCAGCTTGTCTTTAACTTCCTCTTCAGCCTTTTTCTTCAGTTCTTCTTCTTTTTGTTTTCTCTTGGCCTCTAATTCCTTTTGTAGTTTTACCTGCTCCTCGGCTGCCTGACGTTTCAGTTCTTCCTGCTTGGCCTTTAACTCGGCTTCCAGTTTTGCCTTTTCCTTATCTATTGCTTCCTGGCCCAGGCGTTTTAACAAATCGGTCAAGCCGTTTTTAAATTGAGGTTCGGAAAATGTGCCCGTGATGTAATAAGGGATTGGCCGGCCGCCAAGTATCTTCAACAATTTTGCGAGTTCTTTTTTAGCAGTGATCTCAAGTGTTAGATTCAATTTTTCAGTCACGAGGTCAGCGGTTCCCCTGGTTACCGCGTCAAGCTGAGATGACACGAGCAACAAATCCTGTGTACCGGCCAATCCGTTTTTCAAGGTGACCGTCCCGGCAAATTTTGAAAAGACCGTTTGATTCAGTTTTTCAGCATCGCTGACGAGCGTGTTAGCAAATTTGGCATAGTCCTGTTGTATCGATCCAAGCAGATTAAGCCCATCAACCCGCCCGTCAACAGCGGAAAAAGTCATGCTGCCATTCAGCGTCTTGCGCAGGTCATCGATGCTTTTGCCGTGTGTGGTGATCTTGATCGCTGCGTTGGCGGTGCCGGAAACAAAATCCGTAGCCATCAGGTCTTGCAGGAACGGACCGGTCTGCAGAGCGCTCAATTGCTCATCGAACGAAAAAGCAGGTTCATTACCTTGTGCGTTAAGTTCGATATGGCCTTTATAGGAGCCGCCATAAAGATTGGCGCTGATAGGATGCAGTTTGATCAGTCCATCATGGGCGCTTGTGGTCAATTCAATGCCGGTGGTTGTCAGATTCGATACCTTAAGCTTGTTAAGGCGTACAGTGCCATCAAGATTCAGCGCACGCAGTGTTTCGAGTGGCAGCTCGATCGCGCCTGCGGTTGCAGCCGTGGCGGGCGTCGCCGCAGTGGCCTCCATCGTTGGAGGCAGATAGCGGTCCAGATCGAGCGCATCGATCTCAAGCTTGAAAGCAATGGCAGGTGCAGTGAGACTTTTGATCGAGACATTGCCATTCAGCGTAGTGTCATCGAGACGGCCTGATATCTGTTTCACATTGAGATGATCCATCGAGGCATCGATCTGAAGATCCAGCGCGGCCTTAGTCAAGACCTTCGGGTCACTGGTGGCGGGAATGTCCACGGCCAATTGTTGTAACACCGTGCGGGGGTTGAATTCGGCGAGTTTCAATGCGCCCTGAAATGCCGGGTTATCAATCAGTTGTTTACCATGAAGCTCCCCGGACAGAGAGATTCCCAGACCTTGGAATGTCAACGATGAAATGTCCAGAACTTGTTGGGCCATATCCGCGGCTATATCCGCTGCTTTAAGTGAGACGTCTATTCCTCCACCAGGAACAACGCCACCGCTGAGACGGGTTTCAAATCGGGAATCCTTTGCCTTGAAACGTTGCTGTTCAATATCGATATTAAGCGTGGTCGCCATAGTGAGCGTGCCGCTGACAGCCGGTTGTTTATTTTGCATCTCAAGCGAAAGTTCAAAAGTGACGGGTTTGTTGAGCTTGACGGGTCCGCTGTTGATATTGATCTTATCCAGTATGAGTCCGGTATTGGCCTGTTGGTCCTGCCACTTCAATTGGGCATCGCGGATATCCAGGCCGCCGACGCTCAGGCCTGCCAGTAAAGACAGCGCCTGATCGGATGTTTGTGGCGCCTGCGCAGGCGCTTGAGCGCCAGGTGGTGCAGGGACCGATGGGATATCCTTGGCAATGAGGTCATCCCAGTTGGAACCCCCCTGAGGATTAGTGGTCAGTGAAACGCTCAGACCATAGAGTTTGACGGTATCGATCTCGATTTGATTTTTAAACAATGGCAGTAGCTTGATACTGAGCTTTGCGGCATCGATGCGCGCAAACGGATCAGGGCCAAATCCTGCGGCGTTGCCGAAGATCACGACACCGGATTCCACGCCGATCCACGGGAAAATGGACAGGTTTAAATCGTCCTGGATAGTGAGTTCTCTGCCCGTCTCGGATTTAACCAGGGCGGAAATTTCATCTTTATAATCATTGGGGTCGAAAGTGAGGGCAAGGATAACAACGGCCGCCAGCAAGACAATAACAGCCAGTCCGAATGCGATTGCAAGGAATTGAACGATTTTATTCAATGGAATTTACCCGAAAATCCTTCGTATGGTTTGCCATTGCAGTGTCAAGGTGTGTATTCTAAACATATAACAAGGCACAAGGATAGATCATCCGATTAGCTCGAATCCGCATGGCAAAAATAGAAACGCAATCAATCATTATCAAAAACGATCAGGGGGCTGCAAGTGAGGGTACTCTACATATGGCGGCTTACAACAAGCAGGAGCGGATGAAGCGTGCGGCAATTGCCTTGGGGGGGTTTTGGATGCTGGCGGTCATATTTATACCGATCGTCGGAGTACATTTGATAGCCATCCCGTTATTTTTAGTGCTCGGTCCGGTATTCGCCTATAAGCGCTATCATGCTGTCTCAATACCACAGGAAGTGACCGGAAAATGTCCGACATGCGGTGAAGAGTTAAAGATTCAACTTGAGACCTCAGACCGGCTGCCAATGTGGACCTACTGTTCGGCACATAATGATCCGATTCAATTGTTAGAGAACACTTAACGGGCCGCCAAAAACTGATCAAATACCGATGTAACACTAAACGACCATGAGACCATTGTTTGCCATCTTTATATTATTGATCATGCTATTGTCGGCGACCGCCACGGTGATGCTAATGTTGTATCTATTAGGTTTCATCGGATGATTACGTTGATTAATAGACGCCAAAAAACAACCGGTAGGGAGTAATAAATAAAGAAGTCAATAATACCAATAATCATCGGAGAAGGGGACATGTGTCGGATCTTTGTGATCACGCTGGTTTGTCTTGCAATGGTTGCCTGCGCCGTTAATCACAAGTTATCAGGAGAAGTATCAGAGATGGTACTGTCTGCTAATCAGGGTCCGAATGATGTATCGGTATATCGTGTGGATATGCAAGATGGCCACTTAACCGCCGTTGAAGAATCGCCATTCCGGGCGGGCGCATATCCGATGGCTGTTGCGGTATCGCCTGATGAGCGATATACGTACGTGACGAATCAAGGATCTGATTCAATCTCCGGTTATCGTCTCGATGAAATCAGGTAACTTATTGAAAACCATGTTACTATTGAAATCATATGTATTATGCGAATTGCGATAAGTGCGTAATTGCCAGTGATGGGGTAACACTTTAATAAATAGCGAGGTTTAAGCAATGGGTGAGTATTGTGTAGTTGTTGCTGATGGTGTTCGTGCGAGATTTTTTACTCTTGAGGCCGCACAGTTGCCGGGTATGGAGTCTGGCCCGAATCTGGTAGAGAAGGAATGCCTTATCAATCCTGAAGGAGAGACCCCCGGGCATGAATTATGGACAGGTGACAAATCAGGGCGCAGTGAATCATCGTCTGGCAGCCCGTCCCATGTATATGATGATCACCGTGGCCGGCATATGGATGAATTCATGCGCCGTTTTGCCAGTAAAGTTACAGGCGAGGCTATGCGGTTAGCACAAGAGCAAAAAGCAAAACAACTGGTGTTGGTCTCCGCCAAGCGCATGCTCGGATTTTTACGTGAGTCATTGGTGGTTCCACCCAAAGCTAATATAAAGGTGCATGAACTGGCGAAGGATCTGACACAGTTGAGTCCACAGGATTTACATAATCATCTTGATAATGCGGGGCTGATACCAAAACGTAAGCAGCCATCGGCAAAGTAGTATTTACTATTAGGGAAACGTTGGAGCGGGTGATGGGAATCGATCGTTTCACCGGGAGTGAAACGAGACAGCTTTAGCTGCCCGTAGGGTGAGCTACAGGGATGTAGCGAATCACCGTTTTGTCGGGAACAAAACGGGACACACCGAGTGTGCCCAAAGGGTGAAAGCCAGGGAAGGCTTTCATCACCCCACGCTATCATTCCCATTTAGAACACAGATGGTTCGGAGGAGATGAAGCTGGAGCGGGTGATGGGAATCGAACCCACGCTATCAGCTTGGGAAGCTGAAGTTCTACCATTGAACTACACCCGCATATTCAAAGATATCAAGCCAGTATATTACGCGATAAACCACAAGCTCACCAGAGCGTTAAGCTTTTCAAGCGTGCTGATTTAAGGTATTAATACAATGGTTAAATTAGCGCTTCTTCTATAGAGAGATTATTGCGGATGAAAGGAATAATACTTGCCGGCGGATTGGGGAAACGCCTTTATCCGCTGACGCAGATTATCAGCAAACAGCTGATGCCTGTGTACGACAAACCGATGATCTATTATCCGCTGAGTACCTTGATGTTGGGTGGTATTAGAGACATCCTGGTGATCTCTACTCCACATGACCTGTCCCGTTTTAACGATTTACTGGGTGACGGTGGACAATGGGGCTTGTCGTTATCCTATGCGGCGCAACCAAAGCCGGAGGGCCTTGCGCAAGCCTTCATCATCGGTGAAAAATTTATCGGCGATGATAATATTGCATTGATACTCGGGGATAATATTTTTTACGGACGTGGCCTGGCAGATTCATTGAACCGGGCGGCAACGCGTCCTGAGGGCGCGACGATATTTGCCTACTATGTGCGCGATCCGCAGCGATATGGCGTCGTTACCTTTGATGAGTCCGGAAACGTAACCGATATTGTTGAAAAGCCTGAAAAGCCGACATCGAACTATGCGGTAACCGGACTGTATTTCTATGACAAGGATGTTATAAGCATTGCAAAAAACATCAAACCTTCGTCACGAGGCGAGTATGAGATCACCGATGTGAACAAGGAATATCTGAGGCGCGGAAATCTGTGCGTCGAGGCATTAGGGCGTGGCACTGCATGGCTTGATACAGGCACGCAAGATTCATTATTGGACGCCGCAAACTATATACGCGTCATTGAAGAACGTCAGGGGCTCAAAATTTCATGTCCGGAAGAAATTGCCTGGCGCATGGGTTATGTCGATGATCAACAACTGCAGAAGCTTGCCGACCGACTGGATAAGAGTAGTTATTCCAGCTATCTATTATATTTGTTGCGGGAAGGAAGAGCGTGAAATACCGGCCCAAAATTATGCTGGTCACGGGTGGGGCGGGGTTCATTGGCAGCAATTTTATACGTTACATGCTGCGGAATGATGTCAATATACATATCGTTACTCTGGATAAGCTCACCTACGCAGGCTCACTGGATAATCTGCAGAACTTGCCTGATATTTCGCGCTATACATTTGTAAAAGGCGACATCTGTAATCGCGGTCTGATAGATGAATTATTGCGTGATCACTCGATAGACACTATCGTGCATTTTGCCGCCGAAAGCCATGTTGATAGATCCATCGTATCTCCGGCGGCATTTGTCGAGACTAACGTGATTGGCACGTTTGCCCTGCTGGATGCAGTACGGCAATATTGGTTGCAAGAAAAAGGATATGACCGCAATGATTGCCGGTTTCACCATATCTCAACGGATGAAGTCTATGGCACGTTGCAGCAAGAAGATCCGGCCTTTACTGAAACAACACCCTATAGGCCGAACTCGCCATACTCGGCCAGCAAGGCGGGATCCGATCATCTGGTGCGATCCTATTTCCATACCTACGGATTACCGGTCGTCACGACCAATTGTTCGAACAACTACGGCCCTTATCAACATAGTGAAAAATTTATTCCGACCATCATCCGTAGTTGCATGGAACTTAAATCGATCCCGGTATACGGAGACGGCACGAATATCCGTGATTGGCTATATGTTGAAGATCATTGCCGCGGGATTGACACGGTACTGCGTAACGGCGCATTGGGGGAAACCTATAATATCGGCGGCTGCAACGAATGGGCGAACATCGACATCGTACGGCTCATATGTAGGTTAATGGATGATCAACGTCCACGAAACGCCCCCCATGAAAGCTTGATAAGCTTTGTAACCGACCGTCCAGGACATGACTGGCGATATGCGATGAACGCCGGCAAGATCATGTCGGAACTGCACTGGAGGCCCAACGAAACCTTCGAGACGGGAATACAAAAAACACTGGAATGGTATCTGGCCTCAAAAGTACAACAGCCAACCTCGCATGTTAAGTACGCGGATTAATGGTGACCGGCAATATCAAGGTCGTCCATTATTGCTCCGTCTGGCTTGAGATAACCCAAACCTGGCTATACAACCAGGTCAAATATCTGCCGGCAAATATAGAAAATCATATTGTCTCCCGGTCAACAAGAAACCTTGATCAATTCACGTTGGAACATATTCACGCCTTAAAGAGCGACGAATTCGCAAACTATATTTTATACAAGGCGTTGTCTTTAATCAGCATAAAAAACGGCAATATTAAATTCTTCAAACGAAAACTGGCGGAGATAAAGCCGGACGTCATACATTCGCACTTCGGCAATAATGGCTGGAAAGTTCGCGATACCGTAAAAGAATATGGCGCGCCGCATTTTGTCACGTTCTATGGCCAGGACGTATCCAAACTGCCGCAGGATAATCCGGTCTGGTTGACGCGTTACAAGGATCTTTTCAACGCGCCCAGGACACACTTCCTCTGTGAAGGCCCCTACATGGTAAACAGCCTGATCAAGCTGGGATGCCCGGCAGATAAGGTCAATGTTCATCATCTCGGCATCGAGGTAGACAAAATAGACTTTCAACCACGCAAATGGCATGCCGGCGAACCGCTGAGAGTTTTGATTGCCGCAAGCTTCAGAGAAAAGAAAGGAATTCCCTACGCATTAGAGGCGCTTGGTAGAATCAGCAAGGATATGCCATTGGCAATCACGATCATCGGCGATGCCGGCAAGACAAAAGAAGGCATGGCAGAAAAAAAACGTATTCTCGAGACGATTCGAAAATACAAACTGGAACCGCTTACGCGCATGCTGGGCTATCAACCACAGCAGGTGCTGTGGCAGGAAGCCGCTACGCATCATCTGTTTCTTTCGACCAGCGTTTCCGCATCCAATGGCGACACCGAAGGAGGCGCGCCGCTTTCGATTATCGAAATGGCGGCCGGCGGCATGCCGATTGTCAGCAGCTTTCATTGCGATATTCCCGAAGTCATCGCGCATGGCAAGACCGGCTGGTTGGCCGTGGAAAGGGATGTCGATGATATTATCAGATGTATCTATCAGTGGGTGGAACATCCGGAAAATTGGGCAAGCATGCTGACGGCAGGACGGCAGCATATCGAAGAAAATTATAATGCGGTGATTCAGGGCGAGATTCTGGCAAAGCGCTACCGGGAATCTTTATCAACCCATTAACGTTGCTATATCGGGAAATCTCCCCAACCCCTCTTTATTAAAGAGGGGTTCGTGCCCGGAGGGTAAATATCACCCCCGTTGTTAAAGGGGGTCGCGCAAGGCGCGGGGGGATTTTGGTCTTCGCCACATATATTTTCTTTGACGTCATTCCCGCGCAGGCGGGAATCCAGTAACCTAGGGAATGATAAAAATGAATAAAGGTTTAGTAACAATTCCGGCTGCATTACTTAAATATGGATATCCCGTTTAACAAACCGTTCACCACCGGCAAAGAACTCATATATATAGAGCAAGCGCTCAATAGCAGGCAACTGGCAGGCGGTGGCGCGTTTACAAAAAAATGCACCGTATGGCTGGAACAAAGCGCCGGCTGCCGTAAGGCCCTGCTCACTCACTCCTGCACAGCCGCACTTGAGATGGCGGCCATCCTCGCGGACATAAAACCCGGCGACGAAATCATCATGCCGTCTTATACGTTTGTCTCCACTGCCAATGCCTTCGTACTCAGAGGCGGTGTCCCGGTATTCGTCGATATCCGTGAAGATACCCTCAACATCGACGAATCAAAGATAGCCGCGGCGATTACGCCAAAGACCAGGGCCATTGTCCCGGTGCATTATGCGGGCGTCGGCTGCGAGATGGATACCATCATGGCGATTGCAGACAAACATCGTCTGCTTGTTATTGAAGATGCCGCGCAAGGCGTCAAATCAGGATATAAAGGGCGGCCTCTGGGCAGTATCGGCCATCTGGCGGCCTTTAGTTTTCATGAAACCAAGAATATCGTTTCCGGCGAAGGCGGCGCCTTGCTGGTCAATGATCCACGCTTTTTAGAGCGCGCCGAATATATTCTGGAAAAAGGCACCAATCGCAGCCGCTTTTTCAGGGGAGAGGTGGATAAATATACCTGGGTGGATATCGGTTCTTCCTTTCTGGCCAGTGAAATCGTAGCCGCGTGCCTGCTTGCCCAACTGGAAGCGGAAGACTCGATTACGCAGCGCCGCATGGATATATGGAATAACTATCACCGGGCTTTTATGGAGCTTGAAGAGAGCGGCAAAGCCCGCCGCCCAATTATCCCAAATGAATGCCAGCATAATGCGCACATGTATTATCTGTTGCTACCGGATTTGGAAAAAAGGACGAGATGCATCGAACGCCTCAAATCGCAGGGCATCTCCACCGTCTTTCATTATGTCCCGTTAGATACCTCACCCATGGGCCGAAAGGTGACACGCACGGCAGGAGACCTGACGCAGACACATAACCTCAGTGACCGTTTGGTCAGGCTGCCACTATGGCCGGGTCTGGAAGATCAATTGGCGGAAGTGATCGACAAGGTCACAGCAGTAGTGAATGGGTAATAAATTCAGGCGTTTTCCTGCCGTGTCATAAATATTTCATTTGTTGATCATAATTTATTAATAGTAATGATATAGATTTCCCGTCGTACTCGCAGCGCAAAATTAAGGAGGTGTACGCCGTGAATTTCTATATCAAAACCTGGCCTGATGATACAGCCACGCTGATGACAGACAATGGACAGGTGCTTTGGTCCTTTCATTCGCTTGATGACGCTGTTTCTGTATGCCGTGAATGGTATAACCTGAACGATATTAAAACAGACTATGCCGACGCATTTTTGGAAGGCGAGGAGCATTATTCCTCTTCATACATATAACAAAAAACGCATTACAACATAGGTATTATAAGCGTCTACGCTCGTCATTATTATTTCCGGTCGCAGTCGAGGTTAGGCCTTCTCGCTTTTCATTGATTTTTCAAGGTATAGATTCCCGCTTACGTGCGCCACTGACCGGAATAAATCTCCCCAACCCCTCTTTTTCAAAGAGGGACTTGTTCAGAGGGCGCAATAATGTCCCTATTGACAAAAGGGGGGATTTTCAAGTCCCCCGGGGTTATGCTGGTTAATACCATGTTGCATCATGCTCTTGGTATGATAATTCATAATTATTCCGGACAGTAGTGCGCCTGCGCGGGATGACAGCTGTGCGGGACGGCAATGAAATAATCCCTCATAAACATGCAATCAAAGTTTCATGAATTATTCATCGTTTTTTAACCGATAAGAAACATTCAATGCGTAGAGTGTGCATCAGATAGAGCAGGCAGCAGACAGTCTCTATTGGATCAGGTATCAGATCATATGGTGCAATATAAGGAGAGAAATGATGAAGCTCGGAAAGGTAATACAAAGTACATTTATAGCAGCATCGCTAGCGGTGTCAGTTACTGCGCATGCAACATCGGATGACGATTTCGGTGCCGATGTGGAAAAACTGCTACAGGCAAAAGCCAAAAAATTATTCGGAGTGATAAAGCCGCTGGCAGAGCCGGCCGGTGTATCGGATTATGTCCCGCGTGAAGACGCAGATGCCGATGAACGCATTTTGCTCGCACATGGTCTTAAAGCGGAATACGTGGCAAGGAATGTAAGTGTGTTAGGGGATATGATCTCCTTTTGGCCGGATGACAAACATTACACGCATTTAATGGTTTGTATCGAGCAGGGGCGTTCCGGTACCACCCCCGGCGGTAATGGCGGGCTTAATGCGGCAATTCAACGTGTCGATGTCAACACAGGCAGTGTCGAGACAATACTCCATGGCATGAGCCGCTGTGACGGCATTCGGACCACCGCATGGGGTACCGTGCTGGCCACGGAAGAGGCTAGTGATGGCCATGCCTATGAAGTTATTGAGCCATTAACAACGACAGGACATTGGGTGGCAGACCGTAGTACAGGTGATATACGTGATGCGATTGACAGCGCTGCACCAAGTACCAAGATAGTCCAACGTCAGGCATTGCCGACAATGGCTTGGGAAGGGCTTGCCGTACTGGGAAACGGCGTGGTTATCGGTGGCGATGAATTGCGTCCCGGTTCGGGCGTACTGGATACCGACGGTGGAGCTATTTTCAAGTTTGTTCCGGATAGTCCACGCACAGATGATAGTCTGATTACAGATCTGGCGGATTCACCGTTAGTATCCGGAAATACCTACGCCATGGCCATATCATGCCAGGCATCGAGCAGTTCCAGTTTTCCGCAATATGGTCAAGGTTGCGAGATTGGCGTAGGAGCCTGGGTGGTGGTAAACGCACTGAACGCACGTGCAGATGCAGATGCCAACGGCGCCACAGGTTATTACCGGCCAGAAGACCTCCATCGCGATACGTCTTATGATGGTGAAGGCATGCGTTTTTGCTGGGCTAACACCGGCAATGAAGGGGCCGGAAATTATGGTGAAGTCTTGTGCGCGGTTGATGATACACCGTTACCTGCAAGCCCTTCACATATTGTGGATGCACGCACAGGCTTTGAATACCTGGGCGATGGCGCAGACATGACTACAGTGGTTGCAAACCGTTTTATCGAAGGCGATACACGGTTTAACAGCGTCGATAACCTGGAGATCCAGCCGAAGTCTGGTAATGTCTACGTTATTGAAGATCACCAATATGGTGAAATCTTCGCCTGCCTGCAGGATGGCGAAGACCGGGATATCAAATCCGATGGTTGTATCGCAATCGCATCGGTAGTTGATCCACTGGCAGAGCCTACCGGCTTCATCTTCGATGGCAGCGGCAAAACAGCCTATGTCATCATACAGCATGGCGAGCAACCGGATTCACTCAGGGATTTCACCACGAACCCTGTCAATGGCGCCACCGATGACCTGATAAAGATCACCGGTTTCGGTTCAACAAAACATAAAAAAGATAAAGGCTGGCATTGGTAACCACCGTCAGTCGTCAGTCTTAGCTAACGGGCCACACAACGTGGCCCGTTTTATTTCATTCACATCAAATGTTAGAAAACCCTGAATAATTCAGCCCTGAGATTATTCAGGGACGAAAAGCAAAAACCATGGTTTTTGCTTTTATACATTTTTCCCAATTATTTCAACCCGATAAATTTCCTTCCGGAGGAGAAATATGGTGCCGGTATTTGCACAAATGCCAAAGTCCCGTTAATCTGAACGTAAGTAAACCACAAGGACCTTCACACTATGGAACAGCTATCGGAATATTTCACCCAACTGGATTGGGAAGGGCTCGGCGTCCATGCGTTGCGCATTACATTAATTATCGTGGGTGCCTGGATTGCGCTGGCCATATTAAAGGGGCTGCTGCTCCGTTTACAAAAGACCTTGATGCGCCGTGCCGAAGCGGAAGGTGAAGGAGCTTTTGAATCCACCAAACGCGTTGAAACGCTGACACGTCTTTTGCGCCAGGCAATGGTGATTGTAGTGTGGATTGTAACCGCGTTGATTATTCTCAGAGAACTGGGCATCGATATCGCACCCATCCTGGCGAGTGCCGGTATCGTCGGTCTTGCCGTTGGCTTTGGCGCGCAAAACCTGGTGAAGGACGTGATCTCGGGATTTTTTATCATCATGGAAAATCAGGTGCGCGTCGGTGATGTCGCCATTATTAACGGTACGGGTGGTTTGGTGGAGAAAGTAAATTTCCGCACGCTGGTATTACGCGACCTCGCCGGCGTGGTTCATGTATTTCCCAACGGGACGATCAACACATTGGCAAACGTAACGCGCGAATGGTCGGCGTTTATACTGGATATCGGCGTAGCCTATAAAGAAGACACCGACAAGGTTGTCGATCTGATGAAAAAGGTGGGCGATGAACTGCGCAGCGACGGCTATTTTGGTCGGCTGATGGTCGCGGACGTCGAGATATTCGGGGTGGATAAGTTCGGCGATTCGGCGGTCATGATCAAGGGGCGCATCAAAACCCAACCCATCAAGCAATGGGAAGTGGGCCGTGAATATCTGCGCCGTCTCAAAAAGGCATTTGATGAGGCGGGTGTCGAGATACCGTTCCCGCATCGCTCGATCTATTTCGGCGAGGCAAGCAAGCCGATCCTTGCGCAGATGATAAATGCTTCACAAAAAAACATATAGAAAGCATAATCATGGATAAGATTGAAAGGGTCCCATTGGTCAAATGGGCCTTTATTTTGATATATCGGTGTCATGAAGAATATCGCACGCCAGTTAAATAAACTGAAAACATTACTCATAAAGGCATCTGAACATAAAAATTATCCGCGTCAGATCTATGAGATTATCCAGCATAAGGTTGTTATTAATGTCAATCCACTCGATTACTACTTTAACGAGTTTTATAAGGAAGGCAGAACGCTTGAGCAAAAAAGCCGCTATGTCATATTAGGCGGTTCACGATATTGGCCTTATGAGAATACTCCTTTCAAATTCACTATCACATTAAGCAATAAATATATACAAAAAACTTTGCTTAATGGCTTCGGTTTGCCGACGCCCCGGTTATTAACAGTCATCGGCGACGATTACGATATCCAAACCCGGGATCAATTCAATCATTTTCTTGATGGCAATACACGGGATATCGTCATGAAGCCTGTCAGTAGCGCGATGGGTAGGAATATCCTTGTAGCGGCTAAAAGAGAATACAAGTATTTTCTGGCGGATAAATCTGTCACATACGATGATTTATGGCGGCATGTGAGCAGAGATATGAAAAGTGGTCATCTCATTGAAGAGAAAATTGTCAACCCTTCATCAATAGCAGAAATTAATCCATCGTGTCTTAACACTTACCGCGTTATTACTATCAAAACCAATGACAATAAATGGCATTTTGCAACATGTTCAGCAAAGTTCGGTAGAGCAGGAAGTTTTGTCGATAACGCCATGGCGGGTGGAATATTAGCAGGGCTGGACAGCACAGGGAAGATAATAAATGCCTACGATAATTTATACAGTCAATCAATTACGCATCATCCGGATACAGGGGCGCAACTCGTGGGCATCACGCTTGAAGGTTATCAGCAAGTCAAAGAACTTGCCTTGGAAGCTTCCAGGAAATTTAGTTTCATGGGCACAATCGGATGGGATATCGCCTATACCGATAAAGGGGCGATGATCATCGAGGGGAATACTTCTTATTCGGGCCAATTGATGCAGTTAGGCAGAGACGGAATGATTACCGATGAAATCGCGAAGGGGTTAAGGCAACATCACATCTTCGGTCGTTGGGATAAAACAAGATTGTATCCAGGGTGGGCCCGTAAACCCTGGTGGTCATGGAAAAGATATATAAATTGACAGGGAATCCAACCGGTCTAGCGCGTTGGCTGTATTTCAGGCAGTTCACAGTCCGAATCAAGATTTTCTGTGAGTGTAACGATGAGTGTAATGTAAATTGGTAGGGCGATAGCATAGATGAAACCATCAAGAAGAAATAATCCGGGCACAGATGATTCAATGACTGGCCTCAGTATCAGGCAACTTCCAAATAAAAATCCACCGATGATAAACAATGGTACGGTGATATGAAGGAATGTACCATGGGCCTGTGTCAATGACCACGCATGTCTGAGAGATGACTTTTTCCATATCGTCGATGTTTCTTCCGAATCGTCTGAATATAAAAACGGCACGACAATCATTGGCCAGAAACGGGTGCACATCAAGATGAAAAGTACGCCATACAGTGGGAATAATCCTGAAATAAAACCACCATTATTAATATTGCCGAAAAATGACAGGATCACTGTAAGGACAAGAGCGCAGATCAGATAATACGAATACAACCAGCAATATTCCAGTACAGCAGAAAACCGCATCAAGTAAAGCCGCATCAAGCTTTCATCAGTACGCCCGGAGGCCTTTACTGCCGCCGCAGCATAACCGGCCAGTCCCGTAGGCAACAATAACAATAAGGCGATAGAGGATTGGTAATTAAGGGCAGGAACGATTACCTCAATCGCAAACCAGGTCCAGATGATGGCGGGAATAAACAGCAAATAAGCTGACAAGGCGCGCAATAATGCGGATAATAACGCCGTGTTAAATCCGGCCAACATTATTTGCAAAGATGCATTACTTTTTGATGTCACTCCATGGGTTCTCATTGGAAATTACCGTTTTTAAACAAAATGTGACGTGTAAATATTAGCGGCCGGCTATGATCATTCTTTAAATATATATAGAATGTGAAATTACTCTGAAAACTGCCGCTATGATTGCCAGTCAAACGTAATACAACGGACATAGCACAATAAAATGGAATTACTGCTTCACGCCTTTATCACCTTATTTGTCGTACTCGATCCGATCGGTATCGCGCCGATGTTTATCGCCCTGGTGCGCAGCGGCGATGCCGCCTATCAGAAAAAGATGGCGATCCGCAGCACCATGATCGCCTCGAGCATCTTGGTGGTGTTCTTTTTTATCGGTGATGCATTGTTAAAGTTATTGGGCATCGGCATGCCCGCCTTTCGCATCGCCGGTGGCGCATTGTTGTTTCTGCTCTCGATCGACATGATCTTCGCCCGTCATTCGGGCTTGCGCTCCACCACCATCCGCGAACAGGAAGAGGCGGTGCATAAACAAGACATCTCGGTATTCCCGCTGGCCTTTCCGTTGATTGCCGGCCCCGGCGCGTTGACCACTGTACTGCTGATGTCAACCACGCTGGAAACACCCACGATCGCTATAGGCATGCTGGCGATATTATTTATCGTATTGCTGGTAACGCTTGTCTCATTGCTATACGCACTGAAGATCACCAGGTTCCTGGGCGAGACCGGCACCAATGTGATCAGCCGCTTGTTCGGTTTGATCCTTGCAGCGCTGGCCGCGCAATATATCGTCGACGGCATCAAGGCCGCGTTCATGTCATAAATCCACGATCAGTCTTTGATAGATTTTTTATGTAATCATTGCCTTCGGGCAATTCGTCAAAATTACGGCTTTAGATATATTTTAGAGTGTCAATCTTACTTTTATAAACAAACCGCCATATAATTATCAAACTCCGCCAAGGGTTCGTACCTGGCATGAAATTCCAGCTTTGTGAATCGATCAATCATCGATCCGCAGCAGCAAGGTGGATGAAACTTCAAAAGCACCCAATATCGCCCAGCAGCTTCATCTTAATATAAACAAGTTTTATAAATGTAAACCCATCTCAAAAATGCGAGTACAGGCGAGACAAGGCAATAATGAACGAGAAACCGGAGATTTGTACAGAATGTACTTATGTCGTGAAGCCCATATGGACGGGCGAGAGCAGACTTACACGTAGTCTGCCGTTGCACGGCCCCGGATTTTGAGTTCATTATTAACGCAATATCGCCAAGCACAGCAATTTTGAAAGGAGTGAGACATGGCGCATATAATCATCATCGGTGCCGGAACAGGGGGTATGCCCGCGGCCTATGAGGCCCGTGAAGTGCTTGGCAAGGAACACCAGATCACGGTCATCAATGCCACCGATTACTTCCAGTTTGTACCTTCCAATCCCTGGGTGAGTGTCGGTTGGCGCAAACGCACCGACATCACCTTTCCCATCCGGCCTTACCTCGAACGCAAGGGCATCGGATTTATCGCCCAGGCCGTATCAAGAATAGATACGCAGAATAATAGTGTGCACCTCGCAAATGGTGACACCGTAAATTACGATTTCCTTATCATTGCGACAGGGCCGAAATTGGCATTTGAAGAAATACCAGGCCTTGGACCCGTCACCGGCCACACCCAGTCAATCTGCACCACCGATCATGCAGAGCAAGCCTATCAGGCCTATCAGGAATTCCTGAAAGACCCGGGGCATGTCATTATCGGTGCCGCGCAGGGCGCGAGTTGTTTCGGTCCGGCCTATGAATATGCCTTCATCATGGATGCCGATCTGCGCAAGCGCAAAATGCGCGACCGGGTGCCCATGACCTATGTCACCAGTGAGCCCTATATCGGACATCTGGGACTTGGCGGCGTGGGCGACTCCAAAGGCATGCTCGAATCCGAACTGCGTCAGCGCCATGTCCGATGGATTACCAATGCCAGGATCACCAAAGTGGAAAACCGGAAAATGCTGGTCTCGGAATTTAATGAATTTGGCGAGGAGATCAAAGAACATGAACTCCCCTTCAAATATTCGATGATCCTGCCGGCATTCAAAGGGGTGGATGCCGTTGCCGGCGTGGAGGGCTTATGCAATCCGCGCGGGTTTGTATTGGTCGATAAATACCAGCGCAGCCCAAAATATCACAATATTTATTCAGCCGGCGTATGCATTGCGATTCCACCGGTGGAGGCAACACCGGTGCCAACAGGCACACCCAAGACCGGTTACATGATTGAATCCATGGTCACTGCCATCGTGCACAACATTGCCGAAGAACTGCAAGGCAAGACGCCCACGCATGAAGGCACCTGGAATGCCATCTGCCTGGCCGATATGGGCGACACCGGCGCAGTCTTCGTCGCCCTGCCGCAGATCCCGCCGCGCAATGTCAGCTGGATGAAAAAAGGCAAATGGGTGCATACCGCCAAAGTCGCATTTGAAAAATACTTCCTGCGCAAAATGAAAAAAGGAAGTTCGGAACCGTTGTATGAAAAATATATCCTCAAGGCCGCGGGCATCGACCGCATGAAAAAGGCCTCGGGTAGTTAATAGAATATTGCGTCATTCCCCGCGTATACGCCTACAGGGCGCCCTGAGCGAAGCGAAGAAGTACGTGATGTAAACGGTAGGCAGCATCTGGAATTAGCTGTCGAGAGTTGTGTCTGGAACAGCAACCGAGGAATCCAGTGGATAAATAACCAATCAACCACTGCTCCGTTTTCTGACCTTAAATTGACATAACGAATTATCTTATGTCAAATAGCCCCCCTAAACTTGATATAAGGCACCATACCGGCGTTTCCCCCTTTGAGGGGGGTTGAGGGGGATTTTAGACAGATTTCATGAAAACACTCCACCGCATCCTATTATTCATCCTCTTCGCCGCCGGCTTCCTGCTCGGCGTCCAAGTCCCCAACTTCGTCGATCAATACGAAAAAAGAATCGATGCCCATTACCTGGAGGTCAATGAAAACTTCAAGGGCTTTCAGGAAATCGCCGATCGGTTTCATAACGGCAGCATGGAAGCGCTTATCAAAAAACATGAAGCAAGCGGTGATTCCACGTTCATGGCCGAAGCAGAGCCCTTAAGAAAAATCTTTGAAAGAAAAATAAGATTCGAACGTGAACTGCAAGCCCTGCAAACATCACTCTTCGGAAAAGTAACACATGTCGCAATGGCCGGAGATCAGGAAATCATCGAAGAGACCTACCGCAACTATTCACCCAGCCTGCCATTGAATACCAGTTCAATCGTATCCGGCATATCAATTGCGCTGGCGTTGATTATAATTTTTGAAATATTGATCGTCTTGATCAAGAACATCTTCAGAATGGGCAGGCGCATTAAACAACCTGCCTGACCCGCCGCTACATTACAGAACTCTAGTCACATTTGTCATTCCCGTGAAGCCTGCCCACGCGAAGGCGGGGGACGGGAATCCATATCTTTACCCAATACAAATAACAGCTTGAGTGATCATGTAAATATTTCACAAATTTTACGTGAATTATTTACATGGTATTTCCCGCGCAATGTGTTAGCAATGTGTTAGGTAATCACTATTATTTAGTTGTGTATCTGTAAATATCATAAGGACCGTAGATAAAGTAGTGAGTTTAGGCTGATAGGGGTGATAGCGGGAGGTTCGATACCTTTGGCGGACGTTTTTTCGTGGGTCTCTTTTATTTCAGTTGTGAGTAGGGATTAATTCTCGAAACTATCAGCACAGCCTGAATTGAAAAGGAGATGATGCCCGTGAAGCAAACAAATCTTTGAAGATTGTTAACCCTTCGTCCTTAGGGACGTTGTGGGCCATTGGGGTTAACTTCGCGGCAGGCGTCCTGTCACCCTAAGCTCATTGTTCTATCGAGGTTGTCAATGTTTGATTGTTAATCATTTATTATGAGAGGGGAAAATATGAAGACATCAGTTTGTGTAATAGTTCTGTCATCGGCTTTAGTAGGCGCATGTGCAACGATTGTGGGAGATAAAACCCAGTTAGTTCCTCTATCAAGCACGCCGAGCGAGGCCTCTGTTGTGATCACCGACGAAAAAGGTGCCCAGGTTTTTAAAGGAATGACGCCTACAAGCGTCACATTGCAAAAAAGCGACGGGAGTTACTGGGGTAAAAAGAATTATACCGTAGAAATATCCAAGGCAGGATTCAAAACACAGAGCATCCCACTGATTGGGAGTGCAAACGGCTGGTATATCGCCGGGAATATTGTGTTCGGTGGAATAATCGGCTGGTTCATCGTTGATCCTTTCAATGGCGCGATGTATACACTTTCCCCCAAGCAAGTAACCGCAACGCTTGGCGACGACAATACGGCCCATAACAACATTGGGATCGATGGCAGCATATCCATTGTGTTGATTCAAGACGTGCCGCTTTCACTACGTAAAGAAATGAAGAGAATAAATTAGTAATTGCCGGGGATCAGAGCGCAGTGACCTCTAATAATAGTAATAATTGTGCTTTGGCCCCGATTTTCCCGAGAGATATATATAATCCGCTTCCTCATATATAATATTGACGTTCAATGATTTGGTGGTTAGATTAAGTCGTAAATGGGAGTTGAAATTTCTATCTTGTATTTAAAAGGCGTAGTGAAAATAGATTTGTGAGAGAGATTTATTCTGCCATAGACTGTTTCTCCGGATGTGGGGGCCTGAGCCAAGGCCTCCGTAAAGTAGGGTTCCGTATTATTGCAGGAGTTGAAATCAATCCAAATGCGCGTAATACACACGAACTGAATCACCCAGGGACAAAGCTTTATTCCGACATCAGGCAGGTTGATCCAGCTAAGCTGATGGGTGAGCTGAAGTTGGAGAAAGGTCAATTAGATCTGCTCGCGGGGTGCCCACCGTGTCAAGGTTTTTCAACCATGCGAACGCTCAATGGCTCTGAACGAGTGAAGGACCCTCGCAACAAGCTTATTTTTGATCTTGTTCGCTTGGCGGTCGCACTCAAACCCAAGATGATTCTCATTGAAAATGTTCCTGCTTTGATCAAAGACAGGAGGCTTACCGAAGCCAAGCGCCGGTTGCAAAAGGCAGGTTACAAATGGATTTTGACTGACATATACAACGCCGCCGATTTTGGTGTTCCCCAACGCCGCCGCCGCATGATCCTGATGGCTTCCTGCCTCGGTCCTATCGACTTACTTGAAGTAAGTAAAACAAAGAAAGTTACTGTTAAGCATGTCATTGGGCGATTACCGAAACCTGAGGAATCAAAAAATCGACTGCATCGTCTTTATATGCGACATTCAGACGAAGTAATGCACCGAATTCGCCGCATACCTAAGGATGGGGGAAGTCGTTCGGCGCTGGGTAAAGATCAGCTGCCATGCCACCAAAAGCTTAATGGCTTTCGTGATGTCTATGGCCGTATGAAGTGGGATGAAGTTGCTCCAACCATCACGCGTTTTTGCCACAACCCATCCAAGGGCCGCTTTCTCCATCCAGAAGCGGACCGAGGTATCACCGTCTACGAGGCGATGCTTCTCCAGTCTTTCCCCCGCACCTACAAGTTTCCCGAGGATATGTCCATGACAGAAATCGTCTCCCTCATTGGCGAGGCCCTCTCCCCTATATTCGCTGAAGCTCAAGCTCGACATGTTGTGGAGCATCTCAGACTGTATACCTGATGGATAAAGGATGCCTAAAGAGAAAATAGAGAGGCTTCTACTTGGTCTTGATGAACCCAAGCTAAAGCTGACCGACGACCAAAAAAACGCTGTTTGTTCTGACAAACGGCGCGTCTTGGTCGTTGCCGGTGCAGGTTCAGGAAAGACTGAGGTTATGGCGCGGCGTATCGCTTGGTGGGCCGGGATCGATGATGTGCCCAAAGACCAGATCGTCGCATTTACCTTCACCGAACGTGCGGCCGAAGAAATGAAATTCCGCATCCGTTCTTGGATCGGGAGGATCACCCCGAAAGGTGAGGAAGTGTTTCTTGGTCAGATGTATATCGGCACAATCCATGGATACTGCTTGGCCAAATTGCGTGAATGGTGGCCAGACGACTACCATAATTACGACATTCTCGATCAAGCCGCCCGCATTTCTCTGATTCAGCGGGGTTTCAACGGCATCCTCGGCTTGCAGAAATTTCGGACGGCACTCTCCGCCGGTCAGGATTATCAAACGGGACAATACTACACGATTGAACGGTTTGCCCAAACCTACGATCTCCTACACGAGCATAATCGCTTTCATGCCAGACTGCCCGAAGAACCGATTCCCATCCACTTGGGAGAAGAAGAAAGAGAATGGTGCAAGCGTGCCGAACTAATCACCGAGGTTGGTTCCTCAGAAGAAGCCAAAGCTTTTTCTGAATGTGCCGCCCGCTACTACGCCTACCTCCATTGCCGGCGTTTCCTTGACTTTGCCACATCACAGACCGAGTTCCTCAGACGCTTACGTGATGATCCCGGACAGATGCACACGGAAATTCGAGAGAAGAATATTCACCTGGTAGTGGACGAAGTGCAGGACATTAATCCAGTTCAACAGGAATTGATCCGCCTCCTTATCGGTGATACGGGTAAATTGACCACGGTGGGTGATCATCGCCAAGCTATTTATGGCTTCCGCGGGGCCAAAGTCGACATCATTGCTCAACTTTGGGAGGAGCTTAAGAATGCCGATGATGGGGAGGTTATAGATCTGAATGAAAACTTCCGCTCCACCGAAACGATCATTGAGCTAGCCAACAGTTGGGCCGGTACTATCTCACCTCCTCGTGGCATGGACAGCCCGGCCATGAAGCACGGCAACCAAAGCCGACAACATACGCATAGTTCTCACCTTGCCCTAACCGGATTCCCCGATCGCGTCTCCGAGGCCGAATGGATTGCAAAGGCGATTCGTATCCTGGTTCCCGATAAAACCAAAGGTGCCAAACATGATAAAAAAGACGGTACAGACCGGGGACTTTCTTTGGCGGACATTGCAATTCTCGTCCGATCTTCGACCGATGTCCGAACATATATGGAAACGTTGGAAGAAGCCGGTGTTCCATCAGTGGTTCGGGCCGGTCCCGATCTCTTTTCCCAACCGGAGGTTCTCCTGTTTATTGCTGCCATTGCGATTTCGGCGGGGGTTGATAAGTTTTACGGAGCTAGTTTCAAACCTAAAAGTCTGCCCAACCGGCTCAGAGATGTTCTGAACTGCGATCCCGAGCCTGTGCCCGTTCTCCACGCGGCAGCTGCTGCCTTGCGGAAAGCAAAATTAACATTTCCAAGGGAGACTGAAGAACGCCTACTCGCTGCGGCAAACATGCTGCAGCAGCGGATTAAAGCTGGCGAGAGCTTCGATAAAAATGATGTCTCCAACCTTAGGCATGAGGATTTGCGCAAGTTTCTTACGCGCCGAAAAGGAATACGTCGCGTTTTTCCCCAACAAATTTACCACTGGCTTCTAACAGAAGCCGGGATTGATGGATGGGACACTGTCGAGGGACGCGGTCAAACAGCCATGTATCATCTCGGGGCCTTCAGCAAGATGGTCACCGGGTTGGAAACCCCCGGGTGGACAAGTGCGGAAGACTACCATTGGCAAGTGATCGGCCTGTGTCAATACGGTTCGGAGGAAGGTCGCGCCGAAGAACAGCCGCTCATGGTTCAACCGGAAGCGGTAACTATCAGCACGATTCACTCGGTCAAGGGCCTGGAGTTCGCTGCCGTCTTTGTATCCGACATATGTTCCCGACGGTTCCCTAGCCAATTTTCAAAACGGAAAGTCAATCTGCCTGTCTCACAAGAAATGGCCGACGATATGGAGGTTGACAGCCTATCCGACAATGACAATTATGACGGTGAGCGCCGCTTGATGTATGTTGCTCTAACCAGGGCGGAACGTTTTCTTTTTGTCACTCACAGTGGTAAACAAACATCACAGTTCATCAAAGAGCTACGTGGTCAGATGAAAAAAGTGGGAGGTATGGTGAGCGAAACGCCACAACAAGTCCTCCATGAACTGAAATATGCGCCCAAGGAACATCGACGGGATATCAATCTGGCCACATCATTTTCCGATCTGCGTTACTACATAGAGTGTCCCCACGATTTTTATCTGAGAAAAGTGCTGGGTTTCGCGCCGACCATAGACCAGGCTTTCGGCTATGGTCGCGGTGTCCACAATTTAATGCGTGCGGTCCACACCGACCCGAAAAAATGGGCCGGGTTGGCGGAGAATCCGAGCGCTTTGAAAGCGGAGATCGAGTCTCTTATACAAAAGGGTTTGTTCTATTTGAGATACACCACCGGGGATCCAGCCGACAACATGCGGAAAAAGGGGGTTCAGATTGTCGCCGATTACATTACAAAGTATGTCGATGAGCTGCGAGATCTGAAGTTCGAGCCTGAGAAAGCCTTCGAGACCTTAATTGAGTATCCCGACGGCGAAGGCGGCGCCATAGTATCGGGGGCCATTGATATTGTGCGTCAGGACAACCCACCGCGCGTAACTCTGATTGATTTCAAATCGGGCGACGAGCGGGCCGATGCCAAAAAACTCGACGAAGAAGAAATGTCACTTCAAATCGGCATCTATGCTGTCGCTGCCAAGAGTGAGCTGGAGTACGAGCCGGAACAAGGTATGGTGCGTTATCTCGACGTCGGCAAGGACGAAAAAGGCGAGCTGAAAGTACCACTTAATCCAGAGACCTTGGAGAAAGCTCGCAAAACCGTCTCCGAAACAGCCTTCAATATTCGCGAACGTAAATTCAAGGATGGCCCGATGAAGGAGCGTGAGGGTAAACTTCGTTGTAAAACATGTGATTTCCTTGGGCTTTGCGGCATGCCATCCGCCGTGGCTCATAAAAAGCGAAAGAGTGGATAATGGAAGTTGTGGTTTTTGACTTGGAGACGACGGGTCTTTCCCCTTATATCGACGAGATCATTCAGATTGCCGGAATGCGCATGCGTGCGGGGCGAGTGGTGGAGACCGATTTCTTTTCCACTTACGTCAAACCAGTCGGGTCGATTTCATCCTTTATATCTTCCTATACCGGCATTTCCAACGCACATGTCAAAAAAGCTCCTCGCGCGGGTAATGCTCTCTGTGAATTTTCTGATTTTGTCGGCGATGCTACTCTGATAGCACACAATGGACAGCGCTTCGACATGCCATTTATTCGCGAAGCTTGCCTTCGCGAGCGCTTGCCGACTCGAAATATAGATTTTGTCGATTCCATAAGTTTTTCCCGCAAGATATGGGGTGGACGTGGTGGCCACAGTTTGGATGCCGTGATGTCTCGTTTGCAAATCACTGAACACGGAAATCGTCGCCATGATGCTCGCGGTGATGTGCGTATCTTGGCCGAAGCGGTACACCTGATGTGGTCTCAGCTTTGTCCAGGTTGCCAGACATGGCCGGTGCCCCGCAGGCGGGGCATTTTACCGAAATAATCGGTGGGTATGCCCGACGTTTTCACCAAAGAGAAACGTTCAGAAATCATGTCACGTGTTAAAAGCCGTGGCAATGCAGCTACGGAACTCCGCATGATAAAGCTCTTCAAGCAGCATGGAATTTCTGGTTGGCGTCGGAATTATTCTATCTTTGGTAAACCAGACTTTGTTTTTCCCGAGCGTCGAATTGTGATCTTTGTTGATGGTGAGTTTTGGCATGGTCATCCAACCAAGGCAAAAATTCCCAAAACCAACAGGGCTTTTTGGGAAAGGAAAATCGAATCCAATAAAAGCCGTGATCGACTGGTCAATCGGACTCTTCGAGCCAAAGGCTGGATCGTCATTCGTATCTGGCAAAGAAATATCCCCAAACCAAAAACTTTAAAACAGATTCTTTCGGCGCTTTCCAATGATTAAATGATTTGGCGACCGCTGGGTAATCTAATGGAGATCACGGTTTTTAATAAGATTTCCGCCAATTATAAATGCAGTAAACTGAATGATGTATATAGAAATTTATTTAGATTATTCGCGAACCAACCTGGTTACATGTGCGTATAGATGAGCTACCAACTTTTGAGTATTAGCTCCATAATGGAGTTCTCGGTGACAGTTAGGGCATAAAGCTACCGCGTTTGTCACGGTATCCGAACCATTGTCGGCTAATTGTCGGACATGATGTACCTCAAGGTAAGGCGTCCCATCGGTACCATAGAATGGCGCCGATTTTTCGCAAGCTTCACACTTCCCATTAGCTTGCTGTAAAACCCAAGCCTTTACCATAGCATCCCGTTGAAATAGGGTTACATCAGTGGGGGTGACTTTAGGGCTGCGATTGCCAATGGGCTTTGGTAGGCGTGCTTTCTCGATTTCTTCTCGAACTGTGATTTCGAAACCCGCTATGGGGACTGACTTTCGGTTTTCTGCCTGATTTAATAGCGCTTCAATGTCTCCGGCAACATTGGCTCCAACATTTTTTGCTGGTTTGAGGCCAGCAAGCCAAGTGCGCCCCATAAGCGATAGCACATATGAGATGTTTTGCATACGGTATTCAAAAGCTTTCTCAGTGCGACCAAACGTAGCCGCAAGATTTTCATAATATCTTTTTTTTATAAATGACTGGCCAGCACGCTCCTTGCGTTGCATTTCTACATATGCCTCAACGGAGGCCTGCAGTTCTTCTTTGCTCCAGCCGTTACTCATACCGCTAGCTTCCTTCTAGATATTGAATTAAGGTGTCGGTATCCTTATTGTTCGTCGAGTCATTATTCATAAATATTTTCCTGTCTAGGAGTCTGTCGGACTTAAGCAAACTTGAGTACGCCAAATCTTTTCCTGTCAGCTGGCAGCTCAATATATCAAACTAAAAAATGTATACAAAAACAGTTTATCATTGAGTGCAAGACTGCTGTTCACCCGATTTATGCCCTCAACTCAAACATTCGCTGCAAATTGTAGCCAATACACACCAAATCCCATTCACCGGCGGCAAGACCATCACCGCTATAAAACTGTTACCCAAACTCGACACCAAGAAACCGGATGAGAATGCCCTTGGCATCTCATTACCAGGTGACCTGCCGACAGGTGCCTACGACATCGAATTCACGGACCCGCAGGCCAATACATTCACTATGGACAATGCCATCGAGGTCACCGCGCCCGCCTTCGGAAAACAAAAACTCACCATGGAAGACCTTGAAAAGGCCATGAAACATATGAAAAATCAATAAAAAACAACTTATTATCACTTTTAACCCTCTATTATGTTGATAATAACTTTCTTATATGTTGACAATAATATCCCTGTTTGTTGATAATAAAGCTCACTAAAGTTGATAATAATCGGGTTTGATGTTGATAAAGCCTGATCGGAAATACTGATGACCAAATTACTCACACGTAGCGAGAACATACGAACCTTCATATTGGAACATGTTGAAAAACATCCATCCGACATTAACACATTTACAGCAAACCACTTCAAGATAACTCGACAAGCAGTAAACAGGCATTTATTGCGACTCGTTCATGAAGGATCCCTGTCGGTTAGTGGCAGAACTAAAGATAGAGTTTATAAATTAAGTGCTATAACGAACTGGGTGGAAAAATATGATATTGATGAAAATTTGGCTGAGGATGTTGTATGGAGAGACGATGTCTCCAAAATTCTTGGGGAAATGCCTGATAACGTAAAAGACATATGGCATTACGGTTTTACCGAAATGTTCAACAATGCAATCGATCACTCCGAAGGCAAAAATATCATCGTTGCAATCAAGACGACGGCGGCTACTGCTGAAATGATGATCGTTGATGATGGCGTAGGGATATTTAAAAAGATTCAAAAAGCAATAAATCTCATGGATGAACGCCATGCTGTCCTTGAACTGGCTAAAGGAAAATTAACCACTGATCCGGAAAATCATACGGGCGAAGGAATATTTTTTACGTCAAGGATGTTCGATAAATTCGATATTATTTCCGGTGGAGTTTATTTTTCACACAGCTTTGACGAAGAAGAAGACTGGATACTTGAACAAGGAGAGATAAGCAGCCGAACGGCAGTATGGATGAAATTAAGTAACCATACGGCACGAACCACGAAAAAGATTTTCGCCAAATTCACTTCAGGGGATGACCTTGTTTTTAACAAGACAGTAGTCCCGGTAAAACTGGCCCAATATGGAGATGAAAATCTCATTTCACGCTCTCAAGCCAAGAGGTTACTTGCAAGAGTCGATAGATTTAAAATCGTCATGTTTAATTTCGAAGGTGTGAAGAATATAGGACAAGCTTTCGCGGATGAAATATTCAGGGTGTTCCAGCAAAGACACCCGGAAATAGAACTCATACCTTATAATACTAATTCAGAAATTAAAAGGATGATCGCGCGCTCAAAAGGTTAGGTGATAAGTGCCACAACATCGTGGACAAATTTTGGTTAGCGGGGCCCAGCGCCAGGTGAATTGCCTTGATCGACGTATCTGCTGGTAACGATGTCGCATCCCCATCCGTAAATGATAAACCAGGAATTGCGTCATCCAGATAATCCTGCAGGTAATTTATTTTGCCAGGGTCACCAGAGACAATTCTCCTTACCACACCGAGGAATTCTATACGAATTTCCAATAACTGATCTTGTGCCGGGATCTACTGGTGTCGCACGCCAAGCATCCGGCATTCTAGAGAATTCCTGCAGAAAAGCCTGGGGACTTCCCTTTGGCCATGGGAACTCAGCCATTACGTAGCCAGATCCAACAAAACCTTCACCAACATTCCATTTTGGAGGGCCTTCAACATAAAAGGACCATAGTTCTCCATTTTGCATTTCAGCCTCGATATAAAACTCTATCGTTGTTCCATCGTCAATCCCTTCAACTTCAAAGATTGCCCATAAATTATCTCCAGTTGGACTTCCTTTCATTCCATATAAGTCTGTAACAGGATTAACTCGTTCGTGGCTTGACATCCGCCTAAATATAATTTTGTCTTTTGCCACAGTAAACGTATTTCCTTTTTTTATTGCCTTATAATCACTGTTCGCCGCAATAGCAGGTTGGGTGGCCAGAGCAAGTATGATTTGGGCAGCCTTTGACGCACCGACAGCCGTCAGACCGCCCATCATTGCGCCTTTAAATGGATCCTCCCCCATTACACCAGCACCCGCTGCACCCGCCGCCGCTGGCCCCGCGATTAATCCCGCTGCTATCGATGCAGCGCCTGCCAATGCCCCACGACCAATATCACCACCCACTGCCGCTGATGACGCAGCGCCGGCCGCAGCCCCACCAGCCGATGCAACAGCAAGTGCAGCCAGCGGCCCAGCCGCTGTCGCGGCATAAGGAGCACCGATAGCAACAGTCGGTGCTATAATCGCACCGGCTATCGCTCCTGCGATTGCTGCTTGTCCGAGATCACCGCCATTGACAGCGGCTGAAGCTACGTTGATTGCCGTACTAATAACTGCACCAACAGCTGCCGCAACGGCAATGCCAACAATGAGTTGAAAGAAATTTCCCGATGGATCGGTGTAGACGATCGGGTTGTTCAGCACATAACTATACCGGTTCAGGTTCTGCGGATTGCCCGGGGCCTGGATAAACGTGTCCGGACTAATGAAGCGGGCCAATTGTGGATCGTAATAACGCGCCCCATAAAAGTATAGGCCAGTGCTGTCATCCAATAGCTGGCCTGTGTATTTGTAATCGACCTCCTTGTTCGTAGGATGACTGTTGGTGAAGGTTTCGCCATACGGGTAATACGTCAGCCGCTGGATATCATTTGGCTGATTGTTATAGGTAATAACGCTGCTCGAACCTAAATGATCCGGGTGGTAGTAACTGATGTCGGTCGGATCCGCGACAGGAACTTCGGCGATCCGTTGATTACCTGCATAGATGTGGCGCTTACACACCCCCTCAGTACATTCATAGAGCTTACCTATATAAAGTGTGGTAGTCGTGCCATCGATGGTCTTCTTGACCCGTCCGCCATCGCCATCATAGAGTATTGTCGTGATTTGATTATTGGCTTGGACCTGGATCGGGCGGTTTTCCCCATCGTAGGTGATGGTACGCCCCGCTCCTCCGATCATGTTACCGTTGGCATCGTAGCTATAGGTATTACCACCGGCACTGGTCACGGCATGTGGCTGGGATCCGGTATAGTTGTAACTCCCCACTCGGGTGTTACTTAACATATTCCCGATCGTGTCATAGGTATAATTCTGGGTTACATAGGGCCCTTGGGCCTGGGTCAGTCGATCGAGATCATCATAATTAAAAATCTGGTCGCCACTGATGGTGTCGTTGATGGATGTTATATTGCCGGAATCATCATAGCTATAGGTCAGGTTCTGGAGCGTATTTCCCCCTTTCTGCGTCACCAGTGTACATAACCAGGGTACATTGGCCCGTGGACAGGTACCGGTTTCAAAGACATAGGTGTATGTCGTCTCGACACTCCCGTTACCGTATTGAGTCGTCTTGTTCTGGCCGAATTGATTAAAGTTTGAATATTCGACATAGGTCGTGTTGCCTTCCGTAACACTGGCGAGCACAGCACCATCATAGGCATACGTGACGGTACCACTGGATTCGGGATAGCTAATCGTCTTGACGCGTCCGGCATCGTCATACGTTGTTGCAGCGGTGTATGTGGTGCTATCAACAGTCTTGTCAGTCTGTTCCACTTGGCCCATGGCATCATAGCTGAATGCCGTATTACCCGAGGTGTCGCTGACACCGCACAGTCGTCCTAAACCATTGGCACAGGTGTCATAGCTGTAGGTAACCGTTCCAGCGCTGACAAATTGAAAGGTGCCTAAACATATATATAAGAAAAGTACACTTACCAATATATTAAACGGAATCAAGGAACGACTGGCATTATTGCCAGTCATCATCCGTTTTGAATAAGTGACGGCCACAGATTTATCTTCTAAAAGCTCATCTAACATTTCTTTGGTAAAAAGGGACGCTTTTATTATATTGTGAGCTGTTTGAATCATAGTATCCTTATTGCAAATTCAGTAATCTTTATATCATTAACTCGTACAGGCAGCTTGTATCGCTGTTTGCAATTCCTCTAAATGAATCGATTTGATCGGTGTGCCTGCTGGTAATGTCGTTGCATCACCACCCGTAAAAATCAGGCCAGGTATTGCATCGTCCAGATAATCGCGCAGATTCAACAAATGCTGAGCCATCACTGCCTGTTGTACTGCAGGAGCCGGTGCTTGCCAAGTCAAAGTTCCTAAGCTAACGCTGGACCTTACCGTATTAACATCAGCCAACAGAAACTCAAAATCTTGTAAGGTAACTACTGATGTCTGTGGTATTAATGTCTTTGTGAATTGTAATGGACCACAAGGATCCGTTGGCGCGCTACCTGGCACAAACCCAATATCAACCTGCCCATACATAATAAGCGCATAAGTATTCGTCGGTCGGGCATCGGGATCAAGACTCGTGCTGATGTAGGTGGAACCCTCGATACGAATATCGCCATAGGTTTGTGGCAACGGGTAGGTGACGTGCCGGGAGGTACCTCCCGATCCGGCAAGATAGACTGCTACTGTGTAAGTAGTACCCTGTACAACGGGCACCGAGGTAATGGCCGTATACGTCCAGGCGCTACTCGTGCCCGTGAGAGTGGTCGTCGCCAGCACAGCGCCAGTCGATTTGTTAAAGAGCTTGACAGTCTTGGTACCGTCAAACAAACCTCCTAGATGTGTCACGTGTCCATCCGTAAGCGGCGTAAAATGATAACCCATGGCGTGATTAAAGGTTCCATCGGTATTGAATTGCCCGTTTTCATTAGTCCGCCACGGGGTTTGTGCATCGAGATCAAACGTGGCTGTCACCGTACGCGCCTGATCCATTGTCACAACACAATCATTCGTACCCGAACAGTCTTCACCGCTCCAGCCGACAAAGAGCGAGCCACTATCCTCGACAGCCGATAGCGTGACGGTGCCGCCGGTGTACAGCTCCGTGCAATCACTGCCACAATCGATACCGGCAGGATTGGAAGTCACCGTGCCAGTTCCTGCCCCCGCCAGGTTGACTGTTAAGGTGTTGATCGGTGTGCTGACATCCTCGACGGTCTTGGTCTTGACTCTGTTCAACTCATCGTAGGTGAATGAAATAGTTTGGCCTTTGGCATCGGTCTGCGTCAGCAGATTGCCATTGGCATCATAGATATACGCCCAAGATCCCATGTCCGGATCGTTCATCGCAATCTTGCGGGAAAGACTGTCATAGAAGATCTCGGTCACGTTGTTCTGATCATCCGTGACCTTGGTCAGATTACCCAGAGCATCATACTCATAGAAAGTTTGTGCATAGAGATTGGTATTGTCGATACCGGTCGTACAATTGTTGGTAAAGTCCCCGGTGTATTCATCGACTTCGCGCACACGCCCATAGGTATCTGTCACCGTGCGTTTTTTATGGCCCTTCTGATCAAGCGTGACAGTCACTAATGCCTGATAGCAACTCATGGTAGATGTATCATCCGTATAATCCACTTGGGTAACCCGACCGGCGGCATCGTAGGTCATGGCAGTCTCAGGCCCCACGGGCTGGCCTTCGATATACGGCTGTGTTTTCTTCCACACCTGGCCACGAATATCATACTGCGTCCCTGTTCTAATCACTTGTGTGGAGGTTACAGTCGCTTTTGCTAAAATTGTCCGACCAAACCCATCAAAATAATCCCAACTTTGTAATCCGGCTGATGTGTCTGTTCGCACATGCTGATTCATAACTCCACCACCAAAGCTTTCATAATAGTTTGTGCTCGATGAGCCATCCGGATGTGTAATTGTTTTCACTCGGCCCAAGTCATCGTAGGTCGTTGTGGTTATATTGTTATTTGCATCCCGGACAGTCTTGACCTGCCCATACAACCCGGTATCCGTGACCGTCCCTGTATAATAGGTCGTCGTGGCCGTCAGTTGTGTATTCGTTGCTGTGACTAAGGGACTCACCGTTGAAATAGGGAACGTAAAACTGCTGTCATAGTATGTGGTCGTGATATTACCGCCCGCGTCGCGGGCACAAGTCAGATTGCCATACTGGTCATAGGCCATCCGTATCTCCACATCAGGGCCATTATCGTTGTAACGAATGATACGCGTCAGATTGCCCTTATCCGGGACCGTATTATCAATCGAGACATTACATGTGTTAACGCTGCCATTGTTATCGCCATCATAGCGAAACCACGTGTTGGCTTTAATCGCCGGGGTTTCTGTCGAAAGTCCTTGTTGTATCGTTTCTCGTAACGGCAAACCGACAATCCAGTCACTGGTGTTTTGGGTATAATTACGGGTCACGGAACGATTGTCTGTCCCATCACTGACGTTGCCCCATTGGTCTTCTAAGATGACATTGCCATAGGCATCGTAGAAATAGTCGGTCCGGGTCGATAATGTCGCCCCACCATCATAATTAAACTCCAGGACCTGAGACGGGGGATTAAAATACGGGGGGGTGTCATCTGCCGTGTAGTAGGTCTGGGTTTCAGAGCGCTTTGTCAGAGATTGCGCCGCTGTATCTTGTGCCCAGACGATAATCCAGTACGGTTTGCCCATTGTGTAGGCGTCGGGCATATCAGGGTAATTATCACCAAAACCGGTAAAGTCGCTGCGATGAAACCAGGTTTCGGTCACAATTCTCTCACCGCTTGGTCCAGTCGGGTGCCAAACCCAAACCCGTTGGAATCCCCGAAACTCCCGATCCGGAAAATAGTAATAACCATTCTGGTATTGATAGAAGGTGTCCGCGCTATTGCCGTTGCCATCATTCGTTGTGACCTTACTCAAAGTCTGAATCGGGAATGGCAGTTGGGTGTTGAACCAGAAGGTTGATGGCGTATATTCCAGCGTCGTCGTACCGCCAATGCCGTTAGAGGTGGACACAAGCAAATCACTCGCTGGCGCAGTCGCCAACGTACAAGTAATCAAGCTATTGCCGGATCCTCCAATGCGACGGCAATAGTCCTGCTTGCCATCGCCATTAAAATCAGCCCATTGCCGCCCTTTATCATAGCCCCCATCGATGGATCCGGAGGCATGTTCTGCTCCAATAAACCCAAGGCCCGTGGAGAGGATACAACGCGCTGTATTGCCACCACTGCTCAGGCGACAATAATCGGCTTTGCCGTCGCCATTAAAATCGACCCATTGACGTCCTTCAGCCGCACCGCGATCGAGGGATCCGGAGGTATATTCTGTCCCGATTCCTGTGCCGGTGGAGAGCCTACAACTCACAGCGTTACTCGCCGTGATAACGCGACAGAAATCGGCTAGGCCATCGCCGTTAAAATCGGCCCATTGATACCCGGTCGGATCAGCACCCGTGAAATCGCCGGCGATGTAATCCACCCCAAACCCACTGCCGGTTGAGACTTTGCAGTTCGCCAAGCTATTACTGTCAATACGACAAAAGTCCGCACGACCATCACCGTTAAAATCGGCCCACTGGCGTGAGCCTGCAAAACCGCCACCGGTGAAACTGGCACTGTATTCCGCTCCAAAACCGCTACCGGTCGAGAGGGTGCACATCACAACGTTGTTAGCACCATTAACACGACAGAAATCGGCCATGCCATCGCCGTTAAAATCGGCCCACTGACGCGAATCTGCATTACCACCATCGAGGGTTCCCGAAGTGTATTCCGTGCCAAACCCACTGCCGGTGGAGAGTGTGCAACGGACCTGATTATTGGCACCGATCACACGACAATAGTCGGCCTTGCCGTCGGCGTTAAAATCAACCCAGGCCCGTCCCTCATTGTAGCCACCATCGAGGGTACCCGAGGTGTACTCGGTTCCAAACCCACTGCCGGTGGAGAGCGTGCAACGAACCTGGTTATTGGAACCAATGACACGGCAATAGTCGATCATGCCATCCCCATCGTGATCCACCCATGCGCGCCCGTCATCAAAACCCCAATCAAGACTATTGGAGGTCACTGTTTGATTAAAACCCGTACCGCCCGCTTGCCATCCAAATGTGATGGGCGGTAATTTGGTGGCCGTGGTTTCATTGGTGATACCACCCACACTGTTAAATTCGGCGTCTTTGCCAAACTGCTGGATACCCGATAATAATGATCTGTTGGTCTCGGGGCTTTGTGTGTAACTCAATTTATATACGCGTACCAGATCACCCTGCGTGATCCCCGGGTCAGTGTTTGCCGCTACTTTGATGGCGATGAGTCGTACATTTTGACGTGTTGGGATATATAAGGCGGTGTGCAGATAAGGCGCATCGGGTCGATTGAAGTCACTATAAAAAGTGATGGTGTTGGTGGCTTTTCTGTTCGTTGCCGCATGACCGGTATAGTAAATAGCATTTAAGTAGAGTTGTGTCGAAGCATTTGAATAGTTGTACGTTATATAGTTGGTATGAGTGTCTTCGACGCGGTCAAGTCCCCAGGTAAAAATGCGGGCTTGAGTTGCATCTATACGTCGGGAATTAGTTGTCTGCCCAAAGAAGTAGCGTGTCCCCATCTTGTCAGTCACTTCCCAATAATTGCCACTGACAATCTTCTTGATGCGATAAAAGCTCCCTTCAATTTTGCTCCGGTATTCCCGATTACCTGACCCATCATTGCCTATGTAAACCAAGTCAACCAGCGCGCCGTTCATGTTAAGCTGGTAATCATCGCCGTTGTAATCCACGCCGTGGCGGGTCTTGCGTTGAATACGCCCAACTTCAAGACTCCAACCCACGCCCAACCAACTATTGCTTGCCCTGTTGTTGTAAGTCAATACCAGGTTCGGTTGCAGGCCACTACGGCCCGGGGGAATTTCGATCGGAATTGAGGCACCGGCCGTGCCGGTAAACAGATTCGGATGGATGTTCGTTGTCAAACCACCACCCACCGCCGCTGGCACGCTGGCATTGGTATTCTCTGTTGCCTCGGCATTGGTACTTACCGCACTGATCAACAACATACCTAAACCTACGAAAAGACTGATAACAAAAAAGTTTATCTTGCCTCTATTTGTATTCATATTAGATTGGTAACAATTATTTTGGTATTTTCTTCTGCATACCACTTTCTCTGCTCTAATTACTTTACTGCAGGCTCAGTAAAATCAGGATCTCGCCTCTCCCCTTTGCCAGCGGTTCCAATGCCTTACCAATCAAGGTGCCAGGCGCATGCATTTTTCGACCCTGTATTTCAATAGGCACAGATTTCATCGCCACACCTTTTTCATCGCTGGTCACCAACAGATCACCGATGTTAATAGCACCCTTATCGGCATTGACCCTGACCCTGACACGCCCGGTAGTGGCAACCTTAACCATACCCTCACTTTCTTCACCTAATAATAAACCGGGTTGAGCACTGATAACTCCGGCTACGCTTGTATCATAGGCATTAATTGATGGTATGACAGAGTTAATTTTATCAGGATCGAGAATGACGACAGTACCGGCATCCAATGGTTTGTTTGCCGGTACCCATTCGGCAATGTCCTGGTATTTGGCGACAATGTTGCCGCCGGTGACAGTACCTGTGAAATTCGCATCACCAAATGTATTAAGTTGTACAGAGGAACTAGATGATCCAATATCTACAGTTCCACCCGTACGTTGTAGTGCAAGACTTCCACGCCTATTTAGCAGGTGTGTCTTACCTAACTCAAACTCGATCGCAAACTGCTCTGAATTAGGATTCGTTGCCGGATTATAGATATCAAATATCTTGTATGGGTTTCCTGACGAACCTTCACCATTTGCCTGGATCGATAAACTATTGGCAACGGGGGTGTCATTATCTCCGGATCCTATTTGCAGTTTTGCATTGGGGTTTGATGTCCCAACACCAACATTACCGGAATTAGTATTAAAAATATCGCTATCCACACTATCCCAGTTTCCACCACCACCTCCACTGTCAGTAACCGTGATGGTGACAGTGTCAGTATCCGTCGCACTGTCATTATCTGTTACTGTCAACTGGAATGTCAGATTCGTAGTAGCTGTCACATTCGGCGCCGTAAAACCTGGTGTTGCAGTATTTGCACCACTTAATGTCACAGAGGGACCGGCAGTCTGTATCCAGCTGTAACCGACAATTGTCCCGTCACTGTCTGTACTGCCACTGCCATCAAGGCCGACATTCGCTCCTTCCTGCACCGGTTGATCCACACCAGCATTCGCCGTAGGAGGAATAATAGGAATATCCGTTACAGTGATGTTGACTGAATCCGTACCGGTGGCATTATCGGTATCGGTAACGGTAAGCTGGAACGTTAGAATGGTATTACCTGACACATTAGGCGCTGTGAAACTGGGCGTTGCAGTATTCGCATTACTCAAACTTACTGCAGGACCGGCCGTCTGGCTCCAACTATAAGTGGTAATTGAACCGTCACTGTCATTACTGGCTGATCCGTCTAAATTAACGGTTGTGCCTTCCTGAACTGTTTGATCCGATCCAGCATTTGCCGTTGGCGGGACAATTACATTATTGACAGTAATATTGACAGAATCGGAGTCAGTCGCACTATTATTATCTGTAACCGTTAATTGGAACGTTAGTATCGTATTTGTGCTGACTCCTGGGGCTGTAAAGCTCGGTGTTTGCGTGTTTGCGCCACTCAAACTGACCGAAGGACCTGCAGTTTGTGTCCAACTATAGCTTGTAATACTGCCATCACTATCGCTACTACCCGTACCGTTCAAATTTACAGTTGTATTTTCAGAAACTGTTTGATCCGGTCCTGCGTTGGCGGTCGGTGGATTGTTGCCATCAGGTGGTGGAGGTTGTTGTTCAGTTGGTATATCAGAATCTGCAAGTGCGTGATTAAATATTTTGACTTCATCGATATCGCCTTTGAACCAACGATCTGCAACATCATATCCGATATAGAGTTCTCTTCCAGAATTACCCACAGTAGTTGCTGGTGTTCCAGAAGCACTTGTTTTTTCCTCCATAAAAACGCCATCATAAAAGAATCGCGTCGTACCCGCATTCTTTCTGTAAACAATCGCTACGTGATGCCAGCTACCTAAAGGAATGACGCAACTATTACAATATGCCTGTTGAAATGAGCCAGATGTATTAATAAAATTAAATGCAAGCAGTCGGCTTCCCCATATTTCCAAACGATAGTTTAGATCATTGCCGAACCCTCCCTTTCGTATTATCGGCCACGTTAATGATCCACTGCCGGATTCTATCCTGACCCAAGCCATTAGCGTCATATCTCCATTGATACGCAAACTTGCATGATCATTTGCCATGACCCTGTCTTCACGAACACCTGTATAATTAATTGCATTCACATAATCAGTGTCGTCGGAACGGCTCATCCTTGATGCATTACCTTGTAACGTTGCATTATTTGAATTATTTGATTGATCAAATACTGTTGGCCCGCTGCCAATTGCCTCGTCTATTGGGTAGTAGGCTTGTAACGCTGCGCCGGTGATGCCAGAGTAGCACCACAGACCTATCATAAGGCCCAGGATACTTATTGCCTTCGTCATTATAAGTTGGGTCTGTAATGCCTTATTCATAGCATGTTCCTCTCAATACTTTCTGATAGCAGATTAAATAGAATTACTTTGCATATATGCTTTATGTATTTATCTCGTATAAAATATCTATAATGCATCTCAATACGCAGTCATGCATTTCAACATGCCCTGCATAATAAAATCCTTTCCAAAAATATTTGGATTAATGACCTGTGCCGGGAATAAAGAATATTGGCGTGAACAATATGAGGGCGTATTAAAACGAAGAATAAGGAAATGATTGTTCCTCATCGAACTGTAATAACTCAACCGGTAATAGTTCCCGGTCATAGATACCCCTTATATTGTAATTATGATGTTATAGTTTTTATAAAACATAACTGCGTGCTTAAGACGTGACTATCCCTTATTTGTCACAAAAAAATAAACAATAGATCTCTTCTAGAATTAGATCTATTCTAAGATTATCGTTGATCTGTATATAAAACCGATTAATGTCTATTACATGATATGTAAATTAAGGATATTTCTTTTGCTTCTATATTCGCGTAAATACGTATATGTTTGATCTGGTTAATTCTGGATTTATTCCATGATTAGAATTAGTCTAAGGCTATATTCAGCCAATCATGTATAGTATCCTGCTGAACCTTATACCAACCATTAACATATACCATCCAACGAATATTGTTGACTGGATGTTCATTTGATAAGTGGTGCAGTTGCAATGTGAATCCACCCATTTGCCATGACCGCCATTAATTCCACTGCGGGACAGGGCATCACCACCTACCAACTCACCCGATAAAAAAACACCAGCAAGTTTCCCCGCCGGTGTAACTATCAAATCTGCAAGTATTTATAGTCTCCCAGCCTTCTGTTCGATTACTCAAAATTACACTTGAAATAGTACTAAATATGGACTATATATAGTACTAACTATTCCACCTTCGAGAAGCACCATGAAACTCAGCAAATCGGTCAAACCCATCAGTTACTTAAAAAGCCATACGGCTGAAGCCGTGCGTAATGTGAACAACACCCGCGAAACCCTGATCGTCACCCAGCACGGCGAGGCGAAGGCTGTGTTACAGGATATTGCGAGCTATGAGAAAACCCAGGAATCCCTGGCGCTGCTCAAGATGCTGGCATTGAGTACCAAAAGCCAGCAGGAAGGCCGTAACAAGCCGGTCAAAAAGGCCTTTGCCGATGTGCGGCGGCAGGTAAAAATATCTAAGACGTGAAAAAATATCGGGTGAAGATCATTGACGAGGCAGAACGTGACCTCGTTGATATCTATACCTACATCGCAAAAGAAGACTCACTCGAAAAAGCGGATCATGTACTCGGCAAACTCGAGAACTTGGCGTTGAGTCTTACTGAAATGCCAAAACGAGGACATGTTCCACCGGAACTGGACAGGCTCGGTATCACGGATTTTATGGAAGTCCATTTCAAACCCTATCGCATAATCTATCAAATACTTGGTAAGGATGTTTGGATTCATTGTATTATCGATGGCCGCAGAGACATGCAATCGCTACTGCAACGGCGTTTGCTGCGTTAACATATCGATACCGCCCTTACCATCTCACAACGCAGGCCCCACCAAGACTTTTGCTATTTTGGCCACGGATGGCCTTATGCTACAGATGCAGGGATGCATAGGAGTAGTGGACAGCCATCGAGTCCACTGTGGGGCAGGGCATCACCACCTATCAAATTTCCCACTGAAATACCGCTATAGTCCATGATATTGTGGTTATTGCTATGGGGTTTAACCCTCATTTTACGGACACATCTAAAAAGGTTAATAATAGCCGAGGAGGTGTGTCATGCCAAAGAGGAGAAAATATACAACGGAGTATAAGCGGCAAGCTGTTGAAATGGCCCAGTTATCAGAACAGCCTATTAGCCGGATAGCGAGGGAGATAGGAATAAATCCGGACATACTCAGCCGCTGGTGCCAGGAATTGAGCCAATCGGGCTGCAAGGCATTCCAAGGCCAGGGAATTCCAGAGATAAAAAAATGGCGGCGCTCAAACGGGAATTGTCACGGGTAAAGAGGGTCGTGTTTTTGACTATAGCAGAGGACACTGCCTGTTAAGAATCTTAAGTTTGTTGGTCAGTAGGTTCTTCGTTATATGATATCTTCGAAAAATATTATGGATTTTTGCAGCTACTTAATTAAGTGTTTTATATCAGTAGTGTCCGGCAATTTAGTTGAACAAATTCAGTTGATTATTATTTTGCGATGGTATCAATGTGGTCTCCATTTCTTTAAGTAGCTGATCAATGGGTATTTTCTCGAAAAGGGTG
>Ga0214472_10000657_pt1 | contig 41789 bp, 34 predicted proteins | sample RVTome_6_FD_207662 | JGI IMG/M metagenome (GOLD analysis project Ga0214472, IMG submission 207662) | Soil microbial communities from uranium-contaminated site in the Upper Colorado River Basin, Wyoming, United States - RVT140D175 | ecosystem: Environmental > Terrestrial > Soil > Contaminated >...
CCAGTCGATCAAGACCTGCTGCGGGTGCTCGGTGCCCCAGACCACGACCTGCCTGCCGGCGAGGTCGCCGACGCCCGCGTCGTCGTAGCTGAAGCCCACGGTTTTCCTTCCGGGCTGGGCCTGGGCGACGACCTGCTGGAGCTGCACCAGGCTGGCCCGGTTGTCCACCACCCAGTACTCCCGGGTGTACGGGGTGCGGGGAGTGCCGCGGCGCGTGACCGGCTCGGTGGTGGCATAGGGTCCGAAGCTCCAGGTCCCCTGTCCGGGAAGGGCCCGGAACTCGACGCTCACGCCCCCGTAGTACTGCCCGTACCACTGCAGGAGGAGGTCGCGGGCGATCTCGTCGCCCCAGACCACGACCCGGCGCACGTCCAGGTCGCCGATACCCGCGTCGTCGTAGCTGAAGCCCACGGTGACGCGGCCGGGATGGGCCTGCCGCGCGATCTCCTGGAGCTGCGCGAGCGTGGCCCGCCCGTCCACGACCCAGTACTCCCGCGCGTACGGCGTCCGAGGCTTTCCGCGCGGCCTCGGGATCGACGAGTAGCTCTGCAGGGAATAGGCGGTGAGCGGGGCGATGAGCTGCTGGGCCTGGTTGGAGATGCCGCCGAAGCCAGGACCCAGGTACCAGATCGCGGCGCCCTGGATCTCCGGCTCGGGGGCGTAGAGGTCGTCGGACCAGGGCACGTGACTCCCGATCGCCAGGGACGGTGACGGCACGTCCTGGTACTCCCAGCCGAACTCGGTGACGAGCACCGTGGGCCGCCTGATCCCGAACGAGTCGGCGACGTCGAAAAGCTGCTGGAAGCGGCCCACGAGAAAGGGGTAGCCGATGCTGATGTCGGTGCGGTCCAGGCTGTACTCGTGGAGGGCGACCGCCACCCGGCCGGGATTCTGGCCCGCCAGCTCCAGGAACTGGCGCATCTTCGGCCCCTGCCAGTGCTCCGGCTCCGGCTCCCCGGTGGACCAGCCGAACGCGGCCCAGTTGAAGCCCTCGGCCAGCGCGAGCAGCGCGGTGTGGTAGGCGAACTCGCCCAGCCACTCCGCGCGGTTCTTGTCGACCTCGTTGATCGTCTCGATCCAGATCAGGTGCTTGTAGGGCACGAGCTCCGGAGGGAACGCGACGCGGTGGCGCTGCCAGTGCAGCGCGGCCGCTTGCTGGGGCGGGAGCGCGTACTCGGGCACGTCGGGGTTCCAGTTCTGCTCGGGGTCGCTCGCCGTGACGACGCTCTTGCGGTAGACGAGCACGTGGGGGACGCGGCTCGCCTGCCGCAGCAGGGCCCCCTCCAGGATCTGACCCGCCGCGTCGGCGCTCTTCAATGTGAACGGCACCCTGGCCGCGTCCAGGCACCGCATCCAGTCGCCGAGCCCGGTCTGGTTTCCGCCGGGGCCGACGTGGAAGCCGATCTTCGTCCCGACCAGCTCGAGGCCCTGCGCGTCGAGCTGCGCGCGCAGGGCGGTGAAGTCCAGGGCTGGCGGGCAGGTCGCGGCCCGGGCGCTCGCGACATCGGCGAGGCCGAGCGCGAGCGTCGTCGCGATCGCGAGCGCCCTTCCCTCCGAGGCGCGCGTCATCGCACACCGCCCGGGGACGCAACGGCGGGAGCCGAGATCGTCACCTTGGTGATGCGGCCGTCGAAACGCGACGTCGGGTCTCCCGCGTCGCCCACGCGGATCGGGCTCGCCGTCGCCGCCAGACGTTTGCCACCCGTCTTCGAGCTCGCCACCAGCCCGCCGTTCCAGAAGAGGCGCATTCCCCGCTCCATGTCGTAGCTCGCCGCCACGTGCACCGTGGTCCCCAGGTAGCGGTCGTCGGGCAGGGCGTAGCGGAGCGAGGCGGACGTGCCGTCCTCGAGCCGCACGACGAACTCGAGGACGCTCGTGCCCTCGCCAACGAAGCCGAGACGCCACTGGCCCTCGCCGTCCCATCGACCGGCGATGCCGTCTTCCGTGACGTTGCTCTCGCGCCGGACCATGGCCTCCACCTGGACGCCTTGGAGCAAGCCGGGCGCATCGCCGCCCTCCGGCACCAGGCTCGCGGCGTCGCCGTCGTGGTGGACGGAGCCGGCGCCGCTCACCTGCCAGCTCTCCTGCTCGTAGCGGTAGTCCGCCACCGTCCGATAGCCGGCGAGGCCGATGAAGCCGGCCGCACCGCCGCAAAGCGGCACGCGGTTCGGTGGGTTGTGCCCGTTCGCGTCGATGGCGTAGGCGCCCATCCTGAACTCGCCGCCGGCGGGGTCGGGGCCCACGAAGGCCACGAGCCCGTACTCTCTCGAGTAGAAGAAGCGGTCCGTGCTGCTGGCCGTGTACAGCTCCACGACGTTGGGAATCGCGAGCCCCCACATCGTGGTGTAGGTCGGATGGTGGGCGACCAGCGTCATGTGCTGCCAGGTCGGACCCTCGTACTGCGAGCTGCACTCCGCGCAGTTGTTGATGCGCTCGAAGTGGGCCTTCACCTGCGAGCCGACGTTGCTGGTCCAGTTCTGTCCCACCGTCATGCAGCGCGGCGCCCACTTCGCGAAGCTGGTGCGGTTGTTGTCGACGACCTCGTAGTACGCCTCCGCGTCGGGGTTGGTGCAACGGTCCGTCCAGCTGGTGTCCCGGTGGCGGTAGACGAAGCTGCTGTCGAGACCGAACTCCTCCCAGTTCTCGCCCGAGTCGTTCTTCACGAAGAAATGCTGGTTCAGACCCGCCACCACCCCCCCCGGCAAGTAGGCGAAGGTCTCGGTCTGTCCGCGGGAATTGTTCACGTAGACCCGTGAGCCCGTCCGGTCTCCCAGGACGTAGTCGCCGATGTCGAAGGTTCCCGCCGGGCAGGCGCCCGTGCCCGTGACCGTGAAGCTGATGGAGCGGGTGTTGTTGCCCTCGTTGGACTCGGCGAAGCGGTTGACGTCGTCGGCGACCGCCATCAGGGTGTGGGTGCCGGCGGTGGCGGTCCAGGCCCCGCCCGCGTGGGTCCCGACGGTGACCGAGGCGCCGGGGGCCAGCGGACCGTTCACGGCGCCCCAGCTCACCTGGGCGCCGTCGATGCGGTAGCCGACGCCGATCACGACGCCGCTGGGGGTCGAGGCGTTGCCCGCGTTGCGCACCACGGCGCTGAACGTCACGGCCTGTCCGGCGCTCGGGTTGGACGGCGAGAGCGACACCGTGTCCACCACGACGTCGGGCAGCGCGTTGGAGCTCACCGTGAAGCTGATGGAGCGGGTGTTGTTGCCCTCGTTCGACTCGGCGAAGCGGTTGACGTCGTCCGCGACCGCCATCAGGGTGTGGGTGCCGGCGGTGGCGGTCCAGGCCCCGCCCGCGTGGGTCCCGACGGTGACCGAGGCGCCGGGCGCCAGCGGACCGTTCACGACGCCCCAGCTCACCTGGGCGCCGTCGATGCGGTAGCCGACGCCGATCACGACGCCGCTGGGGGTCGAGGCCGTGCCCGCGTTGCGCACCACCGCGCTGAACGTCACGGCCTGTCCGACGCTCGGGTTGGACGGCGAGAGCGACACCGTGTCCACCACGACGTCGGGCAGGGAGGGGCCGGTCACCGTGACGTTCCAGGCGTACGACTGTCCGAACCATTCCACGGCGTCCTGCACCATCCGCACCGCGAAAGGCACGGTCCCGGGCGCCGACGGCGCGGTGATCTGGAAGTTGAAGTCGTAGGTGGCGCCGGGCGGGACGTTGCTGCAGAGGTACACCCGCGCGTTGGTGGGGCTGGTCGCGTAGCCGCCGCACGGGAAGGCCCCCCAGGTGAAGCCGTTGGTAGCCAGCGCCCCCAGCCGATGGAGCGATCCCGCGGTCCAGGTCGTCGTGCCCGTGTTGCGCACTCGTACCCGGACGGCCGCGGTGGACCCCGCCGCCATCGATCCCGGCACGGCGCTGCCCGCGACCTCGATGACCGCGCCGTTGGCCGCTTCGGCGGCCACCGCGGCCACCAACATGCAGAGTGCGAGTGATAGGCGACGGATCGCCGTCAGCCTCAGGCTACGTGCCATGTACATGGGACCGATCCTCGTGCCGCCGGGGGGGGCGGCGCCTACCTTCGTTGCGCCGTTTCGCGGCTCCTCGGTCGGTCCGACCCAAGCCCGCTTGTGCTCGATCTGACTGGTCGAGGATAGCGTTTCGCGCCAACCGCTTTCATCACCCCCGGGTACTGCTCCGTCTTGGTACTCAGGTACGGCTTCACGCGCTCTTGCCGCACGACAGGCCCCGCGGCGTTCAATGGAGGCCCACAACGCGCGTACCCCGTCAGAGGTGCAGCGATCCTAGGCTCCCTTCTTCGAGAGCCTGTGATACGCGTAGGTTCCACAGGCACCACGTACGAGGCGGGGGGCGAGGAACCCCACCAGAACGCCTCCCCCCCCACCAAGTGGGGGGATCAAGGCGATCAGGAGGCAGTCGACGAGGAGCAGAAGAATGCTCGCTACTGCGGCGGCTCGGGACATACGGCTGATTCCCCACGCAGCGAAGAGGAAGAGCACGCTCCCTGCCAAGAAAGCGAGAGGGCCGAGCAGGGCATGAATGCTGTGGCCGGAGGAAGCCATGGACCCACGTCCACCAAGACTCCAGGATGCCAGGGCGAGGATTGCGCCCGCCGTGGCAAGCGCGATCGATGCCGAGACGCCGACACGATTCTCGGAGCGAGCCGACTCGAGTTCTTCTATGACCGGCCAGAACTCCCTCCACCACGGCGGCTCATCGCGATACAGCGAATCGAACATGCTTCAGCCCCTCGCTCGCGTCGCGGCCCGCTTCACCCCCGCGTCTCGCAGCCGCTCCTAGGAGGGGCAGAAACTCGAGTCGCAGATCCGGAAGACGCTGTCGCTCAGATCGGAAACGTCGGGCGATCCGTTGCACTCCCCGTCCGGCAGCCTCTCCACCTTGATCTGATAGCTGAAACTGTCGTCCAGGTCGTAGGGAACGTACCAGGAGAAGCTGTCCGCGTCGACGCCGACACAATTCGCCGGGTCGGGAGTCAGTGGCCTCAGGAAGCTGCCGTTCTTGAAGAGGTAGACACCGACCCGAGGCACGTCGCCCTGACGGCTCCAGGTCACGGTGTGGTAGAGGCCCTTGAACAGGGTCTCGCCTCCGTTCGGAGAGAGGACCGTGATCGAGGCAGGAGCAGGAGGCGTCTGATCCGAAGAAGCGCAAACCGCGGTCGGCGACCCCGGGACCCAGACCGATCCGCCGTTTCCATTGTGGGACTGAACCCGGAAGCAGCGCTCGGTGCCGGGATCAAGCCCGCCCACCGTGTGAGAGGTGGCGTTGGCCGACGTGGTCGCCGTTGCGAGGTGGAAACCGTTCGCGTCGTACACCTCCACCCGGAATCCGTCCTCGTTGCCGGAGTTGTCCGTCCAGCTGACCTGCACCGTGGACGTGCCGGTCCCGGACGCGCTGACGTTCGACGGGGGATCCGGCGGTGACGGTGGCGGCGTGCTATCGGGACTGGCGCAGGCGAGGGTGGGTGACCCCGGGACCCAGGCCGACTCGCCGGCGCCGTTGTAGGACTGAACCTGGAAGCAGCGCTCGGTGCCGGAAGCCAGCCCGCTCACCGTGTGAGACGTGGCATTGGCGGGCCGGAGGACCGTCTCGAGGAGCGTCCCCGAACCATTGAAGACCCTCACGCGAAAGCCGTCTTCGTCCTCGGAGCTGTCCGTCCAGGTGACCTCGACGCTGTCGGTGGTGATCCCTTGCGCGGCGACGCCCGAGGGGGCGGCGGGCGGTGAGGTGGAGGCCGGGGTCGTCGCGCAGGCGTCGGAAGCGCTGGCCGGAATCCAGCTCGACTCACCGAACGAGTTGAACGACTGGACCTGAAAGCAGCGTCCCGTCTCGGGCGCGAGGCCGCCCAGGTCCCACACCGTCTGCCCGGTGCCGGGGTTCGGGCCGATGGTCACGGTGTCGAGCAGGACGAGGGTCGGGGCCATGTACACCCGGACCCGGAAGCCGTCCTCGTTGGTCGCGGTGTCCTGCCACGTCAGCCGGATCGTGTTCGGGCCGATGCCGGAAGGCGTCACCGACGCAGGAGCACCCGGAGGAAGTCCCGTGGTCGTCGCGCAGACCTGGTTCGGTCCGGCGGGCACCGGATTGGAGTACACCCGGTCGAGAGGAGGCTGGTCGCGGAAAGCCAGGACCTGGAAACAGCGTACGGTCCCCGGCGGATGGCCGAAGAGGACGTGGCTCGTCTGGTTGGCGGGCAGCTCGAAGTTGCCCGCGCTGGCGCCCACTGAATCGAAGGCCCTGACCAGGTAGCCGTCTTCGTTGATGGAATTGTCGACCCACGACACCTGGATCTGCCCCACGCCGCCCGTGGCGACGACGCCCGACGGATCGGCCGGAGGCACGAAGTCGATGAAGTGGGCGGTGACGTGCTTGTCCGAGTTCATGCTGACCGTGGTCGGGTTGGCGCTCCCCGAAGCGTCGCCGCTCCAGTGGCCGAGCTCCATTCCGGGGGCCGGCGCGGCGGTCAGGGTCACGAGCGTTCCCGCCTGGTAGCCCCCTCCGGGGCACATGGGCTCGGGGGAGAGCGAGACCGTCCCGCTGGCGTCGGGCGGGGCCAGCCGCGCGCCGACGAAGTTCGTCGGGTGGAAGAACCGGTTGTCCTGGATGTCGTCCTCGGGATCGTAGTATTCGGGGAAGCTGCCGGTCTCGCCGGTGCCCGAGTACCCGCTGGCGACGAACTGCCCGTCGGGCAGGGCATCGCTACAGTCGGAGTGAGGCCCTTCGAGATACGCGGTCTCGTTCATCACGCTGAAGTGCAGGTGAGGTTCGAAGGTGGGCCGCGGATCCCCGATCACGCCGATCTGCTGCCGCCGGTCGACCGCCTGTCCGACCTCGAGGGAGTCGTCGGCCTCGAGGTGGCCGTAGAGGCTGTAGACGTTCTGGCCGTCCACGACGTGCCGGATCACGACCACGTCCACGTAGTCCCCGCAGTTCTGGCGGACCACCACGACCTCGCCCGCCGCCGCCGCGTAGACGGGCTCGTCGAGCTCGTTGGGAGGATCGGCGTAGCCGTCCTTGAACCAGTCCTCGGCAAGGTGTCCGCGCCACTTGCAGTTCTCGGGCTGGTCCGGCCTGCAGCAGTTCTCCCCGGTTTCCTCGTTGCACTCGAGGTCGCTCGGCTGCCCCCAGCTCCGGCCCAGGTGCAGGTTGACGTGCCAGCCCGCGCCCGAGTCGGCGGCTCCCACCGGGAAGGACCATCCGGCGGCCGGCGCACCGCCTCCGGAGATCGTGACCTCGAGCGAGTAGGTCTGGGACGACGCCTGGACGAGGTGATGCGCGAAGATGGCGGCCATCGTGCAGCTCGCGCCCTGAGCCGCCTCCCACCTGTCGAGGAAGTCGTGGACGTTCTGGGGGAGGACGGGGGAGGCGGTCGAGAGCGGCCAGATGCCCGAGCCGCCGGCGCCCAGGCCATCCGCCAGAAGGTCGTGGCCCTCGCTCGAGCCGCCGTCGAAGATGTCCAGCAGCGAGGCCGCGGTCACGATCGGGAAGCGGTCGAAGGGCGGGGACGCGTGCGCGGGCAGATAGTTCGGGTGTGTGTACTCGAAGGCGCCGCCACCGCTCTCGACGTCGAGGCCGTCGTGCAGCGTGGCGTTCCTCGCGGCCAGGGACACGAAGACGGCCCAGCCCTCGGCCCAGGCGCACTCCGGGCTCGTTTCGACCAGCAGGCCCTTCCCCTGCACCTGCCGACAGGTAGAGATGGCGAACCCGTTTCCCCGGAAGTCGCTCGCGACGAAGTGAGCGTAGGCGCTGGAGATGGCGTCGCTGAGGTACCCCTGCCCGTCCGGCAGGTAGGTTTGGCCGAGCAAGGTGCACGCGCGCTCGTCGACGCCCATGCAGGCCGAAGGCCATCTCACCGCGAGATGAGACGCGGGCTGCCATCCCACGCCGCTGGCCAGGTACGATTGCGCGCTGCGGATCTGCTCGAAGACGTGTAGGGCCTGGGTCTCCGGTGAAGGGGCAAGCGAGATGTGGCCAATATCGATCTCTCCCTCCGGAGACGCCTCCCCGAGAGCGCCCGAGGCCGGGTATCGGATCCAGTACGGATGGTCGGAGTAGAGCTCCGGATAGATGGTGACGGCCGCACCGTCCGAAGCGTAGATCCGCAAGTGCGGATTTGTCCCACCCGCGAGCGGAGACGAGACGAGAATCACGAACCGCCCGTTCTCGTCCGTGATCCCTCCGGCGACCGGGAGCGAGTTCCCGTGCCAGAGCTCCAGGCGCGCGTGGCGCAGCGGCCGAGCCGGCAGCAGCCCGCGGGGGCACTGTGCGAGGTCGCCGCAGCCCTGCGATTCGGCGGAATAGAAGATCTCCCCGCGAACGGTGAGCGCCGGCGGCGAGGGCACCACTTCCGTGGTCCCGTGAAGCTCGGGAGCGGCGGTCAGAGACGGAATCTCGCCGACCGGGTCGAGCCTCACCTCACCGCCGGCGCTCGTGGAGATCGAATAAAGGAAGCTTCGGGTGTCGCTCGCGAGGATTGCGCCGTTCGCCTTCACCTCCTCCGCGTGAATGCCAAGCGCGATGAACGAGGGGCCGGGCTCGTTGACGGTGAGAGGCACCTCGACGAGCTGCGCCGTGCCCGCCGCCAGGGCGCCGCGCCAGGTGAGGGCATCGCTGCTCGCGGAAACACCGGGAGGAACCAGCACCCAAACCACGCCTTGCTCGACGTCGCGGGAGGACCGGACGGTGATGCGCAACGTGGCCGGTTCTCCGGGCGTGCCCGTGGGAGTGAGCTCCGCCGAGACGAGCTCCAGCGGAGAGTGAACGCTCGGGTCGTGCTCGTCGGCTCCGATGTCCCAGCCCGCTCCCACCGGTCGCGCCTGTCCGTCGATGTCGCCCATCACCAGCCCCGGAAACAGGGCGGAGAGATCGGCTCCCCCGTCGATGGCGAGCGCCGCCCCGGCCAGGTCCCCTCGCAGGTGAAGGTCCTCCTGCCGTCGCTGGAGGGAGACGAAGAGCTCGTCCGCCGAGGCGATGGGCCCGTCCCCGCTCCCGTCCGAAGACAGATTGTGCGACTGCGTTCCTCTCGCGATATCGAAGTCCGGGCCCCCCGCGCGGCCTCGATCGTTGTCGACCGAGATGGTGTTGTAGACGTGGTAGACGCCCTCGTCCTCGTAAACGCCGCGGCCCTGCATGCCGAGGATCGTGCAGTTTCGAATCGTCGCGGTGCCCCCCCTCCGGTTGGTGCGGACCGCCGCCACGTCGCCGTCATAGATAATGCTGTTCTGAAGCTTGAAGTCACTGCGGTCGCTGCCCTTCACGCCCGTGGCCGAGCGATCCCTCTCGAGGTCGTCGAAGTCGTGGACGAGCAGCCGGTCGAGGAGCACGTGGCGGGCGTTGCGCACCTTGATCGCGGACGCACCGTCCTCACTGCGAAAGCGGATCAGCTCGATGCCTTCGATGACGGTGTGGTCGTCCCGGACCCGGATCCCGTGTTTCGTCTCGTTCCTCCCGTCGAGGAGGACGCCTGTCCGCGCCGTTCCGTCGTGTCCGTGGCCGTCCGCGGCACGCAGCCACATGAAGTGACCGGGATCGGTGCGGGAACCGTCGATCGTGGCCAGCGCGGAGTCTTCGGAGGCTCGAAACACGCCGTCGTTGTAGAGCAGACCGACCTCCACCCGGTCATCGCGAACCAGGTTCCCCCCTCGCTCTCGCTCCCAGTCGTCGATCGACCCGAAAGCGCGCCTTACGCGGTAGGAGACGCCGTCGAAAGATCGTGAGACCGGGCCCTGAAGCGTGATGCGCCGGCCCGCCCTCTCGAGGATGTAGGTCACTTCCTCGCCGGCGCCGCCCGCGTCGAGAATCAGGGCGTCGCCGCGGCGGCCCAGCGTCGGCGGCAGCTCGGCGTCCGACGGAAGCCACAGCCGTTCGTCTCCCGCCTCCACGCTGATGTTCCGGCCGCGGAACGCTCGGTCGGTCGTACCGATGGATCGGTAGTTGATCGTCGTGTCCGGAGAGATGGCGCGCTCGCCGGAGAGCGCCGCTGCGCGCGCGTCCCGCGTGACCAGAATCATGGCCATCAGGATCAGGATCCATCCAGAACGAGGAAGCGAAAGAGGACGCGACGAGTCTGGACTCCCGTGGAGCTCGCACCGGGTCCTCCGCATGGATCGTCCCTTCGTAGGGCCGGCCTCTTGTACTCGCAACGCAGCCTCCTCGATCCGACGATTCCGCGGTGACGACCGCGGCCCGCCCTTTGTGGTTTGGCTGGTGAGACGTTAGGCGATCGTCGAGGCCGCGGCATGACCCGCGAGTACTCCCTGCTCGTAGTACCCAGGTACAACACGCTCGTGCCGATGCCGAACGCATTTCGCACGACCGGTTCACGCCGGCCCACAAAGTGGCGAGGACCGGGCTCCCCGTCGTGCGCGGCAGGAGGAAGCAGACATCGGGCGTCGTCGGCGAGCGAGCCGCGGACGAAGCAGGTCTTGGGCCCGAAGAACGAGCACCCGCCTGCGGCGGGCGCCGGACACCGGCTACGTGCGGTCGCTCAAGGGGCCTGCGCTCTCCGGAGACACCCATCCCTCGCTGATGGCGTAGAGCACGGCCTCGACCCGAGTGTGCACGCCCAGCTTGCCGAAGATGCTGCGAGTGTGGTTCTTGACGGTTTGCTCCGTGATGCCGAGCAGGTCGGCGATCCGCTCGTTGCGGTAACCGGTGGCCATGAGCCCGAGCACCTCCATCTCCCGCTCGGTCAGCTCTTCCACCAGCCGGTGGTCCTCGCCTCGCACCGACTTGACGAGCAGCTCGGTGACCCGGGACGAGAGCCACTGCCGCCCTCCCCGGACCGCGCGAACGGCCGCGGGGAGGGCCTCGGGCGGATCGTCCTTGAGGACATAGCCCGCGGCTCCCGCATTGAGCATCCCCGTCACGTATTCGCGACGGTTGTGGGCGGAGAGGATCAGCACGGGCACCTCGGGATGCCGCGCACGTAGCGCGCGGGCGCCGTCTATGACCTTGTGACCCGGCATGTGGGCGTCGAGGACCAGCACGTCGGGCCGGAGCGCGGCTACCGCCTCGACCAACCCCGCCGCTTCGGCAAGCTCGCCAACCACTTCGATGTCGGCCTCTTTGGCCAGCAGGGCTGCGATCGCGGCTCGGACCAGGTGATGGTCCTCGGCCAACAGGACTCGGATCTTCTCGACGCGGCTCGGCTCGCTCGAAGCCGGTGACGGCGGAGCCGTGGCGGGCCCTTGGAAGGGCCCCCGGTTCGCGACCATGCCGCGATTATCGCGCGCTTTCTCCGCCCCGGGTCGGCCGAGAGTATGAGCCCCGGCGTGCCCTCCTGCCGAAGCCGATTCGCGTGGGGCGGGTGAGGAAGGAATAGAGGAGCGGCGCCGAGCCGATCAACGAGCGGAGGCCGGGCAGTTGGGGTGGCGCTTCAGCATCGCGCGGAGCGCCGGCATCTGACGGAGCAGCGGCTGCTTCAACAGATGAAGGATCACGGGCGGGGGCGTGGCCGGCCAGCGGGCGAGATTCTCGACGATCAGCGCGGAGGTGAACGTCCTCGCGCACAGCAGGGCCGCCGACTTGCCGTCGAGGGACAGGCCGCCGCGCGTCTCGCGCGGGCCCGACCCAGCGCGAGGACGAGCCCTACCTGGCGGACTCGTAGAGGCGTTGCGCCTCCTCGGTCTTGCCCAGCCGCAGCAGGGCCAGCGCCTGACCGGCGTGGAGCGCGGGGTCGGCCTCCCCGGCTTCGAGGGCGCGGGCGAAGTGCTCCCCCACCTGCGTCCAGGTGGATGACTCGCGGGAGTCACGCGCGCGCGCGCACTCCGCCACCGCGAGATCAGAGACGAGGTCGGCCGCGGGTGTCGCCAGGCGGGCGGCCTCGCCCAGCGACGCCGCCGCCCCATCAAAGTCGCCGAGGGCGAGGAGCACGCGCCCGCGCAGGTGCGCGGCGCGCGGCGAGCTGCGCTCACCCTTCGTCGCCTCGTCGATGCGCGCCCGGATCTCGTCGTCGCTCAGGGCGGCCCGGCTCCAATCCAGGCAGAGCCGATTGACTGTCGATTCCAGGTGCTGCGGAGAGAGGGCGAGAGCGTTCGTCCAGAGCTCTTCCGCCTCCTTTTCCCGGCCGAGGTCGAGGAGCGACGCGGCCCGGTTGTTCAGGCTGTCCGCGGTCTCGACGCCGGCGCGGGGCTCGGGGCGCGCGTAGGGCCGCCCCGCGACCTCGGCATAGGCCTCGCGCAGCACGGCCGCGGCCTCCGAGAGGGGCGGTCGCGGAGGCGCTTTCCGGTCACCGGGCGCTCGACGCCGTCCTCTACCCGGGTCTGCCTTCGCACCCGGGCCACGAGGTGGCGCGGCGGCAGATGAAGTCGTTCGGCGGCATGCTCTCGCTGCGGGTCAAGGGCGGCCGCGTGAAGGCACTCGAGGTGGCCGCGCGGGTGAAGCTGTTCGTGAACGCGACCAGCCTGGGAGGTGTCGAGAGCCTTCTCGAGCATCGGGCGTCGAGTGAGGGTCCGGGCAGCACGACGCCCGAGGACCTGCTGCGGCTGTCGGTCGGGCTCGAGCATCCCGACGACCTGATCGAGGACCTCCTGCAGGCGCTCCGACGGGCGGCGCTCCGCATTGCATTGTCGCCGGCACAGAAGTTGTAAAGCGGTCTTACAGTTTCCGCGGCTTTGGGGCTCTGAGCCCAAGTGGGTGGCCCGGGCAGATGACCAACGTAAGCCACTGATTAATAACGACTCACTAGATGGTCAGTTGCACTGCGTCCTGACTGCTGTGAGCGGCTATGAACTTGCATGCATAGTGTTGCAGAGTTCACTCTTCGCTCGCAACAGGACCTGGGAAAGGGAGAAGCCATGAAGGTTAGATCAATCCTCGCATGGGCTGGGGCAGCGATCCTTTGGCTTGCCGGGACGGCACAGGCGGCAGTGATCACTTTCGATGATATTCCGAACACAGTAAACGCGATCCAAACCAGCGTTTCGTCCACGGGATACGACTTCAGTGGTCTCCACTTCCATATCATCGATAGCGTCGACCCTCGACTAGTTCGCAACACTAGTACTTCCTACTTGGCAGCCGAAGCCTCCGGCAACCTCGGCAGGCCCGTAACGATGACCAAGACCGGCGGCGGCACGTTCAACCTCAACCGGGTGGATATCGCCGAGTTGTGGCTTCCCGGCGACCCATTGAACGACTTCTTCGAGGTCTTGATCACCGCCAACCAATTCGGCGGTGGTCTATTCAGCATGGCGGTTGCGCTCGACGGAATTCGTGATGGCACGGGCGGAGTAGCCGACTTCCAGTTGGTCAACTTCGGCGGATGGACAAACCTGACGGACGTTACGTTTACAGGCAGGAACGGCGCCGGCTTCTTTGGTGACTACTCGATCGACAACATCGAAGTGGATGCGGCCGCCGTTCCGGAACCCGCCAGCCTGACGCTGCTGGCCATGGGTAGCCTGGGTTTGGCCGCCATTCGCCGCCGCCGGCAATAGCGCACGGCGCTCGCCCGGGCGCGACTCGCTAGCCTTTGGCCTTCGCTCCCCCGGGTCGCTTCGGGAAGGCCTTCAGCACCTCGCGCGTCAGGTCCCAGCGGGGGAAGGAGTGCTGGCGCGGCAGCCAGTCGAGGCCTCGCCGGACGATGACCAGGTCCTGGGACGGGACCACGATCGTGTACTGGCCGCGGTTGCCGGCAGTGGCGTAGGCGTCCGCGGGGAAGGCATGGCGGCAGCCAGGCTTCTCGGCATTCGTGGGCAAGCCGATCCCACCCCGGGACCAGGCAGCCATCGAGGACATCGCGGCCTATCTTGTCCGTCCTCCCCTCTCGCTCGAAAAGCTCGTCTACCTCGATGGCGAGCGGGCGGTGCTGTACCGGTCAAAGATGAACCCCGCGCTCGGTCGGAACTTCGAGGCCATGGATCCGCTCGATTGGCTGGCGCGTATGGCCGATCACATCCCCGATCCCGGAAAACACAGGACACTGTTCTACGGTGCCTACGCGAACCGCACGCGTGGCGCGAGGGAGCCGAAGCAGCCGGGACAGGAAGCTCCCCCGAAACGCAAGCGGTGTGGAGCAAGTTGGGCGCGTCTGATCCACAAGGTCTACGGGGTCGATCCCCTCGTCTGTGGCCGCTGCGGCGGCAAGCTACGCATCCTCGCGTACATCACGGATTCGCTGTCGATCAGGCGGATTCTCGAACACATCGGTCTGTGGCCGACCCAGGCCGCCAAGCCCCCTCCCGCACGTCCTGAGGTTCACCTCGTCCCGCTGGATAAGGAGGGACGTGAGATCGGCGAGACCTGGTAGTCAGCCGGCGAAAGATCCCAGCCGGCGAATGACCTGACGCCCGAGGGCGAACGCTCGTTCGCAGCGCGATGCGCATTCGAGACAAATTCGAAAAGACGGGCCAACCGGGCGCAGTCAGCGGCGACCGACAGCAGACGGTGAGTCACCTACGATCCAAGGCGCTGGGGGGGACCACGTGAGCCGGTCGCGCGAGGCACGCCGCCCGCAGCCCGCGCAGATAGAAAGGCCTACTGATCAAACGGCGGAGCAGGCGTAGAATGTGGTCCGGAAGAGGACCTCGTGCGGCACCACTGGACAGTACAAATGGCCTGTGCCCACGCTACTGGTGATCGATGGGTTTCGCTTCTATTTCTTCAGCGACGAGAGGCAGGAGCCACCGCACGTCCACGTACGCAAGGGCGACAGCGTGGCCAAGCTCTGGTTGCACCCCGTGGATCTCGTTTTCGCGAGCGGGTTCAATCGCTCGGAGATCAGGCGCATTCGGGAGTTGACGCTTGAGTACTTCAGTCATCAGCAGTGAGCCGAGGGCTCACTCGATCGAGCTCGTGACGGATGGACTGGTGGTCCAACTCAAGGACGGGCGAACGCTCACAGTGCCCCTCGAGTGGTTCCCATGGCTCCGGGACGCCTCCGACGCCGACCGCCGAAACTACGAGCTGTACGCCGACGGATACGCGATCCATTGGCCCTCTCTCGACCAGGACATCTCGATCCCCGGCCTCCTGGGCCTGCCGGACTGACTCTCTCCAAACCCCCACCCTTCGCGCCAAGCGGGTGCGCCTCCACACCCGGCTAGACTCCCAACCGTTCCGCGAGGAGGAGTACCTGCTACTCCCAGTTCGCCGGCACCGTGCTGAGGCCAAGGTGCTCCAGGATCTTCCGTATCGAGAGCTGATCGGTCAGGAATGCGATCATCTGCACGTTGTGGCCGCAGCGGACGCAGACGAGCGGGTCCACCTGGTAGACCTTGGCTATCAGGCTCCTGGGCGGCGGAGCAGGCCGACTCGCGCACAGCCGGTGGGTGAGGCGAGGTCCAACGCCTCGTAAGGGCTGGACGCGAGAGCGTGGCACCGGTGGATCGAGGGCAGGGCCCTCAACCACCCGCCTGGACCAGTCGCAGGCGGAAAGACCCGGCCCTTCGGAAGACCCTCGGCAACCACCCAGCCAGCGCGTCGGGCACCACGTGTCCCTCTGCAGCGATCCATCGGATCATCACATCGTGTTCTCGCTGCGCGGGATGACAAAGACGTCGACGGTCCCACTCAAGAAAGGAAAGTCATCCCACAGCCTCAAGTCGCACGAGGCATGCTGGGGAACACGCGGGTCGGCCAGCTCACGTCCAATGTGCAGAAGTGCACAACGCACCAACCGGTCGTGCAGCTGCGCTGGGAACACACCAGCCAGCTTCAGCATGCCCTTCAGCCTGTAGGAGACCCGACTCCGGTTGCGCCCCGCCTGGATCTGCAACTCGGACGCCCCCACGCGCGTGAGTCGACCATGATCAGCCAGAGGAGTTGTTCAGCGAGGGGTGCGTCGCCGTAGTCGCTCAGGATGGAGATGGCGGTCCGTGTGTCGGACTCGACGTCCGGTCCCGGCTCTGCCACACCGCGCGCCTTTCCGTAGTAGTACCGGATCCTCCCGGTCAGCTGTGACTCGGAAGCCACCACGGGCTCTACGTTGTAGCCGGTCATGAATTTGACGTCGCCCATGGCGGCCGCGCCGGCCGGGTCGGCCGTGGCGAGCCAGAGCGTGGCACAGTGGCGCGACAGCGGCAGCACCTGGTACTTGTGCGCGGTCTCGGCGGAGATGATCTTGATGATCGAGGGGTCGATCTCGAATCGCCCCAGGTTGACCAGCGGGGCGGCGTACCGGCACGAGAGCAGGAAGGCGCCCTGCTCGTCGTCGAGGAATCCGAGGTCGACGAGGGCCCTGCCCAGCGTGACACCACAGGCCCTCCGCCGGTCCAGGGCCAGCTCAAGCTGCCCCGGGTGACGACGTGTTTCTCGACCAGCGCCGCGCCGAAATCGTTGGGCATGGGCCCCCGGCCTCGAGCGTCTGCGGCGGGGACTGACTTCCGGGACCACGCGGTGTCGCCCGACGGCCAGTGGGTGGCCTTCACCTCGTCCGGGGTGCGCGAGAGCCTGCTCGTCGCGCGGTGGACGGCCGGCAGTACCGCCGCTTCACCGACGACGCCTTCCGCAACCGGGGCCCGTCGTGGACGCCGGACGGCACGGTTCTTCGCGCCGCGCGCCGGGGGGGCCGCCGCGGGAGGCTCGTCGCCGCGCCCGGCGAGCGAATCTTCGAGCACGAGGCGCGCGTCGCCGATGTCGCGCAAGCGCCGCCTCGGGTCGCGCTGCAGGCAGCGCTCGAGCAGGCGGCGCAGGCTCGCAGGCGCCGCCTTCGGCAGCGACGGCCAGTCCGGCTCGCTCTTGAGCACCGACGCGAGCACGTCGCTCACGGTCTCGCCGTCGAAGAGCCGCCTGCCCGTGAGCATCTCGAAGAGCACGACGCCGAAGGCCCAGACGTCGGCCCGCTTGTCCACGACCTTGCCGCGCGCCTGCTCGGGCGACATGTAGGCGGCGGTGCCGAGGATCAGGCCCGCCGCGGTGCCGGTGTGGGCCAGCGTGGGGGACTCGGAGAGGGCGCCGCTCCCGGAGACCGAGCCCGCGTCGTCGCCGGCCCAGGCCCTGGCGAGGCCGAAGTCGAGGACCTTCACCTTGCCGTCGGGTGTGAGCTTGACGTTGGCGGGCTTGAGGTCGCGGTGGACGATGCCCTTCTCGTGCGCCTCCTCGAGGGCCTCGGCGATCTGCTTCGCGATCTCGAGCGCCTCGCCGACCGGGATCGGCCCGCGCGTCAGCCGCTCGGAGAGGTCCTCGCCGGGGGCGAGCTCCATGGCGAGGAAATGGGCGGTCGTACCGTCGGGGAGCGTGGCGCTCTCGAAGCCGTAGACGTGGGCGATGCCGGTGTGGTTGAGGGAGGCGAGCACCTTCGCCTCGCGCTCGAAGCGGGCGAGCCGATCGGGATCCGCGGCGAACGCCTCGGGAAGCAGTAACTCACGGCCCGTGGTGGTGCGGCTGACTCGAGCCGGCGGTTCCTATTCCCGCTGGCGCCGCGAAGAAGATGCCGGGCTTCAACTGGCGTCGTACTCGAACGCCTCAGAAGCCGATCCAGCAGCGGCGGAGCGGTCTCCCTCACGAGCCTCCAGCCGGTCGTGGTCGGTCGGAACTGGAAGTGGAGCGTCTCCTGCTCGCCGGTCCCGATGCGGACGATGGTCTGGACGCGAACGCGACCGTCGCGGTCGGAGCGCAAGAACCAGGCGGGTGCCAGCTCGACGACCTCCACCTGCCCCAGGGCCTCGAGCCGGGCGGGATCGATCTCACGGCCGCGCCCGTCGGCGAGCATGTTCCGGCTGTAGCGCGCGGGCAGCTCGGCCTCCAGGTACTCCTGCACCTGGGCCGAGCCCTGCTCCACGAGCTGGGCCCGGCGCCAATGCAAGGAGCCAAAGGCGACCGCGGCGACGACCACGGTGGCCGCGATGCCAGTGCTCTTCAGGTGCCAACGGGCGGTTCTGATCGCCACGCTCCCTCCCGTCCCGAAGCCCACGCCTCGCCTCGGGGCTGTCGATCCTATTCGATTCGAGGCGGCCTCTGAGCCGTCGGTTGTTGACATACATAGAACAGCAATGTAAAAGACTCCTACGTATGGACCTCGGCAAGGACCTGGTGGCGGCCTCCGCCACGCCGCTCGTGCTCGCCATCCTGGCTGAATGACGCCCACCGCCGACCGCCCGCCGCTCGAGCAGCAGATCGCGGAGTGGCGGGCGTACCTGCGCCGAAGGCGGGCCATCCAGGGTCCCGACGTCGAGGAGCTCGAGGGCCACCTCCGCGACCAGCTGGGGGTGCTCACCGAGGCCGGCCTGGCGGAGGACGAGGCCTTCCTCGTCGCGGTCAAACGCATGGGCAGCCTCGATGCGCTGTCGCGCGAGTTCGCGCGCGAGCACTCCGAGCGGCTGTGGAAGCAGCTGGTCGTCGCCCCCGAAGCCACCGACGAGTCGGCGAAGCCGAAACGCTCCGAGACGCTCGTCGTGCTGGGCCTCGCCGTCGCCGCGGCGCTGGCCATCAAGCTGCCGGAGCTGTTCGGTCTTCGGTTCGGCGGGGGTGACGATGACGAGCGGTTTTACGCCAGGAACCTCAGCCTGTTCGTGCTGCCGCTGCTCACGGCCTACTTCGCCTGGAAGCGCGGGCTAAGCACCGCGACCGGCCTCTGGCTGGCGCTGCCCTTCGTGGCCGGGGCCGTTTTCGCCAACCTGTACCCCTTCCCGCCGGGCAGCCATACCGAGGTGCTGACCGTTCTGCATCTGCCGATCGCCCTGTGGCTGGCCGTCGGCGTCGCCTACGTCGGAGGCCGCTGGTTCGCGGGCGGGGGGCGCATGGACTTCGTGCGGTTCTCGGGCGAGCTGGCGATCTACTACGTGCTCATCGCGCTCGGCGGGGGCGTCCTCACCGGTTTCACGATGATGATGTTCCACGCCATCAAGATCAACGCCGAGTGGCTGGCACAGGACTGGCTGATACCGTGCGGAGCGATGGGCGCCGTCATCGTCGGCTCCTGGCTCGTGGAGGCGAAGCAGAGCGTCATCGAGAACATGGCGCCGGTGCTGACCCGGCTGTTCACGCCGCTCTTCACCGCCGTGCTGCTGGTGTTCCTGGCCACCATGGCGTGGACGGGCCGGCCGATCGACGTGGAGCGGGAGCTGCTGATCGCCTTCGATCTGCTGCTGGTGGTGGTGGTTGGCCTGGTGCTCTACGCCGCCTCGGCGCGCGATCCGCAGGCACCGCCCGACTTCTTCGACGCGCTGCAGCTGCTGCTGGTGGTGAGCGCTCTGGTGGTCGACGCGCTGGCGCTGGCGGCGATCGCGGCCCGGATCACCGACTTCGGCTTCACCCCCAACCGGGTGGCCGCTCTCGGCGAGAATCTGATTCTGCTGGTCAACCTGGCGGGGTCGGCGTGGCTCTATGCCCGCTTCCTGCGTGGCCGCGGCTCGTTCGCCGCCCTGGAGCGGTGGCAGATCGCCTACTTGCCCGTGTACGCCGCGTGGGCGGCGTTCGTGGTCGTCGTCTTCCCGCTGGTGTTCGGCTACCGGTGAAGCCCCGCTACGGGGTGAACTCGACCAGCATCCGCATCGTCTCGACCTTCAGGCCGTCCTCCCGCATCGCCTTCTGACCTTCGTCGGACTGGAGCAACTCCTGGAATTTGGCCATGTCGGGTATCTCCGCCATGACGCCCGTCGCATTGGGGTTGTTGGGGTCGCGGAAGTTCCGGCAGCTGATTCCGAGCTTCCCGAACATCTCGTGTCGGCTTCCGGGCCCCTTCTTCCAGGCTTGGCCCACACTGCGCCATCCTGAACTTCGTGGAAGATGATCAGCCTTGCCTGCGCTGGGCCAGGCCAGGTACGACCAGGCACAAAACTTCTCAGGGCTTGCCGAGCAGCTCCAGGGCCACGAGCGTCATGGCCTCGACGCCGGCCTTGATGGACGGCTCGGGGTCGATCTGGAAGAGCGGCGAGTGGTGCTCCGCCCACTGGCCCGACGCGAGCTTCTCGGGCGGCGTGCCGCCCACTTCGAAGTACACGCTCGGGATCTTCGGGTCCACGTTCACCAGCTCGGGAAAGTCCTCCGCGCCCATGTCGGTCTGCTGCCATTCGACGAAGGCCTCGGCTCCCATGCCCTGCTCCATCGCCGCACGCACCCGGCGCGCGAGGCCGGCGTCGTTGGTCGTGGTCGTGGCTCCGTCCGGCGAGACGCTGAGCTTCGGCAGCAGGTGCTCCGGCACGCCGGCCGCGCGGGCGGTGTTGAGCGCCACCCGCTCGATGCTCCGGAGCAGCTGCGCCCGGGTGCGTTCCGTGTTGGCCCGGACCGTCACGTCCAGCCGGGCGTGATCGCTGATCACGTTCGGGGCCGTGCCCGCACGGAACGCGGCGACCGTGATCAGGGCCGGCTCGATCGGGGAGATCTCCCGCGTCACGATGTTCTGCAGCGCCAGCACGATCTGGCTGCCGATCACCACCGGGTCGTTGCCCAGGTGCGGCGAGGCGCCGTGGGTGGCGACGCCGCGGACGTCGATCCGCACGGTGTCCGCGCTCGAGTACATGAGACCGTCGCTGAACGCGATCTTGCCCGCCGGAAGCTTGGCGATCACGTGCAGGGCGAGGGCGAAGTCCGGTCGGCCCACGCGACGGTAGAGCCCGTCCGCGACCATGGCCCGCGCGCCGCCCAGGTCCTCCTCGGCCGGCTGTCCCAGGAGCAGCAGGGTGCCCCGCCAGCTCTGCTTCAGCTCCACCATCCGCCGCGCCACGCCGACCAGGGAGGTGACGTGCATGTCGTGCCCGCACGGTGCATCACCGGCATGTCGATGCCTTCCAGGTTGACCTGCCGCGCCGTCGACGCGTAGTCGAGGCCGGTCTTCTCCAGGACCGGCAGCGCGTCCATGTCCGCGCGGATCAGCAGCACCGGGCCGTCGCCGTTGCGCAGCGTGCCGACCAGGCCGGTCTTGCCGATGTTCCGGTTGAGAGTGAAGCCCAGCGCCTCCAGCTCACGCGCCAGCCGGTCGGAGGTCTTCGCTTCCTGCATCGACAGCTCGGGGTTCGCGTGCAGGGCTTCGAAGAGCGCTTCCAGGTGGGCGTAGTCAGAGGCGATCGCCTCGCGCAGCGAAGCGGCTCCGACGGGGGCGGCGCACCAGGAGAGCAAGCTCATGACGGCGGGCAGCCATGCGGGGGTTCTCAAGTTCTGACCTCCGGACCCGAATAAAGAGGATGTCTGTGCGGACTGCTGACTCACGGCCCCGTGCGCTCAGGGAGCGGCCGGGCCGATGCGGAAGGCCTGGATCGTCGGCGGGTGGGTCGGCGCCAGCAGCAAGGAGCCCTTGAGTCGGCCATGCTCGCACGCCCAGGTGAACTCCCCGGCCAGGGCTCCCGTCGGGGTGATCGGAGCCGCCGTGTCGCACGCTCCGGCCTGCCGCTTGAGGCGGCCGAGCTCGCGGGCCCAGCTCTCCGCCGAGCGGTCGAGCAGGAAGTCCATCGCCAGCAGGCTGCCGAGCCCGGTCACGTCGCCGGTCCCGTAAGCCGATGCGGCTCCACGGTAGGCCGCTGCGAGCGCATCGCGGAGCGGCGTGGCGCGACGCTCGAGCCACCCGGCCTTGTGGAGCGCCACCGCCGCGTCCCAGGTCGGCGGAGCCGGGAACGCGTACGTGCGGTTGGCGAAGGCGAAGACGCCGATCCCGTGCTCCGGCAGCAGCAACACGTGCGAGCCGTAGCCCGGGTAGCCCCCGCTGTGGCTCAGGGTCAGGCCGAGGTCGCAGTCGGTCGCCACGATCATCCGCCTCGGGGAGCGGGGTCTGCCGGTCGCCCGGGTCGTCGGTCACGAAGCCCGCGGTGTGGTTCAGCAGGTCGCGCACGCGGATGCGAACGCATCGCTCGCGACCGGCGCGTTCGTTTGCGGGTTCGCCTGGCCGGACGCGAAGGCCGGGCTCACGCTCGCGAGCGAAGCGACGAGCGCCAGGACCCTGGACGTCATCGTCATTGTCATTGGCCCTCCACGGGCGGTCTCAGATCCGGTCGGTGTCGCGGATGAAGCGGGCGAAGTCGTCGCGGAACTTCGCGAGCGACGCCTGGTGCAGGTACATCATGTGCCCCGCCTCGTAGAGCTCCAGCCGGATGCGCTGGCGCGCCTCCTGCGGGATGTCGAGGTGCTCCATGTCGTGCTTGGTGGCGAGGTAGGGTGTCGCGAGGTCGTAGTAGCCCTGCTGGATCAGCACGTGCAGGCCCGGGTTCATCGTCATCGCGTGCGCCAGGTCGGGGATCGTGTTGGGGACGGGCGACATCCAGCCGCCCGGGCCGGGGGGCTTGTGCTGCCAGTCCCACTTGATGTCGAAGGCGCTCACGCGGTAGCTCTCGTCCTTGCCGAACTTCAGCTCGGTGTGCAGGTAGTCGAGGAAGCCCGCGGTGAACGCCGGACCGATCGCGGGGAAGAACGGGTCGTAGTCCATCCGCTCGGCCAGCGGGTTGACCGCGGGGCCGACGAATCGCGAGTCGATGCGGCCGGCGATCATCCGGTCGGCCCGCTTCAGCTCCTGCAGGAACTGCGGGTGGCTCACGCGCAGGTCGGCCTTCAGCCAGTAGTCGGGGCTGGTGCCGGTGTAGCCCGCGAGCTTCGCGGCCACCCGGCCCTTCTCCTCGGCGGAGATCACGTAGCCTTTCATCAGCGCCGGCATGTACTCGCCGTAGGCGAAGCGCTCCACCTCGGCCATGAACGCGGCGATCGAGGCGGCCTTGTTCGGGATCGCGTCGTGGTACCAGGCGGTGGCCGCGAGCGTCGGCAGGTACAGCACGTGCGGCAGGTCGATCTCCATGCCGTCGATGCCCGAGCCCGCGCTCAGGAAGGGCGAGACCAGCACCACGCCGTTCAGGTTCATGCCGTGCACGGACTGCACGTGGTAGGCGAGGCCGGCCGTGCGCATCCCGCCGTAGCTCTCGCCGAGGATGTACTTGGGCGAGGCCCAGCGCGCGTTCTCCGACACGTAGCGCTTGATGAACGCGCCCACCGAGCGGATGTCCTGGTCCACGCCCCAGAAGTCCGCGTTCTTCGCTTCGCCGAGCGCCTTGCTGAAACCGGTCCCGACCGGGTCGATCATCACGAGGTCGGTGACGTCGAGCACGCTGAAGGGATTGTCGACGCGCTCGGACGGCGGCGGCGGCGCGTAGGCCGGGTCGTTCACCACCACGCGGCGCGGGCCGAGGACACCCATGTGCAGCCAGATCGAGGACGAGCCGGGGCCGCCGTTGAAGGCGAAGGTGACCGGGCGGCGGCTCAGGTCCGTGACGCCGTCCCTGGTGTAGGCCGTGTAGCCGAAGCGCGCGATCGGCTTGCCCGCGTCGTCCTTCATGATCAGCCAGCCCGCCGTCGCGGTGTAGCGGATCACCTGGCCGTCGATCTGCACCTGGTGCTGGGTCTTCGACGCGGCGGGCTCCGGGGAAGGCGTCGGGGCGGGCTTCGGGCTCTCGGCCGGGGCGGCGGGCTGCGCCGCCGCGACTGTGGCCTGCAGCAGGAGCGCCGTCACGACCATCGGCAGCAGACTGTGCGTGCTCGTTCGCAAATTCATCCTCCAGACCCTTGGGTGCGATGCGCTGATCCTACCAGCACTCGTTCGAGAGCCCGCCACGCGGGCACGACGCTGGCCATGTGCTTCGTGACGCCGACCGCCCAGGCGCTATAGTCGAAGCACGCGACCGTTGCCGAAAGCCACGCGAAAACGAAGGCTCGTGCCCGCTCGCGGGCGGACGCCTGCCCACCCGCCCCGACCCGATCGCCCGCGGGAGCTCGCTTCGAGCCGCTCGCGCCGCGAAGGCGAGCCCGCGCCCGCGGCGCCGCGGCCGAGTGCGGAAGCAGCGCGGCCGGGCGAGGAGCTCGGGCGCGTGCGCCGAGAGCTCGCCGTCCGCAGCGTCGAGCTCCGCAACCTGGTCGACCTGAGCCGCGAGCTCCACGAGGGCGCGGGCGAGGAGGCCCTGCTGGACCGCGTGATCACCAGCGTGATGGGTCACTTCGTCGTCTCGCGCTTGCGCTCGTCCTCGGCGGACAGCGCGGGCTCGAGCTCGCGCGCGGGCGCGGGCTGCGGCCCGCAGTCGATGGGCGGCGCCGGCGTCGAGAGCCTCTGCGTCTACTCCGACGGGCGTGTCCCGACCGGCCGGGCGATCGGCGTCGACATGACCGACCCCATGCTGGGGGTCGCCGGGCAGAACCGGGCGAAGGTGGCGCAGAACCTGGGCTACGACGTGGTCGATTTCCGCAAGGGATTCCTCGAGGAGGTGCCGGCCGAGGACCGCTCGGTGGACCTCGTCACCTCCAACTGCGTCATCAACCTCTCGGCGGACAAGCCGCGCGTCTTCGCCGAGATGTGGCGGATCCTGAAGGACCACGGGCGCATCGTGGTTTCCGACATCGTGGCCGACCGCGCCGTCCCGCCCGACCTCAAGGTGAACGTGCACCTCTGGGGCGAGTGCATCAGCGGAGCGCTCTCGGAGGACGAGTTCCTGGCCGAGCTCGAGAAGGCCGGGTTCTACGGCCTCGCCGTGCTCGAGAAGTCGTTCTGGAAGGAAGTCGAGGGCCACGACTTCTACTCGGTGACGGTCCGCGGCTTCAAGTTCCAGAAGAGCAAAGGCTGCGTCTACCAGGGGCACCGGGCTCTCTACCTCGGCCCGTACGCGTCGGTCATGGACGAGGAGGGGCACCTGTTCCCGAGGGGTCAGACGATCGAGATCTGCACCGACACGCTCGCGAAGCTGTCGCACGAGCCCTACGCCGGGTCGTTCGTCCTCCTCGAGCCGGGGACGGACGTCCGGCAGGCGTGCGCCGTCGCTTGCAGCCCGGGGTGCTGCTGAAGGCTTCGAGCCCGACGGGAAGGTGCAGGTGATCCTCCTTCCCCGGGAGAGCTATCGGTCGGCCACGACGGCTCCGGGCTGGTCCGCCGCCTCCTAGAGCCACTTCGACGGCCGGATCCGGATCGGGACCCGCAACATGTCGGTGGGTTTCGTGCCGCTCGACCTCGAGCGCACGCTCACGCCCGAGCTCACGCACGCTTTCGTGGCCTCGCGCACCCGCCGTCTCGCGCCCGACGATAGAGCTACGCCGAGACCCGCGGAGGAGTGGCTCAGGCAGCTGCAGTGAACCAGTGTGGTCGCTCCGCGTCGGTCAGTTGAGTACGTACACGCAATCCGAGTCGTACAGTAAACGTCCCTGCAACGGATAAGTACGTTTCTGTGATGAATACTATATGAGGCAACTTATCGATTGACAGCCAGAAGCGGATCCGCATACTCTGCCGCCCGTTTGGCCCCCATCAACCCGGTCCCGGCTCTCCAAACCTGGTCCAGCCTGAACGAATACTTTGTGTCAGTGGCTGCCCCAATGGCCTCGAACAAAACGCGCCGCGGTGGCGCCATTTCAGCGGGTCTCCCCAATGATGCGACGCCTGGTCGTCACCGTTTCAGCGGCCCTGCTCAGCCTCGTCCCGGCACTGCTCTGTGCAGACGGCCCACCTGCGTCGCCGACGCTCCTTGCCCCGGCGGGGTCTGGCGTCAGCGCCACTCCTGCGTACTCGTGGAACGCAGTCACGGACGCCGACGACTACTACCTCTGGGTCAACGACTCGGCTGGCGTGCCGGTCATCCAGACCTGGCACGCCGCGGCATCGGTGTGCGCAGGCGCGCTGTGCAGCATCACGCCAGGAACGCCGCTCTCGCAGGGCTATCACACCTGGTGGGTTCAGGCGCGAAACGCCTCAGGTACCGGGCCATGGAGTGCCGGGATGGTCTTCACAGTCGGCAGCGTACCTGCTGCACCTACGCTGGTCTCGCCGACGGGAGCGGGTGTCTCGACTACTCCCGTGTACAGGTGGACCGACGTAGACGAAGCCGACGACTTCTACCTCTGGGTCAATGATTCGACGGGGACGCCGATCGTCCAGACCTGGTATGCGGCAGAGTCGGCCTGCCCGGGCGATCCGGAGTGCAGCGTCACGCCAGCGGTGCCGCTCGCGCGGGGCTTCCACACCTGGTGGATTCAGGGTCGGAACGCCTCCGGCACGGGGCCATGGAGTGCGGGGATGGGCTTCACGGTCGGCAACGTCCCTGCCGCCCCCAACCCGGTCGCGCCGACCGGCGCGGGAATCACGGCCACGCCTACGTACACGTGGAATGAAGTTCCAGACACCACCGACTACCAGCTTTGGGTCAACGACACGGCGGGCGGCACGGTGGTTCAGAGCTGGTACCAGGCCTCCTCGGCCTGTACGGCCGGAATCTGTTCCGCTTCGCCGGGAACGACGCTGGCCGAAGGCAACCACACCTGGTGGGTCCGGGGACGCAATGCCTCCGGAGAGGGCCCTTGGAGCGCCGGCACGACCTTCATCGTCGGCCAGCTGCCGACCGCCCCGATCCTCGTGTCGCCGTCCGGGTCCGGGATCTCGACAGAGCCCTCGTTCCGGTGGAATGAGCTTCCGGGTGCCGCGGAGTACTACCTCTGGGTCAACGACTCGAGCGGCGCCGTCATCCAGGAGTGGCTCGATGCGGCGACTGTCTGTATGGCCGGCAGCTGCACTGCCACGTCCTCGAATTCTCTGGCGCGTGGTTCGCACACGTGGTGGGTGCAAGCCCGAAACGCCTCGGGCGATGGTCCTTGGAGCGCCGGCATGTCGTTCACGGTCGGGCAACTGCCTCAGGCCCCGGTGCTCATCTCCCCGAGTGGGGTGGGCATAACCGAGACGCCCACCTACACCTGGGAAGCCGTGCCCGACACGACGGACTACTACCTCTGGGTCAACACGTCGTCGGGTCAGCCGGCGATCCAGTCGTGGCTTTCAGCCGCGAGCGTGTGTGCGGGCTCCCAGTGCTCGGCGGCCCCCTCGACGATTCTCTCCCCCGGTTTCCACACGTGGTGGGTTCAGGGCCGAAATGCGTCGGGCGATGGTCCCTGGAGCGCTGGGATGAGCTTCATCGTTGGCGACCTGCCGGGTACACCCACGCCGATCTCACCTGTCGGCCCCACCTCGACGTCCTCCCCAACGTTCGCGTGGACAGGCCTCGAAGATGCCATCGCCTACTACCTCTGGGTCAACGATGGGGCAGGGACCCCCGTCGTCCAGAGCTGGCTCGACGCCGCCGATGTCTGTGCGGGAACGGAGTGTGCGTACCCCCTCGTACAAGCGCTGGCTGGCGGATCCTTCACATGGTGGATCCAGGCTCGGAATGAATCAGGAGACGGACCGTGGAGCGCTGGCCTGTCCTTCACCGTGACAGCATCCGGCTTCGTCGGCGCCGGTGACCACCATAGCCTCGCGGTCCGGCCCGATGGCGGGCTCTGGGCCTGGGGCGCCAATTGGTCGGGTCAGCTGGGCAACGGCTCCACCGCCGACAGCCCTGTGCCGACCTCCGTCGTCGGCCTGCCGATCCTCAGGGCCGCGACCGGGAGCGATAGCCATTCGCTGGCGGTGTCGGGAGACGGCCGCGTGTATGCCTGGGGTGCCAACACATCCGGCCAGCTCGGAGATGGATCGTACGACGACAGTCTGGTGCCCGTGGAGGTCCAAGGCCTCGGCGGCATCACCGCCGTAGCCGGAGGGTGGGCGCACAGCCTTGCGCTGACGCAAGACGGCCGAGTCTTCGCCTGGGGTGGCAACGAAAACGGCCAGCTTGGGAACGGCTCGTTCGATCCTTCGAACACACCCATCGAGGTTCCAGGCCTCACGAACGTGATCGCCGTCGCCGCGGGGGCCTACCACAGCCTGGCGCTCAGGCAGGACGGCACGGTCGTCTCGTGGGGGGAGAACGGCAGCGGGCAACTCGGCACGGGCGCATTCGACTCGGTCAGCTCACCGGTGCCGGTGTCGGGTTTGCCGGCGGTCGTGGCCCTCGCCGCCGGGCTGTTCCATTCCGTCGCCGTGGGCGTGGATGGGAGCGCTTGGGCATGGGGCGCGAACTGGGCGGGTCAACTTGGAGACGGCTCCTACTCCACCAGCGCCGTGCCTGTGGCGGTACAGGCCGTCGTGCAGTGCACGGACGACGGCGAGGGTGGGACCTACTGTGAGATCGCACCTATGACCGGCGTCGCTGCCGTAGCGGCGGGAGAGGACCACTCCGTTGCCCTGATGGCCGATGGCAGTGTGTGGACCGTGGGCGAGTTCCAGGACTACGCCGAGCAGATGCAGGGCCTGCCGCCGATCCGGCAGGTTGCGGCTGCGGGCGGCCACGGCCTCGCCCTGGCCACCGACGGCAGCATCTGGGCCTGGGGTGACAACTCCTGGGGTCAGCTTGGCGATGGCACGTTCGAAAGCGGCGGCCCTGTGCGGGCAGTCGGGCCTGGCTTCACCCTGCAAGCGGCCGCCCCCACGCTGAGCCCAGGTTCCGGAAGCTACTCGAGCGAACTGTCGGTGGAGCTCACATCGGCTTCGCCCGGTGCGGTCATTCGCTACACGACGGACGGCAGCGACCCCAGCGAGTCCGACCCCGCCGTGGCGTCAGGCGACACAGTCACGGTCGCCGTCGGCATGACCCTTAAGGCTCGTGCCTGGGCGCCCGGATTCGCAGCGAGCAACGTCAGGTCAGCTCAGTACAGCTTCGAGGTGGCGCAGCCGCAACTCTCGGTTCCGCCCGGAGCCTACTCCGCCGTGCAGGAAGTCGTGGTGACGGTCGACACGCCAGGCGCAACTCTGCACTACACCACGACCGGGGTCGAGCCGACGGAGGCTGACGCGACCGTTGCTTCGGGAGGCACGATCACGGTCGATCAGCCCCTCTTCCTGTGGGTCAAGGCCTTCAAGCCTGGCTGGCTTCCGAGCTCGAGGTTCGGATCGTACGACATCAACCTCGGCACCCTGACGCCTCCGATCATCACACCCTCAGGCGGCGTTGCCGTGAGCTCAGCCCAGGTCACGCTGACGGCGGGGGCGGGCGCGACGATTCGTTACACGATCGACGGCTCAACCCCGAGCGCGACGTCGACAGCGTACGCGGGACCGATCAGCGTCCAGACCAACGTCACCTTGAAGGCCCGAGCCTTCCATGTCGCGTGGACGGCGAGCGATACGGCTGCCGCGACCTTCAAGATCCATGTCGCCAATCCGGTCGTTGGTCCTGCGTCAGGCGTCTACGCCCCCGAACAAGTGATCACCGTAACGAGTCCGACGGCAGGAGCTGTTCTGCACTACACGACCACCGGAATCGACCCGACCGAGTCCGACCCGACGATCGCGTCTGGCGCAACTCTGGTAATGGGTTCATTCAGCCTCAGGGTCAGGGCATGGAAGCCGGGAGCGGTCACGAGCGCCGTCGTCACGCGTGACTTCGTCCTGTCCACCGACCCGAACGCCGACGCCGACCAGGACGGGCTGACCCTGTCGCAGGAAGCCTTCTATGGGACGGATCCAGACAACCCCGACACCAACGACGATGGAGTCTCCGATGGCAATGCGGTGACCCTGGGTATCAGTCCCACGAGCGTCGACGTGGACGGCGATGGACTGACGAACACGAGCGAGCGCGCCGCCGGGACGGACCCCCTGCGCGCGGACACGGACGGCGACGGGATTCCCGACGGCACCGATTGTTTCCCGCTGGACCCGACGCAGTCGAGTTGCCTCGTTCCGACCCCCGGCGATCAGACTCCGCCATCGATAACGCTGCTCGAACCTCCGAACGCCGTACTGATCTCCTCGAACCCGTAAGCGGAGAGCACTGACATGAGAACCCACGACAGCCGGCACCCGCGCGCTCGTTCGGCCGCCTCCGCCCGTCTCGCCCTCTGTCTGGGCCTCCTGGCAGCCGGCGCTCTCGGCCTTCCCGCTGCAGCAGCAGCCCAAGGCGTCTGGAGGCTGACGGTAGCAGTCGTTGATGGTTCGACACCCCCGCCCGGGGTAGAGATGACCTACAGGGCGCGCTGCTTCTACTACCCACCGGAACCAGACGTCCCGGCGGACGACTGGGGGTATGCCTCGGATGGCATCAACTGGTGGCGATGGTGTGGAGTGGACTTGCCGATCGGCCCGGAGGTCGAGATCAACGTCGAGCAGAACCCCTACGCGATTCGGGCCTATCCCACACAGGCGGCCCTCTACTACGACAGCGCCAACTACACGGGTTGCCTGAGTTCACCCGTGTGTGACAACGAGACTCAGATCGGCCTCGGAGCAACACAGGGCAGTATTTACGGATACGTCCGCTTGGCCTCCGACCAGACCCCTCTGCCCGACGTGACCGTAGTGGCCTACGACACGAATGGCGTTCAGCGGGGAATAGCACAAACGGACTCCGACGGCCGATACGAGTTCGTCAAGCCGAACGCACAGCCCCATGAAGTCGAGAATCACTGGGCGCTTCCCCTCCAGCACTTCCTGCCGCCGGGTGAGGCCGTCTACCGCGACTTCCGCGTCTTTGCCGCCGTGGTGGGCGCGGGTACGCCCCCCTATATGGCCACGGAGCCCACTACACGAGCGTTCTCCAGTTTCTCGATGGGTCGCAAGGACTTCAACATAGGTTCGCCCGAGGGCGACGAACAAGATCCGAACGAGGACACCGCTGAGGAAGAGACACCAACATACCGTCCCCCGCCTTGTCCGCCCGACGACGAGTGCTGCAACGCGCCGAGCGCAGAGGGCAAGCCTGTACGCCTCACCACGGGCACCGTCTACTTCAGCCAGGTCGACGCCGTCATCAACGGTATTGGGCGGAAGCTGGAATTCGCGCGGCGGTACAATAGCCGCCGTGCGCTAAACAACCTGGCTGGCGCCTTCGGCCGCGGCTGGGAGCACTCCCTCGAAAAGTCGATCACGATGGTTGTGCCCAATCACCTGCTCCGCCTGAACGCGGGCACCGGCGGCCCGCTGTACTTCCAAGACTCAGATCGTGACGGGAGCTTCGAGCCTTCGATTCCGATCACGGAGCGAAGCAGCATCGTGGCGAGCGGAGGCGGGTACACGCGCGAGTTCGACTTCGGCGGGACCGAAACCTACGACGCGAATGGGCGCCTCATCGCGCAGACCGATCGTGTCGGCAACGTAACGTCACTGAATCGGGACGTTGACGGCCGGCTGACCGCGGTGGTGCTCCCGGGGGGCCGGACCCTGTATCTGGACTACGCAGGTGATCGCGTCAGCCAGTTGAGGGGCCCGTCCAGCTCGCTCGCTACCTACAGCTACACGCCCGAAGGACTCCTCGAGCGGGTCGATTACGCCTCGGGTAGCGGTTACGTGTTCACGTACGACGGCGAGGGCCAGGTGCTGACAGTCGCCGACCTGTCGGGCCGGGTCATCGAGAGCCATTCCTACGCGAGCGGCAAGGCCCTCACTTCCGAGATCGCGGGCGGGCAGGAGCGGCTGAGCTTCAACTACACAGCGGGCTCGACAGTCGTGGCGGACGCGACGGGGAGGACCACGACCTACGGGATCACCCAAGCAGCCGGGTTGAAGCGGGTCTACTCCGCTTCTACAGCCTGTACGGCCTGTGGCCAGAACCAATCCGGTTCCTGGGGCTACGACGCGCGCGGCAGGGCCTATCTGAGGCAGTGGGTTGACGAGGACGGCGTCCGTCACGTCGTGAACTACACGTACGACGCAAACGACAACGTCTCCGGCGTGAGCCTCCCCCTCGGCAGGACCGCGAGCTACACCCACGACGACGAAGGCCGCATGCTGACGCGGGTCGCCCCGGACGGCGCGCTCACGTCCTGGATCCAAGGCCCGGCGGGCCCCCTGAGCATCACGGATCCCCTCGACCGGACAACCACGATCGGCTACTCGCCGGCAGGCCAAGTCAGCTCTGTGACGAACCCCGAAGGTGAGGCTACGACCCTCACCTACGACGCGTCCGGGGACCTGGCTTCCGTGACCGATCCACTGATGCACACGGCCAGCTTCGGCTACGACGACCTTGGCCGACGTACGAGCGTCACCGACCCCCTGGGGAGAACGACGGCGATTGCGTACGACAGCGCCGGCAACGTCACGCGCATCACCGTCCACGATCTGACGCACACCGATTTCACCTACGATGCCGGTGGACGGCGGGACAGCCTCACGGACCCCGCAGGACGTGTCACGCGGTATGGCTACGACGCCTATGGACGGCTGAAGACGATCCAGGATCCAGCTGGCGCCACCACCCGCTACGACTACGATGCCATGAGCCGTATCTCTGCGATCACGGATGCCAGGGAAAAACCGACGGGCTTCGCGTACGACACTCTGGGGAGGATGATTCAGATGACCTACCCAGGCGGTGCCACCGAGAGCTATACCTTCGATGCCATGGGTCGCATGAAGACGAAGACCGACCCCCGGGGAATCCTGACGACCTACCAGTATGACGCCGCGGATCGCCTCACTTCGATGAGCTTCTCGGACGGCACTCCTGCCAGGAGCTTCACGTACGACATGGCCGGTCGCCTGCTGAGCGCCCAGAACGGGACAGACACCTTGACCTGGACATACGACGCGGCCGGCCAGCGTCTCGCCGAAGCCAGCTCGCGCAATGGGACCACTGTCGCCTATACCTACGATGACGCTGGCCGCAGGCTTACGGTAGCCCTTGACGGTAGCGTCGTCGCGAGTTACGTCTATGACGATGCTTCGCGACTGACGACCTTGGCTTCCGGTGGCGAAGCCTTCTCGTTCAGCTACGATGCTGCCAGCCAGCGAACCGCCGTGACCGCCCCGAACGGTGTAGAGACGTCCTACCTGTACGACCCATTGGGCCGCCTCACGAACCTCCTGGCTGTCTTGAATGGCACGACGCCGATCGCGGCCTTCATGTACACGTACAACACGACCGGCAACAGAACGACCAAGGCCACCGCCGAGTACAGCGAGGCATATTCCTACGATGCTCTTGATCGCCTCATCGGCGTGGAGCGCAGCGGCACCCTCACGGGCCGCTCTTTCTATCGATACGACACAGTCGGCAACCGCACGACGACCCAGATCGACAGCATGGTCTCGAGCGCACTTCACAACGAGAGGAACCAGGTCGTCTCCAGTTCCGGCGGCGGACCGCTTCGGGTTCGAGGCGCCTTGGACGAGCCAGCGAACGTGTTGGTCAACGGGCAGCCGGCTCAGATGCTCAACGGCAACACGTTCGAGGCCACGATCGCCGCAGTACCCGGCACCAACTCGTTCAGCGTGGAGGCGACCGACGGCTCCGGCAACGTCAAGATTCAGACATATGAAGTCGACGTCCCGGCTCAGGCCGTTTCGTACAGCTACGATCCAAGCGGCAACCTCACCCAGAAGGTCGAAGGTGCTGAAACGTGGGCTTATGAGTGGGACGCCGAGAATCAACTGAAGCGGGTGACGAGGAACGGGCTCGAGTATGTTCGATTCAGCTACGATCCCCTCGGGAGACGGATCGAGGTCTTGCCCTCTGAGCCCAACTCGCTCGCGACCGGCATGGTCTACGATGGCGAGGACATCCTACACGTCGATGGGGGTACGACCTTTGGACGTACGACGACGCTTTACACCCACGGCCCAGGAATCGACGAGCCCCTAATGAGCCAGGACACGCGGTTCGACTTCCGCGGCAACTCGTTCCCGGGCTTGCGCCGTTACTACCACGCCGACGGTCTCGGCTCGATCGTGAAGGTTACCGGCTTGGCGGGAGCAACGATCGGAGAGGCCCGTTACGACGCGTGGGGCAACGTAGAGAGCGGCAACCTGCGTCCCCACGCCTTCACAGGCAGAGAGTGGGATCCCGAGACCGGGCTCTACTACTACAGAGCCAGATACTACGATCCTACGTTGGGGAGATTCCTCTCTGAGGACCCTATCGGCGCAGCAAGCGGGGACGCCAACTTCTACGCCTACGTGTTCAACAGCCCTGTCAACTTCAGAGACCCCTCGGGCTTGGCCCCTGGAGACCAACGCTACGGCTTGCCAAATGAGTTTTGGAGATGGGCTCACCGAAACGCCATGCAGGCAACGGACCTGACGAAGACAGAAGCGATGGAGGCGTACAAGGAATGGAAGCGCCTAGGCCAGCCAGGACCCGACTCCAAGGGGAAGTACGGGCCCCGTGGCGGCCGCGGTGGAGCCACTCCGCGGGCTCCTCTGATCATCATGCTCTCACCTTGCCTTTTGCCGAACCCCTTCTGGGGAATCGATCCAGCAACCGGCGAATGCAAACCAACTCCGAACTCTTGCGGTGGTTCGTAGGTCCTGAGGAGGCGAGCGTTCTTGACCTGTGTGCTACGTGCGTATGGTGAGAAGTTTAACGTCGATGATTTTCTACCCAGATCTCACCTTGTGCCCTGCAAGGTATGGCACAGAGGTGAGCCCCGATTCCCGAGTGGGCGTGGAGGAAACTGGTCGCATTCCGGCATGAATGTCGATGTCAGCGACGCGGAGCTAGAAGACCTGCCACGGCAGATACGCGACGCCATGCGCTTCTTGAGGAGAAACCAGGTGGATCTCAAGAAGATCGGCGTTTATCCCGGCCTTCAAGCTCTGTTTTTGGACTTCGGAGTCGCTCGGCAGCCCGACGCGCTCATGCAAGGCGCGTACTTCCCCGCAAACCTGGTCCGTGCCTGCGGCGAGCTTGGCATCGGACTCAAAGTGTCAGAGTACGCCGTCAAGGAAGATGATCAACCGAGATCTCGCAGACGCGTTGCGGGCGGCCCGAAGTCTCGTCGCCGCACCACGTAACGCCCTTGGCAGCATGAGTCGCGAACTCCGCTAGTCCGACTAGGCCGCCCAAGAGTTCACGATTCGGTCAAGTTTCAGTTCAGGCTGCGATGAGGCTTCTCCGGGTGAAGTCGTCGAATGCATGCTCGAGCGCACGCCAAGCAACAGCAAGTGGGCTGCGCCGCGCGATGTCGTCTGGAAGAGCTGGGTCGACCAACGCAAGCCCTGGAGCGAGGACGCGCCCGTAGGTGAAGAGAACCGCGACGCCACGACCGAGGGGTGTGAGTTGATAGCGGTTGGCCTTCGGGACCTTCCGAATCAGTCCCTTGCGTTTCAAACGGCGGAGGTCGTACGTGGCTTGTCGCGCGGTGTAGCGTGCGTTGAGCAGAGCTGAGACACGCTCAACGAGTTGGCCGTTCGTGAATCCCGCCACCAGGAAGCGGAAGCCGACCAAGGCAGCAAACAGCGCGGCCACGCGCGGATCACCGAAGCGAAGTCCGGGTGCAAGCAGACCGTCTTCATTTGTCGACGGTCGGGTCACGCGCTGAAACGTGACCACATCGGGGGCCGGCATCGCGTCTTGTGCTTCGGCGTCACACAACCGCCGGTTGGCCGATTCGCCAACAGCCCGTAGGGCAGTCCAGTTTTTGACGCAAACGCGCCGCCCGATCCCGAAGTCGCGCGTGTCGCAGATCACCAATTCGGTACGCAGGCCTCGGCCCTCCTTGAAGTACTGCTTGAGCCGCGAGGACTTGTAGTAGCAGGTAAGAATCGGATTGACTCCCTGCACGACCACCCGGGTTCGGAAGCGGCCAGGTGTTCGCCGGCTGATTGCTCGCTGAAAGATCAAGGCCACTTGGTCGGGCCGACCGATATCCAGGTGATCCCGAATCACGCCTTCGAACCACGCTCGGCCGGCTTGTGGCCGATCGAAGATGCTCGTCTCAGAAACCTCGAACTGCCGAAAGGCCAGGTCATACCCGTAGCCCGCTGCCAGATCCGTTTTCGTGAAGGGCGATGGAAGCCGGGAAGACCAGCGCTGAAAGAAGTCCTGCACGTCATCGGAGCCGAGCTCGTCGCAGCGTCGCTGCAGGACCTCAGGATCTGCGCAGGAGAGAAAGCCGTTGTCGAGCGCCTCGTAGGCGATGCCCGCTTTCTCCATCTGACGCTTCGCCCACTCGTGACCATTCAGCCAGAGCCAGATCGGAAACGGAGCGTAGGCGTTCGTCTTCCAGAACGTCGAACCCCACTCCGGGTCCCAGAGGTAGAAGTAGTAGTGGTTGATGTACGCCATCTGCCGACCCCACTCCATGTGGGGGTGCGCCGCCTGCTCCTGTCCCTTCGCCTTCCAGGAACGCCAGGCAGACGCCTTCTCCTGCGCAACGCCGATCAGCACCACTCGGCCTTCGCCACCCTGGCGAGCAGCGGCGTCCAACAACGGGCGCACGCGCTCTTCCTTGTTCTCCCCCTTCTTGAAGTGGACGATCGCGGTCCCGTTCCGCTTCGCGAACGCCTCGATCGCCTTTACGTACGCTTCCCCGAGCTTGCCGAACGCGGCTGAGGAGGGAATGGGATACCCCTTCTGCCAGCGGAGGAAGATGCAGACCTGCCCGACCGACTGCAGCTTCGGCACGTACGCCTGCAGGAAGATCCGATCGAGCGAGCGGACCTTGAGCGTCACGTGATCCCGCAATAGAGTTGCGTAGTCGGCCAAGGCAGCCTCCGAGTCCAGGAAACCCGAAGGTTACCGCCGACCCTGAGGGAGCTCCTTACGGACGCTCCCTCAGGCCCTAAGCCTTGGCGGTATGAGGTCGCTCGCTACGTGCTAGGCTGGCGAACAGATGTCGTCGGGTATCTCCTCACGGACCCCGCCGCAGCGATCGAGTACCCGCGCCAGGAGAAGCGGCTGCCACGCGGCGTGCTCACGGTGGCGGAAGCGCGCGCGATCGTGGAAGCGCCCGACCTCTCGACGCTCATGGGTCTTCGTGACCGGGCGATCCTCGAGACGATCTACGCGACCGGCGTCCGCGCGGGCGAGCTCGGCAGCCTCAAGCGAGAGGACGTCGACACCGAGGAACGCCTTCTGCTCCTGCTCGGCAAGGGTAGGAAGGACAGGAACGTCCCGCTGACGCGCGCGGCCGCCGAGGCAATCGAGGCGTATCTCGCGTATGGGCGCCCGCGGATGAGCGGGGCGCGAAAGTCTCAGCTCCTCTTTCTCGCGCACCGCGGCGGGAAGATGCACGACGCCCACCTCAACGACGTCGTCGGGAAGGCGGCCTTCCGAGCCGGCGTCAAGAGGCACGCGACCTGCCACACCCTCCGCCACTCGGTGGCGACGCATCTGCTGAAGGGTGGCGCGGACATCCGGCACATCCAAATGCTGCTCGGCCACAGCTCGCTGCAGACGACGGAGCGCTACACCCGCGTCGAGGTATCAGACCTCAAAGAGGTCATGAAGCGTGCGCACCCGCGCGGGCGGTAGCGCGCTCGACCCGCGCTCCTTCGAGCGGCTGCACCAGGCCTTCCTCGACGACGTCCGCGCTCGCTGGTACTCGAGGCACCTGCTGAAGCAGGCCAGGAACATTCTCGTCCGTTTCCTTTCCCACCTAAGAGAAAAGCACGTGCGCGACATCCGCGCGGCGAGCGAGGCGCATATCGTCGGCTGGGCGCGCCCGCTCGCCGAGCAGAAGACAGAAGGGAGAGCACTACTCGCCGGCCACGCAGAGGACCTACCTCGCGCTCGTCCAGCGCTTCTTCCGCGACCTCGTCCGTGCACGCGTGATCCTGCGGGATCCGACGCTCGACGTCGCTCTTCCGAGCTGGAAGCGTCTGCCGCGCGCCGTCTTGAACGAAGCTCAGGCTCGGCGCCTCGTCGCCGCGCCCTCGTCGTGGACACCGCTCGGGAAGCGCGACCGGGCGATCCTCGAAACGCTCTACGGCTGTGCGCTGCGCGTCTCCGAGTCCGAGCGGCCAGACCTCACGGACCTCGACCTAACGAAAGGCGAGATCCTGGTGCGGGACGGCAAGGGACGCAAGGACCGCTTGCTGCCCGTCGTCGGCCGTGCCGTGGTCCCTCTCGAGGTCTACCTCGCGGAAGCTCGGCCCGAGCTCGTGCGTGATCCGCGAGAACGGGCGCTCTTTCTCTCGTGGCCCGGCCGGCGGCTCGGGGTCCAGGTGATCCAGAACCTCGTCCGCAGCCACGCCCGCGCGGCCGGGCTCGAGGTCCGCGTCTCGCCGCACACGCTGCGCCACGGCTGCGCGACGCATCTGCTGCAGGGCGGGGCGGACATCTGCCACGTGCAGAAACTCCTCGGACACGCGAGCGTCGAGACGACGGCGATCTACACGAAGGTGACGCCCACGGACCTTGCACGTGTCGTCGAGAAGACGCACCCGCGGGAAAGGACCTGGAAGCGCCGGCAGGCCAAGCGGGGGCAGTAGAATAGGCCCGTCGATGCTGGCTGAACGCGATCCCGAGACGTGGCCGGCGCCGCCGCCGGCGGCCTCCTGCGCGGGCGTGTCCTGGGCGGGCGACCCCAAAAACGCGAGCAAATACTACCGAGCTCGATACTGTACGATCCCAAGATCGGGAGATTCATTGCCGAGGATCCGATCAAGTTTAGTGGTGGCGTGAACCACTACTGCTACGTGGCGAACAGCCCTGCGAATTTCACCGACCCGACCGGTGAAGTTATTGGGATTGCGATTGGCGCGGCAGCAGTTCTCGTGGCGACGGGCGTTGCTGTTACTGTGTTCTATCCAGAATACGCTCCAGGGTGGTTGAAGACTGTGATTACGAGCTTCCTTCCTCTAGGTCCAGCTGCCGATGCGCTCGGACCCGAGATTCCCGACGCCGCGATCAAGATAAAGCAACGCCGCGACCAGGAGAGGGAACTGGCATGCTCAATGGAGCCCTGTGTGAGTGTGCCCGAGGCCTGTCCTGAGTGCCAGGGGCGGGATTCCTGCGTGGAACCAAGAAAGTGAAGGCCGACCGACGTACTGAATCGAAGAGTGAGTCGATGGTCGCGTGAAGCCAACCCTAGCCGCTCGGGTTCGTCGAGTGTTCCTGGCCACTCTCGGTCTCTTGATTCTACGCGCCGGCGCCGGTCTGCTAGGCTGGTTCTACCTTGAGAAAGCAGCCGAGAGCCTCAGGGTCGAACTGAAGCAGGAGCTTCAACGCACTTCAGTGTCGGGATTCCCCATGCTGATTGGCAGCCCTCAGAACTGTAACTTGGCAAAGCAATTCGCTGTAGGACTAGTTGAACTCGCGACGAGGCACCCGAAGGAGAGTCAACCACCGCCCGGCGTGCAGGGTGGCGCGGAGATCTCATCCGATGCGAGCCCGGAGTGGGTACGAGTCAGCAACCTCTGCAGCGTCTGTGATTGGTTTCCGAATGGGGAGTTGCCGTCTGCTGAGTATGAGGAACAGCTACGACGTGGTATCAGTCTCGTCGGCTCGCACATGGTGGCCTCACGGAGGGGGCTGGCAAGCACTGTTGGTGGCAAGGACGAGACAGCGATGCTCTTGGAATTGCTACGATTCAGCGAGTGCGCAGCCACCGCACGGCTTGCATTGCGCCTCGCCGCCATCCGGGTCGCGGGCGAGGTGGTGGGAGCCCTGACAATACTGGTCACGGAGGGCCGACTCGCATCCGAAGCCTCGCTCAGCCAGATGGCTACAAACCTCGGTTCACTGGAGCCTCACCTTCCGTCGGTGGCAGGTGGCATCCGTGTGGAGGCACTTGCGCTTGCGGTCTCCATCGCGCAGTTGACCAAGGAGAAGGGTGAACGTGGCTCGTTCGAAGGACTACTCCCGAGTACTGCCGTTGCCGCTTACAGGTTTCGGCGCGATGAATCGCTAATTCGGGAGACGATGTCTGCCGTCGACATTCCTGACTTGGGGGCATTGCGCCAGGCCGCCGAACGCATTCGCGCGCAAGCGCGCCTTGCAGGCAGCGAGTGGCTCGTCGAAGGTCTGCCGAGTCTGTACGCGAATCGCCTGGTACAACAGCATCTGGTCGCCCGATTCCGTATATTGTGCACCGTGGTTGACTTGGAGCTAGTGCGAATACGTGACGGCAAGTACCCTGACAGTGCATGGTCGGATGGTCTTCGGGAGGACCCCTTTGGCTTAGGTCATGAGCTGCGTTACGAACGCAAGGGCTCTGGGTATAGATTGTGGAGCGTGGGAATACCTGGATTGAACGGGGACCTAGACGGGAAGGATGCTTCGCTGATGGTTGAAGTGCCCAACCTGACTCAGCGACCAAGTGACGACGCGAAGCCGGTTTCGTGAGAGGCCAGACGCAGACGGTGCGTCCGAAAAACCCCTCGCCCGTAGTCATCGCATTTGGATCGATCAACGATGCTCCCGCGTGCGCACGGTCAGCACGGGCTTCAGCAGCTTTCTCTGAAGCCGCGCGAGCTCCCTCAGCCGGTAGTCGCCTCGCTCCGGATTCCGGTAGCCGAGGGCCCGCTCGTCGGCCGTCAGCTCGGCCCAATCCTTCATCCGCTCGAACGAGTGACCTTCGTGCCACTCGTTGTACGAGTTCAGGTAGACGAGCAGGAAGCCGTTGCGGGCGTTCCTGAGGGCTGGGTCGAGCTGGACGGCGAGCGCCGGCGAGACCTGGTAGTCAGCCGGGCGAAAGATCCCAGCCCGGCGAATGGCCTGACGCCGCCCGAGGGGAACGCACGTTCGCCGCGCGGTGCGCATTCGAGAACATTCGAAAAGACGGGCCAACCGTGTGCAGTCAGCGGCGAGCGACGGCAGACGGTGAGTCACCTACGATCCAAGGCGCTGGGGGATCACGTTCCCCGGTCGCGCGAGGGACGCCGCGCGCAGCCCGCGCAGATAGAATGGTCTACTGACTACTGATTCATCAACCTCTCGGCGGACAAGCCGCGCGTCTTCGCCGAGATGTGGCGGATCCTCAAGGACCACGGGCGCATCGTGGTTTCCGACATCGTGGCCGACCGCGCCGTCCCGCCCGAGCTCAAGGTGAACGTGCACCTCTGGGGCGAGTGTGTGAGCGGAGCGCTCTCGGAGGACGAGTTCCTGGCCGAGCTCGAGAAGGCCGGGTTCTACGGCCTCGCCGTGCTCGAGAAGTCGTTCTGGAAGGAAGTCGAGGGCTACGACTTCTACTCGGTGACGGTCCGCGGCTTCAAGTTCCAGAAGAGCGCCGGCTGCGTCTACCTGGGGCACCGGGCTCTCTACCTCGGCCCATACGCGTCCGTCATGGACGAGGAGGGGCACCTGTTCCCGAGGGGTCAGACGATCGAGATCTGCACCGACACGCTCGCGAAGCTGTCGCACGAGCCCTACGCCGGGTCCTTCGTCCTCCTCGAGCCGGGGACGGACGTCCGGCAGGCGTGCGCCGTCGCTTGCGGCCCGGGGTGCTGCTGAAAGGCGCGCACCGAATCAGTCGAAGAGGTCGTCGACCGGAAAGCTCCAGCCTGGCAGCGCGGGTTCGGCGTCGGCAGTCTGGCCTCGGCCATGCGCGGCTGGACTGTTGGGCGCCGTGGCGCGGTAGACCCTGATCCAACCTTCGCGCAGCACTTCGACGTCCCAGACGACTTTCGTGCCCGCCGCGAAGTAATCGGCCCGCTTGGCCGACAGGGCCTTCTCCGCAGCCGGCCCGTAGTCCCGCTTGCTGCGAATCTCCACCGCGAAGACCGGCGCTCCTGTCAGGAAGTCACCGCCAGACCGAGGCCCCACGTAGAACGCCACGTCTGGGCTGAAGGACCTCCGGCGAGGCAGGTCGACGAGGAAACCGACGTTGTCGCCGTACGCGCGACCGCCTCGGACATTCCGCTCGTAGTGACGAAGGCTCAGCCAGATGGCGCTGCCCGAACGACTGTGCAGGTCGCCAGCGGGAGGCATCAGGACGATTTCCCCGTCCACGATCTCCGCCTTGCCCTCGACCTGCGCGAGAGCTTCGATGAGTGAGTCGGCCTTCGCGTCGGTGGCCATCGCGTCTCTCTCCCCACGAGGCTAAGCCTGCACCTGGGTCAGGTCAAGGGAGGTCCGATCTGGAGGTCCGATCTAGGTCCGATCACCGCTGCGCGGAGACGTGGGCGTCCGTCAGATGCGCGCACCAACCAGAGCGCACACCACATGCGCCAATCAGCACCGTGGGGGCCTCATCAGGCATCACTCACGGGCGTGTGACGGCTCCAGAACGGATCACTCGCTCGGTCCATCACGCGGCCTCGCGACTGATCCGGGCTAAGGCCCCGCGGGGGGCGGGGGCGAGCGCAGGACCCTCGCGGTGACGAACAGGAGAGCGGCCACCGCCACCACCAGGGCTCCCCAGAGCAGCGCGGTCGGCGGAGTGGC
>Ga0214472_10000659_pt1 | contig 41703 bp, 28 predicted proteins | sample RVTome_6_FD_207662 | JGI IMG/M metagenome (GOLD analysis project Ga0214472, IMG submission 207662) | Soil microbial communities from uranium-contaminated site in the Upper Colorado River Basin, Wyoming, United States - RVT140D175 | ecosystem: Environmental > Terrestrial > Soil > Contaminated >...
ACGATCCGTTTTCCCAGCGTTGAAACGCTGGGCTATTGTCGAGCGTCCCTAACGGGACGCTATCAAAGATGTGGGTAACAGCAAGGCTCACGCCCGTGGCTACTGTCGTGCCGCCCCGGTCGGGGCTGTTTCCCCGACAAAATCGCAATGGTCGAGCCGAGAACGGGTCAGTTCGAGTAATTCTGAATTCGTCATTCTGCATCCTGAATTATCCTTCCATTCCACTCTTGATCCGGTACGCCAGCCGGACCCATTCGGAGGCGTCGTCGACGTCCGGGTGAAGCTGCGACGCGCGCTCGAGCCAGCGTTCGGCGTCGTTACGGGCATCGCCCCAGGCTACCAGAACTTCCAGTGCGTCGCGCTGCGCGTTCGACAGGTCGACCGGCCTGGCCGGCGCGCCGCCCTCGGGTGGCAACGCCAGGTCGCCCATCTTTCCCTTGAGCGATGCGACGATCAGCTCGGCGCCCCGCTGCCCGATCCCCGGCAGCCTGGCGAGAGCCTTCACGTCGCCGGACTCGATCCAGGTGGCGATACGTCGCACGGGCTCGGTGAGCGCCTTGAGCGCCTTTCGCGGACCCATCCCCTTGACGTTGACGAAGCGGGAGAAGAAGAGCCGGTCTTCGGGATGCGAGAAGCCGAGCATCCGCGGGATCAGATGGCCTTTGGCCGGGTTGCCCTCGAAGAACTCGGTGGTGTGCAGGCTTACCGACCGTCCGCGGAGCGACGCCAGCTCCCCGACGGAAAAGCGCGGTACCAGCACCTCCCGGGCGAGCCCGTCGTGCTCAACGACAATCGTGTCTTCGCTGACCTCGATCAATGTGCCCGTCAGGCGGACGATCATCGCACAGCCCCCACGGCGACCTCGCGGGCCAAGTCGAACGCGCTGCACAGCGCGATGGCAATGGCGTCGGCGAGGTCGGACGGCTCGGGCCGCTCGGTCAGGCCCAAGGTCGTCTGCACGGCCCGCTGCACCTGCTGCTTGGACGCACGCCCGTTGCCGGTGAGGTAGCGTTTGACCTGCGTGGAGGGGTAGCTGCGCACCTCGATGCCAAGCCGCCGTGCGGCAAGCAGGATGACGCCGCGGGCGTGTCCCATGAGAATGGCGGTCCGAGGGTGTTTGTAGTGGGCGTAGAGCTGTTCGACGGCGACGGTGTCGGGTGAATGCTCGGTGAGGATCGCGGCGATGTCGTGGTCCAGAGCGACGAGCCGATCGGCCAGCGGGAGCTTTTCATCGAACCGGCAGACGCCCGCATCGACCACCTCGGGCCGCGCCGCCGATTGGATCAAGGCGTAGCCGGTGATCTTCAAACCGGGGTCAATGCCGCAGACGATCGCCTCCATACGAGAGCCGTCCAATCCGTGAGTGGCGTTTCAGCCTCGGTCCTGCCGGACAGCGGATTCATAACGCATCCGCTACGGCCACGTTACCGACTTCTTCCCGGTCTGCAATCGGTAAGGTCGGTGTCGAAGCCGCGTCCACTGATCATGGCGGCCACCGCCTCGGCCGTGACCGGGGCGTTGGTGAGTCCGGTGCGGAAGTGGCCCGTGGCCGCAATCAGTCCGTCAAAGCCGGGCACGGGACCGATGTAGGGCTTGTCGTCGGGAGTTCCGGGGCGCAGGCCGGCCCAGGTCGCCTCGATCGGGGCGTCGGCCAGGCTCGGGACCATCTGTAAAGCCGAGGCTACGAGCTTGGACACGCCGGCCGCGGTGTTGCGTTTGTTGTAGCCCGCGTCCGGCTCTTCGGTCGCGCCGAGCAGGACATGCCCGTCGTGGCGTGGGACGAGGTAGGTCTTCCCGCGGGAGATGATCGGCGTGAACGGCCGGCTGGGGAGCTTCAAGAGCACGATCTGGCCACGCACGGGCACGACAGGCATGGTATCGTTCAGGCGGGCGTGCACCTGTGACGACCAAGCGCCCGCGCAGAGCACGACGCAGCCGCCCTCGACGTGGCCCTGCGCGGTTTGGACCCCCGTGACCCGCCCACCCTCGACAAGCAGATCCACGACGGGTGTTCCATCGCGGATTTCGACTCCGCGCTTGCCGCACGAGGCGAGCAGTGCCCTGAGCAGCCGCGGGTTTCGGACCTGGGCCGCCGACCGGCACTCCAGCGATCCGAGGAGATCGGTCGTAACCGCCGGCGCGATCCGGGCCGTCTCGGTCGGGTCGTGCAGCTCGTACACCTTTCGGCCGTCGGGCAGGCGCTTGTCGCGGCCCGCACGCTCGTCGGAACGGGCAATGCTCGCCGCGTCATCAGTAAACAGCAGCTCCAGCGCCCCGCACAGATCGTAGTCCGGATCGATTCCTGTTTCGTGGACGAGCTCGGCGCAAAGAGCGGGATACATCCCGAGGCTGCGGTCCTGAAGCTCGAACAGGGCATCGCTGCGATGTGGGTTGCACGGCGACAGCACGCCCGCCCCGGCCCAGGACGCCTCGCGACCGCAGACGCCGCGTTCCAGCACATCCACGGCTAGACCATCGGATGCCAGCCGGCGCGCGACGGTCAACCCGATGACGCCACCGCCGATTACGATGCAATCCAAACTCGCCAAGCGCACCACCCTTGGGATCCGCGAGACACAGCCCGGACGCACTCTAGCGGATCGACGCCGGCTCATCGAGCCCGAACCGCGGCACAAGCCGGGCCGGAGCGGACCGAGAAGGACTCCCTCGGCAGGCAGGACGGGCTCAGCGACGCCGCCAGCCCCTTTCGGTCGTTCGATAACGCCTGCTGCGAGTTCGTGCAGCTTAGGCGGGCGTGCATCGAGGCGATCCGCGGCCCGGCTCGTGCTGTGGCTGCGAGGGTGGAAGCGTCCGTCGAGGAGTTGCTTCGAGGCTCCGCCGACATCGAGCGGCTTGACGGGCGTGCTTCACCGGGGCCGACGCGCCGAGGTCACTCAAGGAATCGGCGCGGTCGTCCGGTCGGCATGCTCGACTCGTGCTTGTTCGACGTTCGCGCCGCTCGGTTTGAGGCGTCGCAGCATGAACGTACCGAGCAGCAGACCGGCGAAGAGCATAATCGCATTCGTTCCGAGCGCCGGGCGTGCGGCGGGATCCAGGATCACGTAGTTCCGGGCGAGCTTGAGCGTCGCCTTGTCGAACGCCTCACGGACGCGGTCGTCCTCTTCGATACCAAAGAGCGCCATGCCCTCGTAGTCCTTCTCGAACGCCAGGGCGACGAGGCCTTTCTCCGAGTCCGCCTGCACCAGGACATGCACGGTGCCGCCGGTAGCGGCGTCCTTGGGGATCAGGGGTGCATAGTAGCCCTTCACCGTTCCGCGTTCGGTCCGCACGCTGACCGCCCGCTCCGGATCCAGTCGGCAGCCGGTCAGGCGCAGCCACGTCTTGCCCGAGTGGCTTGCGGCGAACTGCTTGCAGCTCAATTCGTGCGGCGCGGTGTTGGTCAGCCCCACGTACACACCCTGCGCACCGCCCCAAATGAACGCCACGCAAACGAGTATCAAGAAGAGACCGATCAGTCCGCGCATGGGCGTCTCTCGTTTCTTCGGCGATGGGTTCGATGCCGGCTCCCGCGCCGGTTTGACGGAAGCGGGTCTCGGCGTGCAAGTCTGGTCGGCTGAATTCGTCGCGCGCTTTATCGACAGCGCCCGCCCGCTGTCCGCCCCGCCCGTGCACGCCGGAGGCCCGATGTTCTCGGAAGCGTCGGGATGAAGACCAAGCTGCGGCCGCCGATAACGTCGGGATCGGTTTGGCGACCGTCACGCCGGGCGGTCAATACCGGATCGTCCAGCGCCCCTCGATGTAGGCGTGCCCGCAATGCGGGCCGTGAATGTGACCGTGACGGACCACCACCCACTTGCTGCCGTGGCGGTCAAATGCGTGCCCGCAGTCCGGGCCGTGGACGTGGTGAACGTGCACCTCGCCGCCGCGCGGACCACGGATGTGGACGTCGCGGCGCGCAGGCGCAGCCGGCGCCTTCGCTATCACGATCCAGCGGTTGCCGCGCCAGACGTGCCCACAGTGCGGGCCGTGGACGTGACCACGGCGGATGACGACATACCCCGAGCCGTCCCAGTAATGGTCGCAGTGCTGCGTGCACACGTGCGAAACGTGGACATAGGACGGCTCCTCGACGTACACCGGCCGGTGATGGTCGTGGTATGCCAGAGACAGGCTTCCGCCATCGCAGCCCAGGCCGACAACGGCCAGCCCCAGGGCCGACAATCCGACGATCATACGGGTCTTCATGCTGAGTCTCCGAGGAACCGCAGCCCAACTGGGCCTGCAACAGTTTTCGACACGCGGGCCGGGTCGCCGTTAGTTGCTCGCCGGCGGTCGCCTAGGTCCTGGAATCCGGCATTCTGGGGCCTCGCAGGGACGCCCCGCCGGAGCCTGGAGGTCCTATTTGCCGAGGGCGGTGATGACCGACTTGACCTCGAGGTAGCTCGACAGGGCGTATTCGCCGAGCTCCCGGCCCAGGCCGCTCATCTTGAACCCCCCGAATGCGGCGGTGCTGTCGAACACGTTGTAACAGTTGATCCATACCGTACCGGCCTTCAGGCCCGCGGCGAGCCGGTTGGCCTTGTTGATGTCGCGCGTCCAGACGGCGGCGGCCAGACCATACATCGTATCATTGCCGCGCTGGATAGCCTCGTCGGGGTCCTTGAACTTCATGACCGAGAGCACCGGCCCGAAGATCTCCTCGCGGGCGATCTTCATGTCGTCTTTGACGTTCTCAAAGACCGTGGGCTCGACGAAGTACCCGGCGCGATCGACGCGCTTGCCGCCGGTGAGGCACCGCGCACCCTCCTTGTTGCCCGAGTCGATGTATCCCAGGATGCGGTTCATCTGCTCCTCGGAGACCTGCGGGCCCTGGGTCGTGGCCTCGTCGAGCGGATCGCCGATACGCTGCTTCTTGGCCCGAGCGGTGATGATCTCCAGCACCTGATCGTAGGCCTTCTCCTCGACAAACAATCGCGACCCCGCAGTGCAGCACTGGCCCATGTTGAAGAAGAGCGCCTGGTAGGCGAACTTGGCGGCGGTTTCGACATCGGCGTCGGCGAAGATGATGTTGGGGCTCTTTCCGCCGAGTTCGAGGGTCACGCGTTTGAGGTTGGACTCGGCCGCGGCCTTCATGATGGCCTTGCCGACTTCCGTGCTGCCGGTAAACGCGACTTTGTTGATGTCAGGGTGGGAGGCCACCGCGGCGCCCGCCGTCGGCCCGAAGCCCGGAACCACGTTGATCACCCCCGGCGGGAAGCCGGCCTCGATCGTCAGCTCGGCAACGCGAAGAGCCGTCAGCGGTGTTTGTTCGGCCGGTTTGAGGACGACGGTGCATCCGCAGGCGATCGCGGGCCCCCACTTGAACGCCTGCATGAGGAGCGGGAAGTTCCAGGGAATGATCTGGCCCGCCACGCCCACCGGCTCGTGGCGCGTGTAGCCCATGAACGGGCCGGACATCGGCAACGTCTTTCCGTGGATTTTGTCCGCCCAGCCGGCGAAATAGCGATACACGGCGATCGTGCTGGGCAGGTCGACGTTCAGTGAGTCCGTGATCGGTTTGCCGTTGTCGAGGGTCTCGAGGGCGGCGAGCTCGTGCAGGTTGGCTTCGATCAAGTCGGCAAGCTTGTAGAGCAATCGCCCGCGGTCCGCGGCGTTGATGCGGGCCCACGGTTTCGATTCGAGGGCGCGGCGGGCCGCTGTGACCGCGCGATCGACGTCGGCGGCGTCGCCCTCGGCGACGTTGCAGATCGCGTCGCCCGTCGATGGGTTCAGCGTCGGGAAGGTCCGGCCGCTTGCGGCGTCGGTCCAGTTGCCGTCAATGAGCAACAGGCGGTCCGATACCTTCGGGGCCTTTGTCCTCGGCGCGGTCGTGGTCGTTGTCATCGCGTTCTCCGTTTCGCGTCGCGGCGTTTAGCGGTTTATGACCGGTTTCGATCGCAAGAGTAGTGCGCGGCGCACTCCGCCGCAAATTCAATGCGATGGTGCGCCCAGGTCCGAGAACAAGCGTGCCGCGTGGCGCAGTGCGTTATTGGCCAACGCAACAGAACCGGTGGCGGCTGACCGGGGTCGGGGCACGAGACGAAGCTGATGACCGGCAACATTGAAGGGGGAATGTAAAGCCTTGAGTTTGCACGCGCATTGTGGAACTGCTATATTCGTGCCATTACGGTTTCGTTTCGGCATGGCGGCGCGCCCGCCTCCGCACCGTGCCGCCGGGTGCGTTGCGCCCGTTCCGGCGCGCCGGTTCCCGGGGTTCTCGGCGCCGCAGGGAAATTCGGGGGGGGTCGAATCGAGGACATGGGGCGACCTATGATTCGGAAACCACGGGCCGTGCGCCTCGGGCCGGAGGGGTCGCCGTGCGGATCGGCGTTGCAGGTTGAAGTGGGGTAGGGAGACCAAATCGTCGTCTTCAGCTCGGCGCCTCAGCGCGGATGCCGCGCTGGGTCATCGGGGCACGCCCGCGGCGGAGGGAGCGGTGAAAGGAGCGCGTGGGGGGCGATCTCGTAGGTCCATTCGCATCAGCGCAGGGACGACACACAACCGCGCCGCTCGGGTTGCCACTGCACGGTGGTTGCCTCGAGCGCGAGGTCGGATGCGATGACCGGCTGGAACCGGGGGCCATAAGACTTTGCTAATCGAACCTACATATAAGGGAATAATGCGGTAAAACGCTAATGCGGTTCTACAGCGATACCAACGGAACGTTCATCTTCATCCTGACCATGGCACTTGGCCCGATATGAACGAGCCCGTGCGAAAAGGAGCCCAGCGGTGAGACGGAAAGAAGTCGGATCAGGCGTGCTGATGGCGGCGGTCGTGTTGCTCACGGCGTTGCCCGCGTGGGGCGTCAACGACCTGAGCCTTAACGTGGACCCCGCGACCGAATGTGTGTCGACCAGTGACACGATCACGATGACGCTGGACGTGCGGAACCTCTCGTGCGCCATCAACGGCGTGCAGGTGCTTCTCCAGTACGATCCCGCGGTGATGACCCTGGTGGACATCGTACCCACCGACCTGGGGCTCACTCTGCCCGACGAAGGATGGGTGGAGGTGAGTGAGACGGACAACGCCGGGGATGTGACCTGGGCGGCGGTGATCAATGGGGGATCGATCTCGATTCAGCACACCATCGCGACGGCCACCTTCACCGCCGTGGGCAACGGTACGGCGAACGTCTCCTTCCGCCCCGACGCGGCACCTCTGCTCACCAAGCTCACCTGCGCCAGCGGCAGCACGACCGTTCTGCCCACGAAGTGGAACACCGATGACGACTTCAACGCCGATGGCGTCGGGGACGCGTTCGTCGGGCCGCCGGACTGCACGATTACCGCCGACAGCGCCGTGTGCGACGGCACCTCGGGTCACAGCGCTTCGGTGCCCAACGCGGGGATCGGGGCGACGTACGTGTGGTCGGTCACGGGCGGCACGATCGACTCCGGCCAGGGGACCGACACCATCAGCTACACCGCCACCAATCCGACCAGCGTGACCATCGACATCACCGTGACGGACGCCAACGGTTGCAGCAGTTCCTGCCAGGAGATCGTTCCCGTCAATGCCAATCCGGATTGCACGATTACCGCAGCGGACTCGGTGTGCGCACTGACCAGCGGGCACGTGGCCTCGGTCCCGGCTGCCGTTCCCATCGCCACGTACACCTGGGCCATCAGCGGGGGCACGATCACCAGCGGTCAGGGCACGGACAGCATCACGTTCGACGCCGGCGCCGGCCCGACGATAACGCTCGACATCACGATCGTCGACGGCAACGGGTGTACGAGCGCGTGCCAGAAGATCATCAACGTCGCGGCCCCGGACTGCACGATCACCGCTGAGGACGCGGTCTGCGACGGAACGAGCGGACACGTGGCCTCGGTCCCCGACGCGGGCGTCGGGGCGACTTACGCCTGGACGGTCACCGGCGGCACGATCGACAGTGGGCAAGGCACCACGTCCATCAGCTACACCGCCACCGATCCGTCCTCGGTGACCATCGACGTGACCGTCACCCAGGCGGGCGGGTGCAGCAGCGATTGCCAGAAGATCGTCACCGTCAACGCCAACCCGGTCGGCGACGCCGGTGCGGACGTCACGCTCTGTGCGGACGCAGCCGATCCCACGGTCGGCGGGGCACCGACGGCATCGGGCGGTACCGGGCCCTACACCTACTCCTGGACCGGAACCGGCGCCGCGTTTCTCAGCGGCACGACGGTTGCCAATCCGACCTTCGACGTCGCGACGGCCGGGCCCGGCGTCTACGATGTCTGCGTCGTCGTGACCGACGCCAATCTCTGCGACAGCGTCCAGGACTGCGCGACCATCACCATCAACGCCCTGCCGGTCGCAGACGCAGGCGCTGACGCCACGCTTTGCGCCGACGCGGCCGATCCGACGGTGGGCGGAGCGCCCACCGCCAGCGGCGGCCTGGGGCCGTACACGTACGCCTGGACGGGTAGCGGGGCTGGCTTCCTCAGCAGCACGATCGTTGCCAACCCGACGTTCGACGTGGCCACGGCCGGGCCGGGCGTGTACGACGCCTGCGTCGTGGTGACCGATGCCAACCTCTGCGACAGCGTCCAGGATTGCGCCACCATCACGATCAACGCCCTTCCGGTCGGGGATGCCGGTGCGGACGTCACACTCTGTGCGGACGCGGCCGATCCGACGGTGGGCGGAGCGCCGACGGCGAGCGGCGGTCTGGGTCCGTACACGTACACTTGGACGGGCAGCGGCTCGGGCTTCCTCAGCAGCACGATCGTTGCCAACCCGACGTTCGACGTATCCCTGGCCGGGCCGGGGGTGTACGACGTCTGCGTCGTGGTCACCGACGCCAACCTCTGCGACAGCGTTCAGGACTGCGCGACGATCACGATCGACGCGTTGCCCGTGGGCGACGCGGGCACCGACGTGACGCTCTGCGGCGACGCGGCCGACCCGACGGTCGGCGGGACCCCGACGGCGAGCGGCGGTCTGGGTCCGTATGCGTATGCCTGGACGGGCACGGGCGCCCCCTTCCTCAGCAGCACGATCGTTGCCAACCCGACGTTCGACGTGGCCACCGCCGGGCCGGGGGTGTATGACGTCTGCGTCGTCGTCACCGACGCCAACCTCTGCGACAGCGTTCAGGATTGCGCGACCGTCACCGTCAATGAGGTGCCCGTGGCGAACGCCGGGGCGGATTTCGCCCTTTGTGCGAACGCTCCGGATCCGACGGTCGGCGGGGCGCCGACCGCGAGCGGAGGCTTGGGTCCCTACTCGTATGCCTGGACCGGCACGGGGGCACCGTTCCTCAGCAGCCTGACCGCATCGAACCCGACCTTCGACGTGGCCACCGCCGGGGTCGGCAGCTACGAGGTCTGCGTAACCGTTACCGACGCGAATCTCTGCGTCAGCACCACGGATTGCGCCACGATCACGGTGAACCTCGTGCTCGATTGTACGATCACGACCGCCGATCCGGTGTGCGCCGGGACTTCCCACTTTGCCTCGGTGGCCAACGCCGGGGTCGGCGCGACGTATGACTGGACCGTAACGGGCGGCACGCAGGACACGCCCGACGACTTCGACAACATCACCTACACGGCCGGCGCCGGCCCGTCCGTCACGATCGACATCACCGTGACCGACATCAACAGTTGCACGAACACCTGCCAAACCGTGGTCACGGTGAACGACAACCCGAGCGCCGACGCCGGCGCGGACGTGACGGTGTGCGACGGCGACCCCGATCCGGTCGTCGGCGCCACGACAGTCGCCACCGGCGGCACCGCTCCGTACACGTATCTCTGGACGGGCACGGGGGCGGCCTTCCTGAGCGACACGGCGGCCGCCAATCCGACGTTCGACGTGTTGACTGCCGGGCCCGGAACGTACGAAGTCTGTGTCACCGTGACCGACGTCAATACCTGCGTGAGCAGCACCGATTGTGCGACGGTGACGGTCAACGAGCTGCCGCTCGCCGATGCGGGGGCGGACGTGGTCGTCTGCGCCGATGCGCCGAATCCGAGCGTCGGTGGATCGCCGACCGCCAGCGGCGGCCTCGGGCCGTACACCTACCTCTGGTCGGGATCCGGCTCCGGCTTCCTGAGCAGCACGACCGCTGCCAATCCCACGTTCGACGTGGCGACCGCCGGGCCGGGGGTCTATGACGTCTGCGTCGTCGTGACCGACGCGAACACTTGCAGCAGCGTGCAGGACTGTGCCACCGTCACCGTCAACGAACTGCCCATCGCCGACGCCGGCAGCGACGTCACGCTCTGCGCCGACGCCGCCGACCCGACCGTCGGCGGCACCCCGACGGGAAGCGGCGGCACCGGACCCTACACCTACAGTTGGTCCGGCACCGGCTCGGGCTTCCTGAGCAGCACGACCGCTGCCAATCCCACCTTCGACGTGTCACTGGCTGGTCCGGGAGTGTACGACGTGTGCGTCGTGGTAACCGACAGCAACACGTGCAGCAGCCTCCCGGATTGTGCGACGGTCACCGTCAACGCCCTGCCGCCTTGCACGATCACGGCTCCGGCGCTGGTCTGCGAGGGCTCGAGCGGCAACAACGCCTCGGCCCCCGCGGGCGCGGTGAGCTACGTGTGGAACATCATCGGCGACGGAACGATCGACACCGGGCAGGGGACGAATGCCATCACGTTCTCGGCGGGCCTGGCGGGCACGATTACGCTCGAGGTCACGGTGACGGACGCGAACGGCTGCGTGAACACGTGCCAGCAGAACGTGACGGTGGACGCGCCGAACTGCACGATCTCCGCGGCGGATACGGTCTGCTTCCAGTCGACGGGCAACCTGGCGACGGCCCCGGCGGGCGCGGTGAGCTACGTCTGGAACGTCACCGGAGGGACCATCACCAGCCAGATCGGCAACTCGATCACGTACAGCGCCGGCACCGGAACGCAGGTGACCCTCGAGGTGACTTCCACCAACTCGAACGGTTGTTCACGGACCTGTCAGAAGATCGTGAACATTCAGCAGCCGCGGCTGGACGCGACGATCCAGTTGGAGGCGATGGCCAACGCCGTCACGCGTGACGTGACCTTCGTGATCACGGAATGCGGCGGCTCGACGGACACGCGGGTGCTGCCTGTGACGACGGACGTGCTGGGCATCGGGTCGGTGACCGTCGATGCGATCAGCCCGAGCGCAGACTGGGTCAGCGTTCAGGAGGGCCACACGTTGCGGCGGCTCGAAGCGGTGACCTTCGGGGCCTGTTTCGTGGCCTCGATCGACCTGACGTCGGCGGGCAGCGGCCGGGACCTGAAGGCGGGCGACTTCCACACTGCCACCGTGGCGCAGGACAACCTCGTGGACATCGTGGACTTCTCGATTCTCGCCACGCGCTGGAACGACCCCATCAGCGCGAACTCGACGACCGGCGCCGACGCGACCGGTAACGGCTTCCAGGATACGGCGGACTTCACCGCGATTCAGGTCAACTACTTCACCATCGGCGAGGGCGCCGACGGCTGTGGAACCGTCGCCCACGACGGGTCGACCGACGGCGTCGTCCGCGCCGACCCGACGCCGGTGTCGTCGGAGGGCCGTCCGCTGCGCAGCAGCCTCCCGGTGAGCGGGCTCGGGGGCGACGACGGCAACCGCGCCGACCTGAACCAGGACGGTGTGGTCGACGGGAGCGACATTCTCGAGTTCGCCCGGAACCACAACCTGCGGCTGTTACCGGAGTTCAAGGCCAAGCTGACCAAGATCGAACGCGCCAGTCGGCCAAAGGCCCAGCAGCGCTAGTCGATTCGCCTGGGCACTTACGTTGGGGGTGGCTGGTCCCATGCGAACGGAGAGAGGGAACCGAAGGGGAATGCGCCGGCTGCGCGGCGGGACCGTCGGGTTCTGCGCGCTTGCGGTGCATGCCGTCGCCGCGTCGACTGCCTCCGCGGCCGTCGACCTGGAATGGCGGCCGCAGCCGCTGTCGGTCTCGGTCGCTCAGGTGTTCGACCTGGGTGTCTACGCCGTTTCCGAAACGGGTGACGATCAAGGCGTGTCGGGGGTTGACCTTGTGCTGACCTGGGATCCGACCAAACTCGTGTTGATCAGGGACAACCGCGACGGGGATTACCATTGGATGTTCTCCGGCCTACAGAATGACGCACAGGCAGACGGCCTGAACGACTCGTTAGCCGACGGAGACGCCTTCTATCAGGCCCTCGCGAGTTTCTCGAATCCGGCAATCGCGTCGGGCGCCGGACTGAAGATCACTTCCTTCCGCTTCGAGGCGATCGGGAAGACGGACCTGACGAGCGTGGAAATCGCGACCGGTTTGGGCAACTATTCGCGGACGCACGTATACATGGCCGGGGCCGTGAACGTCGACATCAAGGGCAACCTGGGGGCGGCGGATCTGGAAGTGCTGGGCAAGGCCCTGCTGAGGGTCCCTGACGTGTCGCTTCCGGCGGGCCGCACGCAGGACATCCTCGTCGTCGGCGAGATCGACAACCGCGAGACCTTCGGCGTTGAGATTCTGCTCGAGCTGGTGCCCCGAGGCGGAACAGCCGGCACGGTGATCTTCACACCGGCGCCGCCGACGGACATCTTGCAGGCGGGCGACGCCTGGCCCGCCGCCGGCCTATTCACCCCGTTCGACACCGACCAGATCGCGTTCTCGACCTCGCTCAACGGGTCCGTAGATGACAACGGCGTAGTGGTCCCGCAGCCAGTGACATACAGCGGCCGCCTGACGGCCTTTCCGGCCGTTGCCGACGAGCTGGCGGCCGGCGAGTGGGAGCTCAGGCTCGCGACCTCGCAGGGGAACAGCGGTTGGGTGGAGTTGGATTCGGTTTTGATTCCCGGCACGCTCCGCGTCGTGGACCTGGGCGACGGCGACGGTAGTCTGGGGATTGACGCTCGCGACTTCTCGGAGCTGGCGAGGTGTTTTACCGGACCCGGGCTCGGCGACGGCGAGCCGCTCTACCCGGACGATCCGTCGGCCCGCTGCGCGGTCTATGATTTTGATGACGACGGGGATGTGGACGCGGATGATTATGCGGGGTTTCACGCCGCATTCGCCGGTCCGGCGCCCTAAGGGGCGTGCGGTCGGTCCGGGCACATCACCGGGCCGCGATGGAAAGAGGCTGTAACGATGCCGACAAAGCGAAGAGCCCCGAACGCGGTCGCACGGCTGGCGGCGCTTGCGCTATGCCTCGGCAGCGGCTCGGCCTTCGCGCTGGACGATCTCCGGCTGATGGTCGCGTCCGGCTCCACCACGGTCGCACCCGGTGAGACCGTTACGGTCAATCTGAACGTGGCGAACCTGTCCCGGGCGATCAACGGCGTTCAGGCGCTGCTCGGCTACGATCCGGCGATCCTTCAGTTGACGGACGTAACGCCGACCGATCTGGGCTTGGCGCCGCCCAACGAAGGATGGGTGGAGGTCGTCGAAACCGACAACGCCGGGGTCGTCACCTACACCGTGGTGCTCAACGGCGGCTCGACGAGCCTCGGCCACACCGTCGCATCGTTCACCTTCGCGGTGATCGGCGAGGGTACGGCGAACGTGTTCTTCCGCCCGGACGCGCCGCCGTTACTGACGAAGCTGACGGCGGCCGGCGACAACAGCACGCTCCTGCCCACCAAGACGAACTCGGAGGTCCTGAGCAGCTCGTGCGACGACGGGTTGTTCTGCAACGGCGCCGAGACCTTTGACGGCACATCCTGCCAGCCGGGCGTAGACCCCTGCGACGACGGTGTGCCGTGCACGGACGATTCCTGTGACGACATCGTGAACACATGCAGCAACGTCGCCAACGACGCGAACTGCGACGACCTGCTGTTCTGCAACGGGGCGGAGACCTGCGATGCACTGCTGGACTGCCGGCCCGGGACGAACCCCTGCGACGACGCCGTGGGCTGCACCATCGATACCTGTGACGAGCCGACCGACGGCTGTACGAACACGCCGGACGACACGGCCTGCGACAACGGCGTGTTCTGCGACGGAGCCGAGACGTGCGATGCGCTGCTCGACTGCCAGCCGGGTTTCGATCCGTGTGACGACACGGTGGACTGCACGATCGACACTTGCGACGAGCCCACAACCACTTGCACCAACACCCCGGACGACACGTTCTGCGACAACGGCGTTTTCTGCGACGGGCCCGAGACCTGCGACGCGCTCCTGGACTGCCAACTCAGCACGGACCCCTGCGCGCCGCTGTTTTGTGACGAGGGCTCCAACTCCTGCTTTGCGCCGATCCACATCGCCGCGATCGAGGCCTACTACGTCGGACGCTACCGCCGCTGCATCGGCGGTGTGGACGACGGCCTGGCCTGTGCCCTGGCGACCGAATGCGACAGCGGCATCTGCCGTGAGATCGCCGACCCGAACTATGACTGCCTGGCCGTCGGATCGGCGGCGCTGGTCGACAACATCACGCGCTATGCGCGGGGCATCACCGGCGTGCGCATCTTCTTCGACGCGCCGGTGGTGTTCGCCTCGACCCCGGATGCGGCCCTGACGTTCGACTGGACGACGGGGATCGGCACGACGTTCTCTCCGGTGACGGACGTGGCCACCAACGTCACCGTCACCGAGGCCCTGGAAAACGGCAACACCGTTCTGTCGGTCGCGATCGCATCCAACCACGTCCGGAGCCGCTGGCTGAGGATCACGGTCGATGCGACGCAAACAACCGCCAGCGGGGTACAGCTCGACGGCGAGCTGACGGGAAACCCCATCCTCTTCCCCAGCGGGGAGGGCACGCCGGGCGGCAACGCCGTGTTCCATCTGGGGAACATGGCGGGCGATATCAGCGGTGATCGGAAGACCACGCTGTCCGACGTGGGACAGGTTCGACAGCAGGTCAACCCCGCTCTGAGCGTTCCGATTTCCAACGTGTATGATGTGGACAAGGACGGCAAAGTGCAGCTCACGGACGTGGGCCTCACCCGGGCCGTGGTCAACCCGGCGTTCACTTTGCCCCTGATTGCACCGTGAGTCCGATGGAGGGGCGCGGCCGCGAACAAGATATGAGCACGATCAACCGCACCGTCGGGAGCCTGGTGGGCGACATTCCGGCCTTCCGCCGAACAGCCGCGTGGGTGGTTCGGCGCTGCGGCGGCTGGGTGGCGGCGGTGGCGGTCTGCGCTTCGGCCGCGCAGGCTGCCGACCTCTCGGTCGGCGACGTGACCATGCCACCCGGGGCGACGGCCAACGTCGTCGTTTCCGGCAGCATCGCGGGTGAAACGACGTACGGCGTCACCGTTCTGATCGAGATCGTCTCGCGCGGCGGCAACACCGGTACCGTCACTTTCACGCCGGCGCCGCCGGTTGACGTGTCGCAGGCCGGTGATGCCTGGCCCGCAGCGGGGACCTTCACTCCCTTCGATACCGATTCCCCCGGTTTTTCTGCCACGCTGAACGGCTCCGTCGACGATGACGGCGTGTTTCTCGGAGCGGCGGTCAGCTACACCGGGCCGCTGTCCACGTTTCCGGTCGTGGCCAGCAGCGACGCCAGCGGCGTCTGGGACATCGTCCTGACCACCTCGTCGGGTAACGCTGCCTGGGAGAACGTCACCACGACCCGTACGCCCGGCACCTTAACCGTGACCTCCGCGGATTGCTTCGTCGATGGCGACTGCGACGACAGCGTCGCGTGCACCGACGACGCGTGCGTCGGTGGCAACTGCGTCAACGCGCCCAACGACGCCAACTGCGATGACGGCCTTTTCTGCAACGGCGTCGAAACCTGCGACTTGGTCCTCGATTGTCAGTCCGGCAGTGACCCCTGCGACGACGGTGTGGCGTGCACCGACGACGCGTGCGACGAGCCCGGCGGGTCCTGCATCAACACGCCCAACGACGCGAACTGCCCGGACGATGGGTTGTTCTGTAACGGCATGGAAGCGTGTGACCCGCTGCTCGGGTGCGGCCCGACCTCGGATCCCTGCCCGAACCAGCTTTGCGACGAGGTCGGCAATGTCTGCACCGGGTGCCAGTTCGCGTCCGAGTGCGCCGACGCCCTGTTCTGCAACGGGGCGGAGACCTGTGTCGGCGGCTTCTGCGTTCCCGGGACCGAGCAATGCGCGGGCGAGATCTGCGACGAGCTCAACGACAGTTGTCTCTCCGACGAGGCGATCCTCACCGCCGAGGACCTCGTGGTGCAACCGGGTACCTCCGGGCAGTTGCGTGTCTCGGGGAACATCGCCGGTGCGTCGACGTTCGGCATCACCATCCTGGTCGAGTTGGTGTCGCGGCCCGGCAACATCGGGACGTTGACCTTCACACCGTCACCGCCGCCCGACATCGTGCAGCTCGGCGACCCCTGGCCCGGCACCGGGACCTTCAGCGGCTTCGACACCGACGCACCCGGGTTCGCCGCCACGTTGAACGGCTCCGTGGACGACAACGGCAATTTTGTGGCCGCGCCGGTCACGTTCAGCGGCGTGCTCGCCGGATTTCCGGTTTCGGCCAGCCCCGACGCCGGGGGGACTTGGGACGTCGTGCTCACCACCACAGGCGGCGACAGCACGTGGGAGGGTGTGACGACGACGCTGAACGCGGGCGTGATCTCGGTGCCGCCGTCGGTCGGTCTGAGCGTTCAGAGCCGGGCCATGCCGCCCGGATCAGTGGTCGACCTCATCGTCGAGGGGTCCATCAACGGCGAGTCGACGTTCGGTGTCACGGTGCTGGCGGAGGTCGTCCCGCGGCCCGGCGCTACGGGCACGCTGACCTTTACCGCCGCGCCGCCGGTCGACGTGCGGGCGCTCGGCGATCCCTGGCCCGCCGGGGGGACGTTCACCGCCTTCGACACAAACGCCCCGGGTTTCTCCTCCGTGCTTAACGGCGCGGTCAATGACAACGGGACGTTCAGCCCGGCCCCGGTGACGTTCACCGGGCCGCTTGCCGCCTTCCCCATCGAGGCGAGTGCCGGCGCCGACGGCGCGTGGGACATCGTGCTCTCGACCTCGGCCGGCGCCAGCGGTTGGGAAGGCCTGACGACGGGCATCACGGACGGCACCATTACGGTCACGGCGACGGCCTGCGTCGGCGACCCGGACTGTGACGACAGCGACGTGTGCACCGATGATGTTTGCGATCTGGGCTTCTGCCGCCATACGTTCAACGCCGCACCGTGCGACGACGGAGACCAGTGCACGGCCGGTGATGCCTGCTCGTTGGGCGTTTGCAGCGGCACGCCGATCCAGGAGGGATCGGGATGCGACGACCTCGACCTCTGCACGCTGACCGACGTGTGTATCGGTGGTTTGTGCGCGGGCACGGCGATCGATTGCACGTCGTTGGACAGCTTCTGTTCCGTCGGCACGTGCGACCCGGGCACCGGCGTATGCGAGCTCGGACCGATTAACGAGGGGGTCACCTGCGATGACGGCGACCTCTGCACCGTCGGCGACGCCTGTTCGGCGGGGGTGTGCCTCGGGAGCCCGACGGACTGCACCTTCCTGGATGATCAGTGCGCGGTCGGCACCTGCTCCACGGTCACCGGCGCCTGCCAGGCGATCCCGCTGGCGGACGGGACGATCTGCGACGACGGCGACAACTGCACCCTCACCGACGAGTGCAGCGGCGGGGCGTGCCTGGGCACACCCGTGGATTGCTCTTCGCTCGACTCGGGGTGCATCGTCGGAGCCTGCAATGCAGCCACCGGCCTGTGTGAGCCCGTGGCCGTGAACGAGAATGAGGCCTGCAACGACGCCAATCCGTGCACCGTGAACGACATCTGCATCGGAGGCTCCTGCGCCGGATCGCCCAAGGATTGCTCGGCGCTCGACACGTTCTGTAGCATCGGGAGCTGCAACGCCAGCACCGGCGTCTGCCAGCGAACGGCCGTGAACGAGGGTGTGACGTGCGACGATGGCTTCCCGTGCACCACGGGTGATCAATGCACGACGGGCTTCTGCACCGGGACGCTCGTCGGCACGCCGAGCGTCGATCTCGAGCTCCAGGCCGCACCCACCGTCGTTCAGTCGGGGGATCTGTTCGACGTGGTCCTGCGGGCCTATTCGGGTACCTGCGCCGATCAGCCCACCGCGTCCATCGCCCTGATCCTCGACTGGGATCCGGCCTTCGTCCGCCTCGCCGGGAAGACGCCGCCGGCGCAACCGTGGCCTTCCTCGCAGTTTCCCAACGACTCCAGTCTCGACGGGCTGAACGCCCCGTTCACCGGCCTGCCCGCCAACGACGGCGATGCCTACTACCAGGCGTTTGCCGGGTTCCCGCTCAGCCGGGCGGTGTTCGTGCCTGAGGCCGGATCCATCGTAACCACGTTCCGGTTCGAGGCCCTCGACGCCGTGACGAACACCCCGATCACGATTCTGCCGTCCGCCGGCTCCTTCACGCAAACGCGCGTCCTGCGGGCGGGTGCCGGGGCCGGGTCGGATATCACCGGGCTTATCACCTCGACGAGCCTTCAGATTGTGGAGTGTCAGATCGGCGCGGATTGCAGCGACGGGAACGTGTGCACCAACGACGTGTGCACCGGTGGGATCTGCACCAACCCGAACAACACGTCGAGCTGTGACGACGGCCTGTTCTGCACCAGCAACGACGTGTGCAGCGGCGGCAGTTGCATCGGCAGCAACGATCCCTGCGCGCCGCCCGACCTTTGCAGCGAGTCGCTGAACGCCTGCGTGGAATGCCTCGGCGCCGCGGATTGCGTGGACGGCAACGTCTGCACGAACGACCTCTGCGATGCGTCCGGCGCGTGCACGTACCAGAACAACACGGTCGTGTGCAACGACAACCTGTTCTGCACCGCGACCGACCGCTGCACCGGCGGGGCGTGCGTCGGGACGGGTGACCGTTGCCCGGGTGAGCGCTGTAACGAACTTACCGACGCGTGCGTGCAGTGCCTTACGGATACGGACTGTTTCGATGGCAATCCGTGCACGGATGAGGTCTGCAACAACGGCGTATGCCAGATCACGAACAACACGAACCCGTGCAACGATGCGCTCTTCTGCACCGCCAACGACGTGTGCAGCGGCGGGGCATGCGTGGGGAGCGTGGATCCCTGCTCCGCGCCGCTGCTTTGCAGCGAGTCGCTCAACGCCTGCGTCGAGTGCCTCACCGCCTCGCACTGCAACGACAACAATCCGTGCACCACCGACCAGTGCATCGGCGGCATCTGCACGAACACCAACAACACGAGCGTCTGCGACGACGGCCTGTTCTGCACCGCGACGGATCGGTGCAGCGGCGGGTCCTGCGTCGGCACCGGTAACCCCTGCTCCGGCGGAACCACGTGCGACGAGGCGAATAGTCGCTGCGTGACGTGCTTCGTCGACGCGGAGTGCAACGACGGCATCGCCTGCACCGTCGATACCTGCTCCGCGCAGGGCGCCTGCCTCTTTTCGCCCTCGAACAACTTCTGCAGCGACGGGCTCTTCTGCAACGGACAGGAGCTGTGCGACGTGGCCTTCGGCGGCTGCCGTTCACCTGGAAACCCCTGCGACGCACCCTCCCTGTGCAACGAGAGCACCGACCGATGCGGATGCCAGGCGCCGGTGGTGTCCGCCGAGGGAGCACGTTACATCCGCGTCCGCCCGGCCGGAGGCGTGACGCCCGTCGCGATCCGCGTGCGCGGAGCGACCAGCGACAGCCGGGTGTCGTGCGTCGACCGTTTCGTCCAGCAGAACGGCACGCTCGGCGCGTCTCCCGTGTTCCGTACCCCGGCGGATTGGGACGTTGTGCATGTGCGCGGCACGCAGTTGATCCCCCTCACTGCGTACACGATCCAATCCGACTGCCGGGCCAATGCCACGCTGCCGTCAAACCTCTCGACGGCGGTCACCGCGACGACCTGGCACTGGGGAGACGTCGACAACGACATCGGCGTCGATTTCATTGACATTGGACTCACCGTGGAGGCTTACAAGAACAATTACGTCAACGTGTCGCTGTACAACGCGGACCTGTACCCCTGCCTCCCGGATCGCATCGTCGACTTCAACGATATCGGCCGCGTCGTCGAGGGGTACAAATCGATCCCGTTCCCCTGCGCCAACCCGTGCCCGTAAGGGGCAGGTTGCGATCCGACGAGGCCAAAGCCGTTTGAGCCATGCATTGGAGACTCCACCGCCCCCGAACGCTCGCCGTGACGATCTTGTCGTTCGTCGGGGCCCTGTCACCGGCCGCGCAGGCGGCCGTGAACCTTGAATGGCGCCCCATACGGCTCTCCACCGTCGTGGGCGACATCGTTGAAGCGAGGCTCTTCGCGGTGTCCGACAGCGAGGCCGACGTGCCCATCTCCGGAATGGACCTGGTCTTTTCCTGGGACGCTGCCCTGCTGCGATTGCTCGTCAACGTCGACCCGTGCAGCAGCGGCCCTTGCGACCCGGGCACCTACAACTGGCTGCAATCCAACTTCCCGGTGCAGTCGGCGCTCAATGACTCCTTCGACGACGGTGACGCTTACTTTATCGCGTTCGCGCAACTCGGCATCGACAACGCCGCGATCGTGACGCCAGATGGATTGTGGGTGACGTCCTTCAGGTTCGCGGTCGTCGGCAGCGGCGTCGCAGCAATCCGCATCGAGCCGACCTGCGACGGTTGCACGGAAGTTACTCGAGTCGTCGACGGCGTTGTGCCCGGACTCGATGTGACCGGCAGCCTGGGGCCGCCGGCGGTGGTCACGATCGTCGAATGCGCGGCCCCGACCGCGGAGGCGATCGGCAGCCGATACCTCGAGGTCACCCCGGGTCCGGCGCTCAACCCCGTGGCGCTGCGGGTCGAGGGAGACCCATCCGACCCGCAGGTGGCATGCGTCACCGCCTTCGTACAACCCGACGGCAGCCTCGGCGACACACCGGCGTACCAGTTGCCCGACGATTGGGGGGCGATCGCCGTCTTCGGCTCACAAATCCGCCCGGCGAGCGAATACCAGGTTATGACCGAATGCCAAGTCGGGGCCGAACAGACCGTGGCCGCTACGGCCGTGGTCCGCACTTGGGCGTGGGGCGATACAAACGGAAGCGGGGGGACGATTACGACCGGCGATTGGACGCGGATCGTCGACGGGTCCAACGGAGTCTTTCAGGGTGACACGCGGTGGGAAAACGTCGATCTCATGCCCTGCGTGCCCGACGGCGTGATTGACGATCTGGACGTGGCCGCGGGCCGGCAAGCGGTGTTCAATGGCGGAACGTTCGACTGTGAGCCGGCCTGCAACGCCGGACCGGGGCTTTCCGAATTCGCCCTACTGGCAAGCTGCGTGGGCGGGCCCGGCGAACCGATCACGCCCGAATGCGAGGCGTGCGACATGGACCTCGACGCCGACTGCGATCTCTTCGATTTTGCGGAGTTCCAGACGCTTTTCGGCGTGCCGACGGGACAGTTCCCGTAGCAACAAGGCGAGGAGCCGACCGGCAGACGGTCCGGCGCGGACGACCAACTATCGGCGTCTCTGCGCCGCCCGTGCGATCTCGCGGGCATGCTCGCGGGCCTTCATGGCCTGCCGCTTGTCCGCGTGACGCCTGCCGCGGGCCAATCCGATCGTGACCTTCGCCATCCCCCGATCGTTAAAGTACAGTCTCAATGGAATAATCGTCAGTCCCTGCTGCTCGACGTGCTGCGCGATGCGCCGGATCTGTTGGCGGTGGAGCAGGAGTTTCCGTCGGCGCAACGGATCGTGGTTCTGCCCGTGACCGTGGCTATAAGGGGCGATATGGCACTTGAGGAGCCAGAGTTCACCATCCTCGACCCGTGCGTAGGCCTCCTCGATCGATACGGAACGTTCTCGGACGCTTTTCACCTCGGTTCCGAGAAGCACAATGCCGCACTCGACCTGCTCGAGGATTTCGTACCGGTGAGTGGCCTTGCGATTCCGACATACGCTATCATCTGAGGGGCGTCTCTTGGCCATAACCGTCCGCGTTTCATAGGTTTACGAAGAGTCTTGGCCGGCGGGTAAAACGGCCTATAATTGCATCCGATTCTACTTGGGGGCCCCTCGCGGCCGCAACGTGGGGCGCCCCCGGGAGTATAAGGCTATGGACGCCGGACAACGGGACACAGTCGTGGCGGAACCGGAATCGACATTGACCCGGGAACGCGAACGGCAGCTTGTCCGCCGCGCACGAGCCGGAGACCGGCAGGCGTTGCGCGAGCTGGTCAATCTGCACAAGGACCGTCTGTTCGCATTCGTCTGGCGCATGGTGCGGAATCACCACGAGGCGGAGGATGTCTGCCAGGATGCCTTCCTGAAGGCGTTCGCGTCCTTGGACAGTTTTTCGAGCGAGTACCGGTTCAGCACCTGGCTGTTTACGATCGGTTATCGCGTCTGCCTGAATCGCCTTCGCCGGCAGAAGCCGGTGAGCGACGACGGAATCCTCGCGTCCATCGCGGAGGACCGGACGGGCGGCGCGCCGGACGTGTTCGAGTCGGAGGAGGCGGCCCACGTCAAGGACCTTGTCTGGTCGACGGTGGATCGCCTGACCCCGCCGCAGCGCGCCGCGGTGCTGCTGTTTTACCGGCACGAGTTGAGTTGCCAGGATATTTCGCGAATCGTGCAGCTCCCGCTCGCGACCGTCAAAAGCCACCTGCATCGGGCGCGCGCCCGCTTGCGGGTGATGCTCGAATCGATCAGCGACCAGGACCTCAGCCGGATCCGCAATCTTTCGGGGCTGGCCGGGTAAAAGGCTGTGCGGGTCGGGGCCGCGACGGGGGCCGCCGACCTCGGAAACCAGAGCCGAGCCATGCGTTGTCACGACGCTCATAAACTCTTCGACGCGTATCTGAACGGTGAGCTCTCGCCTACGCTCGCCACGGAGCTGTCTGCGCATCGGCTCCGCTGTGCGGGATGTCGTCGGGCGTTGGCCCTCCTGGAGGTCAGCGGGCACGTCCTCTGCGGCGACCGTGACCCGGTCGAGTTGCGCGCCGACTTCACCGACCGGTTGATGGCGTGTGTCGATCGGCCCAGGACCGCCTGGCTGGCGCGGGTTCGCCTCGGTCTCTACGTCGGGGGACCGCTCGCCGCGGCGGCAGTCATTGCCCTCGCCTTTCTCGGTGCATTTGACGGGCAACGCCACACGCGCCGTGCAGGGGTCGCGGTGGAGGCGCGGGATGTCGACCTTCCGGGCCTCTTTGATGCCGACGGCCAGACGACCGAGGCCGGCTACCCGACGGATCCCCCGCCGGGCGCCGACGAATGGGCGGAGCGTTTGCAGCAGAACGTGGACATCAAGCGCGAAAGCGGCGCCTCGCTTCAGCGGGCCATCGAGCTTCAGTTGCAGAACCTGCTCGACGCGGCGGAGCGCGGCACCGACCAACTCCAAAAGGCCGGGCCCGCGCCCGATCCGGCTGCCGCGCGGCAGAATGAACGGGGCGCGGCCCCCTCGCAATCCGATAAGACCCCCTAGTACGACCTCCGCCACATGTCGCCGTGCGCCAGCGTTTTCTCGCATTGGGGCGGGGTCCGCGTCGGCGGCCGAAGCCGCGCTCGCAGAGGATCGACGGGTGAGAGCAGCCGTACGGCGACCCATCCTAGTCGCGTCAGTGCTGGCGGTCGGGACGCCGCTCATTCCGGGCCGCGGCGCCGCTGACGCCCAGGCGCCGCCAACGCCGTCGATGAGCGGGGCACCTCTGGAGCAGTTCGTACCGTCATCGGCCGGTCTGTTCGTCTCCACGCCCAAGCTCGCCGACCTGGATCGTGGACTTCGGCGGACGCATGCCTGGCGGCTGGGTTCCGTTCTGACCGGCGGGCCGAACGAGGACGCCGAGCCGCCGGATATCCCCGCGGTGCTGAGCCGGCTCCTCGGCGCACGTGTGCCGATCGACGCGGATGACCTCGCCGCACGGGAACTGGCCTTCGCGGCAAGGACCTGGCCCGACTTTACCGGCTCCGTCCTGCTGGTCCGTGCACCCGAAGACGACCTCCTGGACCGGTGGTTCCCCGCAACCCGCAGATCGCGCAGCGACTCGGGGCCGATCGTTCATTCGTTTCGCACGGACGACGGCCTGATCGTCATTCGTCGGGGCGATGTCGTCGCGATGGGGCGCTACGTGGGCCGTGACAGCCTGATCGTGCCGGTCATGGCCCTGCTCCGCGGCGCATCGAAGGAATCACTGGCCGATTCGAGCGCTTTCCAACGGCTGCGCCGCCATCTTCCGCCGCGCGCTCTGGCTGATGTGCGTGTCGTCCGGCCGCCGACGACGCCTCGAGGATTGCGCGGCAGCCTCGCCTTCCTGCCGCGTATCGACCAGGCGGCGATCAGCGTCTACGAAAACGACGGCCGGATCGAACTGGCCGTGCGGGGCGCCGTGGCCGATCCAGTGGCCACCGAGGGCCGGCTGCCGACGGCTACGGTCGAGCGTTTGCTCGGTCTCCCGCGAACCACGCTTGTCGCGACCGCCACCACACTGGACTTCGCGGGATTGGCGGACGCGGCGGCGAAATCGGATTCGAGCGATCTGACGCATCGGCTCTGGAATCTCCTTGCGAGTCTTCGCCGCCTCGGTGCCACCCCGAAACCGGACCTGCCGACGCTGGGTCCCAGCGTCATCGCGGTGTGGGATCAGGACTTATCCGGGGACGGGACGACTCCACAGGCGGCGGTCCTGCTTCAATGCGATGACGCCCGGGCGATGAGTGAGGAAGTGGCGCGGATCGCGGACAACGCCCTCCGCGTGCTCGCGGCCATCGAACCCGGCTTGCCTTCAGAAGCCCTTACAATCGACGAGCACCGCCACCTCGGTGTCCGCATCCAGTCCGTGCCCCTTGGACGAGCCCTGGCCGATTCCCGACTCGCCGTCACGGGGCTGCTGTCCGGTCTCGAGCCGGCCTGGGCGGCCTCCGGAGACTGGCTGATCGTTGCCCTGGGGCGCGTGCACCTTGAACGGATCCTGGATGCCCGGTTCGGACTCGTTCCGACACTCGGGCTGATCGAGGACGCTCGGGCCCTGCGCCGGAGCCCTACCCGACAGACTTGGGTGTTTGCCATGCAGGGTGAACAGGCCGCCGACCTGATGGACCGCTGGCTCGCCGAGGCGTCCGTTGCATCGCATTCAATCCTGGCCCCCGCGTGGTGGGACCGGATCGTGGCGACCGAGGCCGACCGCCGCCTTGGGATCAGCCTCCAGCCGGACGAGCAAACCGGTTTCGTGCGCGTCGAGGACACCGTCGCCGGTGGCCCGGCCGACGGGCGCATCGGAAAGGGCGATCGGGTGATTGCCGTCAACGGGACGGTGCTGGATCTCGCCCGTCCCGCGGAAGACCTTCGCGACCGCTGGCTTCGGGCTGAGCCGGAGACAGAGCTGATGTTACGGGTGCTGCGCGGCGGCCGGGGGGTGGATGTTCCCGTTCCGTCGCCGGCCGCGGCGGACGGCGTCCTCGCCACGCAGTTCCAGCCGCTCGAGGCGGTGAGGGAACTGGCCTCGTTGGCCCGGGCAGTCCCCTTCGCCACGTTCGTCGCGTATGCCACGGATGAGCGAAACTACTCGGCGCGGATGACGCTCAGACTGTTCACCCCCGAGGCAGCACCGCGCGCGGTGGGGCCATGACGTGAAACGCGGCCGGTTGACCGGAGGCGGCGGACCTTAGGTGCCGATGATCTCGACCAGGTTCTCGTCGCGCTTGGACAGGGAGCTCACGAACCGGTCGACGAATTGGTCCAGGGCGTGCTCGAACATCCGGCGGATCCAGCCCACGTCGAGGTCCGGTAGCTCCACATGCACCGGCGTGCAGGCGTGTTTTTGCTCGCCGGGGATGAACAGGTCGGACTGAAGCTCGCAATGCTCGAACCCCGCCAGACGGAACGTCATCAACAGGTAGGTGTTCTCCGTCATGGCGAACTTGAAGGCACGGACGTCGTGTTTCTTGACCGGCGCCGTCGCGCAGAAGCCCTGCGCGGTCGTGAACGAGCGGTATTCCTCGAAAGCGGGGGCGATGACCTTCTCACAAAGCTCTTCGAACTGCTGCCGCGCGGTCCCGCGCACCAGATCGACCTTCTGGGAGAATCTCTTCTGCCAATCGTTCATGGGTCCTGTTCCTCTGGGCACTTCGGCTCGAGGGTGACGCGCAGCACTGCGCGATCCCGACAAGGAGGCGGTCCGCTCCGTACGTTCTGCCCGGCTGTTTGTTCATCGGACGGCAAGCCGCGGTGGCATAGCTGGAGTTCGGGCCCGGGCCGTCCGTCCGCTAATGTGTGCGCTCAGTTGCGCCGGTACGCGGCCCGATGAATGGTCCGCCCCTCGCGGACATACTTGACCTCGAAGTTCGTACCGGCCCAGTCCGCGGCCAACTCGACTTGGGTCTGCTCCCACGGCGTCTCCGTAAGGTGTGGATGCGCGCCGAGCGCCTCACGAATGCGTTCGAAGTACTCGCTATGGTCCGACGTCACGAGCCACGAACCGCCGCGTTTGAGGGACGCAACCGCAGCGATGACGAAGCCCGGCTCGATGAGCCGCCGCTTGTGGTGCCGCTTCTTGGGCCACGGGTCGGGATGATAGACGTGAAGCACGTCGATGCACTCGGGCGGCAGATGGCGGACGACGAACTGCCTGGCATCCGTCCGCATGACGCGAACGTTCGTCACACCGCGCCGCGCCATGCGGTCTGCGCAGTACTTGAAGTACTTGTTCGCCCACTCGATCCCGAGCAGCCGCACCTCCGGCGCCGCCCGCGCCCGGCTCAGCAGAAAGCCCCCTTTGCCGCAGCCGATCTCCAGCTCGAACGGGCCGGGTGAACTGAACCACCGTGCCGGGTCCACGACCTCGCCCTCGGCGGGCGGATCGAGCACCACGTCCTCCACGGTCACCATGGCAACATGGTTGCCGCTCTCTGCGCGTCGTGCAACTCTGTGTCGGCGGCGGTCGATCGGATACAATCATGACGGTGTCAGGCGGGGCCGACGATCCGACGCGTTGCGGGCATCAGGCGACGAATGGCCGTTCTTCTGCAAATCCTGCTGGCCGGCATGCCTGTGCAGGCGTCCGCCGGATGCGCCTGCGAGGCCGCGAAAGCTCTCAACACATGGTGTGACGCCTGCAAGGTCGGGTACGTGGCCGGAATCCGCATCGAATCCGCGTTGTTGTATGAGGAGCTCGACGCCCACGGACACGACATCGATCCCGACCGAATCGAATGCCCGTCCTGCCGCAAGGCGCTGGCCGCCGACGGCTTCTGCCACCGGTGCAACATCGGCTTCGTGAACGAGCAGGCGTACCTGTCCAAGCTCGCCTACAACCTCGCCCTCGGTGAACGCGTCGACCCGGACAGCCTGACCTGCGAAACCTGCCGAAGGCACGCCGGACGGTATGGATGGTGCGACCGATGTCACGCCGGCATGGTCGGCAACGTCCGCATCCGCGATCGGGGGCAATACGCCCGCGCCGTTGTGGCCTACGAAACCGTCCTCGCGGCGATCGAGAGGCTGCCGAAGTGCTGGATCTGTGCCGCGGCAATGATCAACGACGGATATTGCGTCAAATGCAGGATCCGCTATCGGGACGGGAAGCCCGTCGAGCCGCAGACGCCGGAAGCCGCGAAGGACCCCGACAACGACGCGGGTGACGGGTCCGGGTCCTGAGCGGCGGTCACCGAACTAACCGGGCGGAACGCTGAGACGCCGCCCGCGCATTCGCAACACCAGCGTGGCAGCCGCGAGCACGGCGAGCGTCATTGTCAAAAAGCCCCATTGCGATGTGGTGGGAACGGGCCCGCCCCCCGCCGTGACGGATCCGGTGGCGCCCGCGAAGTTCGTCGGCGAGTTCACCTCCGTGCTCAGGTCGGCGGTCATGCTGGTGACGCCGTCGGTCGGAAGATCGTCCGGGCCGTACGTCATCGTTGCCGCCGCGTAGGACCAGTACCGAAGCGTGTCTCCGGTTAGCGAGAAGAGTCCGTCCTGCATGATGAAATCCGGCGTCGGGGCCCCGGGCAGGGCCGCGAAACCGGCCGTCGCAATCAACAGATGACGGTTGGCGGTTGGCTCCGTCAGACTGTGCGGAAACACATACATTTCGTTCGTGGCATCGCTGCTGACCCACTTGTTGACGAGAAACTTCTCGTCATCCGAACCACAACATTCCTTGAGCTCGATGAACTGGATCGTCCCGTCGGCGTTGCTGAAGATCTCGTTGAAGCGCCAGAGGTGGGACCCCGCGAACGCGGACGGCGCCACGAGGACAGCGAGGCCTGAGATCCCGGCAAGAATCGACGTCCGGTTGATGGTCATCACACGCCTCCGATTCTGAAGCGCTGCACGGTTCCGACGCGGTGATCCGCGGCACGAGTCCAGACTAGCAAGGCTGCCCCCGCGCGACAACCTTCCTCCGGTCGCACGCTGGCTCGACTGCGGACGCTGAGGCCGGCCGTCACGTGATATTCAACCGTTCGCACTCCGCCCGGCAGAACCGGTCCGTCATACCCGCAATGTAGTCGCAGATGACCCGCGCCGCCCCTTGCTCATCGATCCGCGCCCGGAACCGCTCGGGCAGACCCGCCGGATTCGCCCGCAATGCGGCAAACAGCCCTGCAACCATGTCGCGGCCCGTCCGGTCCATTGCAGCGATTTCCCGATGTGCATACACGCGGTGCCGAAGGAGCTTCTCGAGGTCGGCCAGACGCAGTTCCATCGCGTCGCTCATGCCGACCAGCGGCTTTGCTGACCGTTTCACCCCGTCAACGGAGCCTACTCGCTCCAGCCGCGACCGTGAAACCTGCACGACATCGGCCAAGACCGAGTCCAGCATTCTGTCGAGCACGCCGCGCCGGACCGCATGGACGCTCACGACCGGGCCTCCGTCGGCGACCGCTCCAAAGGCCTCCTTCCAAAGCGGCGTCTCGGCCAGATTGTCCAGGCCGACAAACCCCGCCCCGATCGCGTCTTCGAGGTCGTGGCAATCATATGCGATCCGATCTGCGATCGAGGCGATCTGCGCCTCGACGGACGGGCCCGCGGTCTCCATCGAGCCTGGCGCCGCGGCCACGTCATACCTCGTGGCGTGGGCACGCATCCCGGCCAGCGTTGCGCCGGTCAGATTCAGGCCGCGAAACGCCGGAAACGGGTGCTCCAGGTATTCGACCACGCGCACCGCGTGCAGGTTGTGGTTGAAGCCGCCGTGCGCGGCCATGAGCTGATCGAGCGCGGCCTCGCCCGCGTGCCCGAACGGCGGATGGCCCAAGTCATGGGCAAGGGTGATCGCCTCGGCAAGCGATTCGTTCGCGCCCAGCGCCCGGGCCAGGGTGCGGGCGATCTGTGCCACCTCCAGCGTGTGCGTCAGTCGGGTTCGGAAATGATCGTGATACGACGGAGCGAAGACCTGCGTCTTGTTCTCCAGCCGGCGGAAGGCGGTGCACTCGGTCACCCGATGACAGTCCAGCTCGAACGGGTTACGCAGCGCATCCTCGGGCTCCGGGTGAACCCGCCCCCTTGCATCATCGCCCACGGCATAGCGGGCCAGGCTGTCTCGCCGATTGGGAGTCACCAAGTGTCCTATTCCTGTCGATTGCGAATGCCACTGCGGGCCTGACGCGCCGCCCGCCGCCCTCGCATCCTCCCTCTTGCCCGTTGCCTCGTTGCCTTCCTCCCGTGGTCTCTTGCCTGTTGCGTATCGCCTGTGCTCTCAGGACTTCAGGAAATATTCCATTAACTCGTGGCCCGGGTCGATCTGGAGGTCGCTCAACGCCGCGTTGGCCTCGGAAAGCGGCCGGGCCAGTACCGTTTGGATCCGCTCGCCCGCCATGCAGAACGGCGGCGGCGTCGATGTGTGAACGCGTTTCCCCACCGGCGTCGGATGGTCCGGGGCAATCAGAATCCGCCATTTGTCCCGCTTCCGCAGCGCCTCGAGCACCGGCCCGACGACGTGCTCGTCGATCCGCTCGATGGCCTCGACCTTGGCTGCCCCGTCGCCCAGATGCCCCGCCTCGTCCGGTGCTTCGATGTGTACGACGACGAGGTCAAACTCGTTCAGCGCCTCGACCGCCGCCGCGCCTTTCCCCGCGTAGTTCGTGTCGAGGTAGCCGGTAGCCCCCGGCACGTCGAGTACCGCGATCCGCAGCGTCTTCGCGATGCCGCGGATCAGATCGACGGCCGCGATCGCCGCGGCGTGCAGATCGTAGCGCTTATGGAACGGTGTAAGCGGCTGGGGCCGGCCGCTGCCCCACAGCCAGATGTCCGTCGCCGGGTTGTCGCCCAAGTCGCCGCGGACCACGTTCACGTCGTGAGTCGCGAGGATTTCGTGTGCCCGGCGGCTGACATCCAGGACCCACGACGCCCCCGGCCCGGTCGGCTGGTGCTGCGAAACGGGTTGGTCGGGGATGTCGTGCGGCGGCGTGCACCGCGGGTTCACGTCGCCCAGGTTCGAGGCGACCACCAGATTCCGGTAGGAGACGCCGCTGTAGAAGTGACAACCTCTGTCACTCAGCGATTCGTTCAGGGCGGCGATGAGCTGATCGGCCTCGGGCTGCGACATGTGCCCCGCGGTAAAGTCCGCCATGAGTCCGTCGACGATGGTCACCAGGTTGCATCGGAACACGACCTGATCGTGTCGCACGGTGATGCCTCTGGCAGCGGCCTCGAGTGGCGCGCGGCCCGGATAGACCTCGCGCACGTCGTAGCCGAACAGCGTCAGCGTCGCCACGTCGCTGCCCGGTGTGAAGCCCTCGGGGACGGTGACCACCCGGCCCTGCCGCCCGTGAGTCGAGATCCAGTCGATGTTCGGCGTCCGTGCCGCCTCCAGCGGCGTCCGCCCCTCGAGTTCATCGACCGGTTCGTCCGCGGCACCGTCCGGAAGCACGACGGCATACTTCGTTTTCGGGTCCGGGTTCATGGTCGGCACAGAAGCCTACCCGGGCGCTGGCGGCTGGCAAATGCCGACGTCTTGCCGACGTCGGTCCGCAGATGTCCCCGTGATCATGCCCAATGCCGCAGGATATACATGAGAAACCCCTTGAGCCGAGGTCGTTGACGCGGTAGGATGACGTATTGGTGCCTCGGCTTGCTCGGCCTGCGGGCCGATCAACTGGGCAGTTCCGAGCCGACCCGACCTGGGAAGGAGAACTGCGATGTTGGACCGCCGATGGACCGGCCTTGTATGGGGAGCGCTTCCGCTCTGCTCGGCTGCCCTGCCCCTCCAGGCTCAGACGATCTACTGGTCGAGTTCGCACTCCTTCCACCCGTTGATCCAACGTGCGGAATTGTCTGCCGCCGACGCGGAGACACTGATCTCCGCACCCCTCGTAAGACCCCAGCGCATCGCACTCGACCTCGGGCGCGGGACGATGTACTGGTCGGATTTCTATTCCGGCGACCTGATGCGCGCCGACCTCGATGGATCGAATCTCGCCGTCCTCGTTCCGTCCGCCTGGCCGTTCGCAATCGCGCTCGATGTGGGCGCGGGAAAGCTCTACTGGGGCGACTTCTTCCACGACAGAATCAGGCGGGCCAACCTCGACGGTACGGACATCGAGGACGTCGTCACGACCGAAAGCGGGATCGTCTACGGAATCGCTCTGGACTTCAGCGCTGACAAGCTCTATTGGTCCTTTGGCGGTCTGCCCGGGCGCTGGCTACGGCGGGCCGACATGGACGGCTCCGACGTGGAGACCCTCCTCTACCCCGGCGCGACAGCCACCGACGTGGCCGTCGATCCAGTCTCCGGCAAGCTCTATTGGGCGGCAAGTGGAATCCATCGCGCCAACCTCGATGGATCCGGGCGGGAGAGTCTCGAGGAAGTGTCGTGCGGCGCAAGCGGCCTCGCGCTGGACCTCGACCGAGGCCGGGTGTATTGGACGGCCACCTGCCAGGACCGGATGAGGATCGAGCGGGCCAACCTCGACGGCTCCGGCTACGAGCCCCTGGTAACCGAGGGGCTCGTCGAACCATCCGGAATCGCCCTCGATCTCGGCCGGGGGAAGATGTACTGGACCGACGCGGACGGCCATCGGATCATGCGGGCCAATCTGGACGGAACCGAGGTCGAGGTCCTGGTGGCGCGGCACCTGTCGTCCCCCAGGGACATCGCCCTCGACGTGGGCGCAGGCAAGATGTACCTAACCGACCAATCGTACCCCACGGCGGGTGTCCTGCGTGCCAATCTCGACGGCTCGGACCTTGAACCGTTGGTCACGGCGGGGGTGGTCCTCCCCCACGCGATCGCCCTGAACCTGAATCTCGGCAGGGTGTATTGGACCGAAGGCGGCCATCGAATCCGGTACGCCGACCTGGACGGAAAGAACGTGTCGGACCTCGTGCCCAGCTTGGTGACCCGGCCCAGAAACATCGCGGTCGACCTTCTCGGCGGGAAGATATACTGGACCGAAGGCGAGGCCAACGTCATTCGCCGATCCGATCTGGACGGGTCTCAGGTCGAGGACGTCATCAGCACTGGCCTGGCCACGCCGGATGGCATCGCGGTGTACGGGTACGAGCTGTATTGGTCGGAAAACAATCCTGCGAACCCGAAAATCCGTCGAGCCTCCGTCCACGACTTTCTTCCGACGGACCTCGTCGTGGGCGGACTCGGCGCGCCCACGAGCCTCGTTCTGGACCCCTTGGCCTACAGCATGTACTGGATCGTTCAGGGGCACGACGCGCGTGGCGTCCGTGCCGCATTCATGGACGGAACGAACGTTCGTGATCTAACCGGGATCCCCGAGGCGTCGCCGGTGGCACTTGCCCTCGATTCGGACGACCACGTGCTGTACCTCGTCTCGGACAGGGGTGAGGTCTGCCTTACGCGCCCGGAAGGCTACGACTGCTTGGGCCTTGGCGGAAGCCCCGGCCCGGTGCGGACGGTCGCCGTCGATACGCAGGCCAACAAGCTCTACTGGACCCTTCATCAGGCGAATCCCGGCGAGCCCATCGGCATGCTGATACGCCGCACCAACATGGACGGGCTGGAGGCCGAGGATCTCGTGACCCTGGAGGGTGAGCGCATCGGGCCGCTCGCGCTCGATCCTACCGGGGAGAAGATGTACTGGTTTTCCGATCGGGGCAGGATTCAACGCGCGGGCCTGGACGGCTCCGACGTTCAAGAGCTGGTTCGCAACGTTCTCGATAACCCGGGCGACATCGCCGTCGATCCCCGCGACGGCAAAGTGTACTGGACCGATGGCGATCGAATCCAGCGGTGCGACGCGGACGGAGCGGGCATCGAGGACCTAGTCACGGAGGGGATCGACGGCCTGAACGGGCTTGCGCTCGATCCCGTCCTGGACCAGATGTACTGGGCCGAGGGTGCAACGAACCGAATCCGGCGGGCCAACCTGGACGGGTCGCAGCCGGAGTTGGTGCTTTCGACTTCGCCCACCGCGCCCGAAGCGATCGCCCTCGACCCGGACACCGGCGACCTCTACTGGACCGGTCGCGACGGCAACAACGTGTCGATTTACCGCGAAACCGAACCGATCCTCACGCCCGACCACGCGCCGGCCTCGATCGCCCTCGACCTGCGCACGTTGGGAGACTGTGACGGGGACGGCGCGTTCTCTCTTGCGGATCACGCGGAGTTCGCAGCCTGTATGACCGGCCCGGGTTCTCACTTTGCCATAGGATGCGGTTGCGCCGATCCCAGCGGCGACAGCCACATCGACCTTATTGACTTCGCCCGGCTCCAGCGTCGCCTCACCATCCCTTGAGCCTTCCATCGCGACAGGCGGCCGGCCTCGGGCGTCGCGCAGTGACCCGAACCGCCGTCGCTGTCCCGCGTCCGCGCGGCCTACGCCATCTCGACCGGGTCCACGTCCATGACGACCGACTTGAGCTTCGTCCTCAGCACATTCTCCTGATGCATCCCGGACAACAGGGCGCGAAGGTCGGACGCGGTGGACACGAAGATCAACAGATCGTAACGATACTTGCCGCGGAGGCGCGGCAGGATGCAGGGGTTCGGGCCGGCGACCTCGGCGTGCTCCAGGCGTATCGCCCGCATCTGCTCGCCGATCCGCCGCGCCAACGCCTCCGCCTCCGAACGGACCGTCGCCTCCCGCTCATGTGACAGCTCGATACGCGCAAGGCGCCGAAACGGCGGCAGACCGTACCGCTTCCGCAACGCCAACTCGGCGGCGGCGAACGCCTCGTAGTCGTGCTCGAGCGCGAATCGAAGCGCGGGCAACTCGGGCGAGGTCGTCTGTACGACGACGCGCCCGGGGGCATCCGCCCGTCCGGCCCGGCCCGCCACCTGCGTGATCAACTGGAACATCCGTTCATGGGCGCGGAAGTCCGCCGCCAACGCCGCGCTGTCTGCATGGATCACCCCGACGAAGGAAACGAATGGGAAATCCAGCCCCTTCGCGATCATTTGGGTCCCGATCAGCATGTCCAGCTCGCGGGCCTCGAACTGCCGGACGACGCGCTGGTACTCGTCACGGTGCCTCATCGTGTCACTGTCGACCCGCTGGATGCGGGCCCTGGGAAACCGCTGGGCGATGATATCCTCGACGCGCTCGGTGCCCACGCCGACCTGAACGAGCCGCTCGCCGCAGGTGACGTTCGGGCAGAGCTGCGGAATCGGGGTCCGCATGCGGCAGTAATGGCACACACACTGCCCGCTCTGCACATGCACCACCAGACCCACGTTGCAATTCGGGCAGGTCACCCGCATCCGGCACTCGGGGCAATACAACCGGTTGGCGAAGCCGCGCCGGTTCATCAGGAGCAGCGACTGTTCCCCGCGCTGAAGCGTTTCCTCCAACAGCCGCTCCATCAGCCGCGACAGAACCACAGTGTGTTTCCGCTCCGCGTATTCCTCGTGCATGTCGACGATGTGAACCACCGGCATCGGCTGTTCGTTGATCCGGCGACGCAGAACCAGCCGACGGTAGTCGGGGCGATGGTCGCTGTGGTACCAGGTCTCGATCGAAGGCGTGGCCGAGCCGAGAACCACGGGAATGCCGAGGTTCTTCGCCCGCATGATCGCCACGTCGCGGGTGTGGAAACGCGGCGCTTGCAGATTCTTGTAGCTCGACTCCTGCTCCTCATCCACGCAGATCAGGCCGAGGTTCGGAAACGGGGCGAAGACCGCGCTCCGCGTGCCGATCACGACCGTGGCTTCACCCTCCGCCACGCGCCGCCACACCAGCGAGCGCTGCGACTCCGTCAGGCCGCTGTGCATGACCGCCGCGCGCTCGAACCGGGCCGCGAGCCGCTGCACGAGCTGCGTGGTCAGCATGATCTCGGGGACCAACAGCAGCGCCTGTTTGCCCTGCCCAAGTACGTGCTGCATCGCCCGGATGTAGACTTCCGTCTTCCCCGCCCCGCTGACCCCGTACAGCAACATGACCGCAAACCGCCCGGTCTCGATCGCACCCACGACCTCGACCAGAGCCGCCGCCTGCTCGTCCTTGAGAATGAAGTTGGGTTCGAGGTCGGCTGGATGTTCCGCTTCCGTGCCTTTGGGTTCACGCCGCTCCTTTCGCACCTCGACGGTCACCCATCCCTTCTCGACCGTGGATCGGAGGACCGCCGACGAGGCGCCGATGTCACGCAAGAGCTCGTCTGCGGCCACGGCCGTGCAGCGCGCGGCGAGGCTGTCCAACAGCGCCCGCTGCTTCGGGCCGATACGTCCCGTGCGCTCGATGGCCTCCAGCGGCTCGCCGAGGCGCACATAGCGCACGGTCCGCAGCCCGCGCCCCTGCCGCACGCTCTCCGCCGTCATTGCCTTGAGCGTCACCCCGAGCGGGCAACAGTAGTGCAGCGCGATCTCCCGCCCGAGCCTGATAAGCTCCGGGGTCAGGTAGCTCTCTTGATCGACCAGCGAATCGATCGGCCGAAGGGTGGCGTCCCACTCGCCCCGGTCAAGCCCGACGATGAACGCCCGGACCGGCCGCCCCCGGCGCCCCATCCGGATCATCGCGCGCTGCCCCAACGACGCGGATCCAGCGAGATCCTCCGGAACGGCATACGAGTACGTCCGGTGAACCGGGATCAGCGGTGCGACCTCGGCGATCGTCCCCTGCCGTGGCCGGCCTTCTTCGACCCAAAGAAAACCCGACGTGTTCCTGGTTGCGGCCTGCCCCATGATCGATCCCTGCGTGGAAGCGTAGTGAGCGCCGCCCGGTCGGTCAAAATCGCCGAATCGCACCACGCGGCCGACGCCTGTTTCCCTGCCCCGATCCCTCTCGTACGATGCCGGTCGGGTTCCACATGAGGACCGTTGCCGTCATTGCCGCATCCGTCGTCGCCTGCGTCAGCGCCGGTTGCGGTGCGATCAACCTCGCCGAGGATGAGTGCGCCGGGCCGGAAGTTCCGCCGGCCGCACCCGGACTCTCCCCGATCGCCAAGGCGCTGCACTTCCTTCAGCACACCCAGTTGATCACCGACGTGCGGGACCGGAAAAAGACCGACTGGGAGGGCGACTGGCCCCAATGCTTCGCCCGCGACCGCAACGGGCCCTACATCCGCGACGTCAGCCCCTTCAGCCCGACGTTCATCCACCACGCGCTGTCGCTGATCAACGAAGCGAATGCCGACGCGTTGGGATTGTCGCAGGCGGACGTGGACGCCGCCCGCGAAATGCGCCTGCGCGCCGTGCAGTTCATTCGCCGCTTCGCCGTGGATCCGCCGTGCCCGGACGCCGGCACCTTCGGCTTCTGGCCCCATGCCCCGCGAAGCTGGAAACCCGGCGACCTCTCCCTGGCCCGCGCCATGGACAGGCGACTCGAAGGCCCGCAGTTCATGGGCGTGCTCGCCCCCTTGAACGTGTCTTTCTACCCCCGCGATTTCCGCATCCCGACCGACGCGGACGTGACGGCCAACGTCTACGCGGCACTACTGGACCATCAGACGCTCGACGGCGGTGAGCCGGTGGACGTGGCGTTCGAGGACCACTTGATCGAATGGCGCGACCTGGGGCAGGTCCCCCAGCGGAACGTCCAGCCGTGGCTCCCCGACGAGAGCGGCGCCTTTCTGACCTGGCTAGCGTACCACGACGACCCAAGCATGCCCAACCTCAACGACGTCGACCTCGTCGTCAACGCCAACGTGCTCTACGCGCTCGGACGGTACCGCCGCCTCGACGTACCCGGCGCCGACGAGGCCGTGGCGCTCATCAACACGGCGATCGAGTCCGGCGCGCACCTCGCCGATCCGAACAGAGTCAGCTTGTATTACCCGGACAACCTGACGATCCATCACGCGGTCCTGCGGGCATGGGACGAGGGCGCCGTCAAAGCGCTGACCCCGGCAGCCGAGCGTCTCGTGCAGGATCTGCTGGACACGGTCAGCGTCGACGAGCTCGGACAGGCCTTCTGGGACCGCGGCGATCCGCACCTCAACACCGCGCTGGCGGCGCTCGCGCTCCTGTCGACGGCGGAACATAGCGACCTGGTCGATGCGGCCGTGGCCTACCTCGAATCGCAGCAGGACCCGATCTTCGGCGGATGGGACCTTGCGGTCTTCTTCGTGGGCCGGATGGACAACGGCGCCGAGGTGCTCTGGGTCTCCTCCGCGTTGACGACCGCGTTCGCTCTGGAAGCCATCGCCCGGAACGAATTGGTCCGGGCCGCCGCCGGCTGACCATGCCCGCGACGGCGCGCCGATGCCACGCCGTTTGCCCGCCCCGACCGCGCGTTCTATAGTGGCTCGGGCGATCGTTCGATGAACCCGCAAGCGCAGAGGCCGCTCGCCATACGGAAACGTGACCATGACCCGACGACGAAGATCCTGCATCCTCCTGCTGACGGCTGTGATGTTCGCGGCGTCCGGTCGTGCTCAGGAGCCAGCGCCCGCGGCGCAGTTGCCGCCCGAGCGGCACGTCGACCCGGGCGAGGAGGTTTCCGTCGGCGGCGCGATCGAGGCCGCCATGCGGGCGCTCGAACGGCTCGACACGGCAACCGACGACGCGTCGCGATCCGCCGTCCTTGACGAGATCCACAACTACCTTGCGGTTCTCGAGACGCAGGACCCCGACAATCCCTGGCGATCCTTCATCCTCGCCCGAAGTTCCATCGCTCTGGGGCGGCCCGGCGACGCGATCGACAAGCTCCAGCAGTTCGTCCAGACCCGTGAGGGGCGGAACGAATGGCGGGCCTATCGAATGCTTGGCGATCTGCTCGTGACCGACTTCCCGAGACTCGCCAAGAGCAACTACGAGAAGGCGATGGAGCTGCAACCGTCCGAGCCCGCCGTCCTGTTCGGCCTTTCCGTAGCGTTGTCGAAGATCGGCCAGCGCGACCGGGCGCTCGAACTGGCCCGGCGGGCCGTCGACGCCGACGGACGGAAGACCGTGAGGTACCTGGCGAGCCTCGCCGGACTGCTCGCCCAGGAACAGCGATGGTCGGAAGCGATGGACACGGCCCGGTCGGCGATCGAGCTCGCACAACAGGACGCGTTCGCGAAACCGGCCCGCCGCGCCGCGCTGCAAACCCTGGACGCGCAGTACGGGCTGATGAGCGAAATCATCCGCCGGCGCATCGCCGACGCCGTCAGCGCCGCCGACCGGGCGCCGACAGCCGCCGCGGAACTCGGCGACGTGTATCTCCGGCTTGCGGACATACTGGACCGCCGGGGCGAGCTCGCCGCGGTGATGGCCAAGCAGGAGGCGCTGCGGGCCATCGAATCCGGCGTGAGACAGCTCGAACCGAATCCGCCACTCGCGTTGCTCGAGCCATACGGCGTTCGGCTCGCAGAATCGGGGCGGACAGACGACGCGCTCGAAGTCTTCCTGCGCATCCGGTCCGCGGACCCGACGAACCAAACCGCGTCCGAGTGGCTCGATCGTCTCGCGCCCGACACGCCGGTCGGCGCCTCGCAGCCGGCGCATCCCGAGCTTCGGACGGAGTTGCTGGACATGCAGGACAGGGACCAGCGGCTTCGCACGGAGTGGATCGACGCGAAGGGCCCGGCGGAGCAGGCCCTCGGTCAACGGGTGATGCAGCTTGACGCGGAACAGACCGCCCGGCTGCGCGAGATGGTGGACGAACACGGCTGGCCCGCCCGCTCCATGGTCGGCGAGGACGGGGCCGGCGCGGCGTGGCTGATCGTGCAGCACGCGTCAGCCGACGTCGCGTTCCAGCGCCGCTGCCTCGATCTGATGGAACCGCTGGTGGAGCAGGGTGAGGTCTCGGCCGTCGACGTAGCGTATCTGACCGACCGCGTCCGGATGCTCGAAGGCCGCCCGCAACTCTACGGCACGCAGTTCAACAACGTCGACGGCAAACTCGAACTGCATCCGATCGAAGACGCGGAGCACGTCGACGAGCGCCGCGCGATGCTGGGCCTGGAACCGCTCGCCGAATACAAGGCGCAACTTCTTCGCTTCTATGGCAAGTCCGAGGCCGACCAACCGGACCCATAGCGCATCGCCGCGCCTATGCGGAGCGCTTCGAGGGCGGGCACAACTCGTCAACGATCTGCTCGACGAGAACGGCCACGCGGCTGTCGCGCCGACGGAGCAGCGGGTAGCGGTGCTTGAGGCAGCGCAATTGAAGAACCAGCGGGGGTATGCCGAGGGCGCGACCGATCAGTTCGAGAACCGAATAGGAGATGGCGAGTTGATTGTTCTCGTACTTGCTTAGCCGGCCCTTGTCCCACCCGAGCTTCTCAGCCAAATCGGTGAGGGTGAGGCCCTGTTCCTCGCGTGCGGCGCGGATGACCGCTCCAGCGGATTCAATCCTGGGACCACGACCCGGTGATGTCGTCGGCTCTGCCATTGTCGCCTCCGAACAGCCCGCCCTTCTCGAAATGCTCCTGGATATAGCCTGCGTGTCGCCGCAAGACGGTACCCTGGGCTTTCAAGAACTCGAGCAACTCCTCGCCAGCGAGGATGCCGTTCGCCAGATGCGCCTGTTTGGTGGCGTCCTCCGCAACCGTCAAGCGGACCTTGGCGAACTCGATCAGCTCCCGAAGCACGTCTTCCAACACTAGCGCACCTCCTGATTGGGATCCAGGAGGCGCGCAATCAGGCACCTCCGGGATCTGTTGGAAACAGAATCCTCGAAGCTGCCTGATTCACGCCGAGAAGGCGAAGTCCGCCGCGAACGGATCGGCGAAAACCAGAGCTTGAGCAGCATGGTGCCCGACGGGCGTTCCCTTGCTTTCTGCCAAGACCCGCTCGCCTTCCGAGCGGAAAGACCCGCAGGGCAACCCATTATTCATCGATAGTCTACGTCTTCGTTTCCAATTTGTCAACCCTTTTTCTCGTTTTCTCCGGCACGGATACGCTGTCCGGTGGTGCCGGGCCTACGCCACACCGGTCGCTGTCCATGCGAGTTCCTGGCCGACTTCCGGGACGATAAGGCGATCGCGAAGCTCCGACGCGAGGGCGGAGCGAAAGGCGTCCGCGGATTGGGCCAGCAGCGGGAAAGTCTTGTAGTGGCACGGGATGATCGCCTGCGGCTGGAGGAACTCGGCGGCGAGTGCCGCCCCCTTGGCGCCCATCGTGAAATGGTCGCCGATGGGAAGGATGCAAATCTTGGGCATGAAGAGGCGGGCGATGAGCTTCATGTCCGAGAAGACATCCGTGTCGCCCGCGTGGTAGACGCTGGGCAGGCCGTCGACGCCGACGATGAGGCCGTTGGGCATTCCCGCATACAGCGGCCCGGCCGGTGAATCGAGGGCCGAGGAGTGGAACGCCTTGGTCATGGTCACGCGGATGCCGTCGATGGTCTGTGTGCCGCCGGTGTTCATGCCGCTGTAGCGGCCCGTGCTGATCTGCTTTTCCAGCGCGGCGCACAGATCGAAGTTCGCGACGACGACGGGGTCGAACGTCTCGACCAGCACGGCCACATCTCCGACGTGGTCGGCGTGGCCGTGGGTCAGGAGGATCATGTCGCAGCGCGGCGGATGCTTCAGCCCGTCGGGGCATGAAGGGTTCGCCGCAAGCCAAGGGTCGATGAAGATGACCCGCCCGTCCGCGAGGATCAGGCGAAACGACGCGTGTCCGAACCAAGTGATGGTCGCGCTCATGAAGGCCAACTCCCCACCAGGGTACGCCTCGTAATCTACGGGCCGGGGCCCACCGGGCAAGGCGGGGCCGAACCGGAGCGTTGGGTTCGCGTGGGCTCGGTTTTCTTCGCTCTCTTGAGGCAAACGGCGTTTTCGATAGCGCCGGGGCCGATCGGTGGCTTAGTTTCTGAATAAACAAGGACGCAAGACGGCAACGAGGCGAGGCGGGAAGCGGGCCCATCCCGGCATGGGGTGGCGCAGTTGACGGCGGGGGCACTTCGGGCGGTGATCAGCATGGACCGACCATATACCTACCTCGCTGGCTTGTCAAGCCTCAGTCTTGGTATCGTGTGGGGCGATCCCAAGTGCCGGCCGGGCTGGGGTTGGCGACGAAACGCCGAACCCGTCGTTGTACTGCGCTCTGAGCGCAAACGGGGCGGCGGCAATCAGCGTTTGTCCGTTGCGCGCAAGTGCGTTTGTCAAGATGGTGCCGGTTCCATTGCGATCGGCTGTGGTCCATCGCCCGGTGGCCGGGTCGTAGCAGCGGTGACGGATGCAGATGAGGCCCGTCTCGGCGTCGTACCACATCGTCTGGAAGCCGAAGGGGGTGGCGATGAGGGTGGAGTCGGTGGGGAAGTCGATCGAAGCGGCCGCGGCGTCCTCGGCGAAGAGGAGTTCGCCGTAGGGGCCGAATGTGTATTGCTGGTGAATCGTGCCGCTCGACGTGGTCAGGCCGGTTAGGTTGTAGTTGGCGTCCTGGAGGACGTAGAAGAGTTGGCCCGGCTTGTTGAACTGCCCCACCTGCTCGTCGATGTACTGGGTGCCGTAGACGAACTCCCGCTCGCGGTCGAGGTCCTGATGCGTGATCGTCGTGCAGTTCGGATCCGTGCCATCGTCCAGACGCGGGAAGACCTTCGGGTCGGTCTCAATCACCGACGGCGC